>Ga0070696_100000729_pt1 | contig 20981 bp, 20 predicted proteins | sample KBSK1253metaG_FD_65474 | JGI IMG/M metagenome (GOLD analysis project Ga0070696, IMG submission 65474) | Corn, switchgrass and miscanthus rhizosphere microbial communities from Kellogg Biological Station, Michigan, USA - KBS K1-25-3 metaG | ecosystem: Host-associated > Plants > Roots >... | reverse complement strand
GGCATGCCGCGCGCCTCGACTTCGGTGACGATGTGATAGAGGTAACGGCGGCTCCGCTCGACCATGCGCGCGACGTAGTCGGGACGCTGCGCATACCACTGCTCCCATTTATCGACGAGCGGCCCATGGATATCGGGAATGGCGTAACCCCGGACGATGCGATCCCACAGATCGGTGGTCGGCAAAGGCAGCGGCTCGAGATCGGCGGGCGTTCCGACGAACGGATTGACGAGCACGATCTTGGGTGGGGGAAGCGGGAATTCGATTGCCGCCAGCGGCGTCGACTCGGCAGTCGAAGGTGCGGCGGATTGCGGAGGAACCGGCGTCGCGCAGGCAGCGAGGGCCAGGATCACCGGCAAGATCAGGGTTCGTCGATAGTGCACTCAGGCAGGCGGTTCGTAATACACCGGGTCGCACAAAATTTTGGCGATGGTAGGCCGCATCGTCGTGAGCGTCAACCGCCACGCGCGTTCGGCTGCTTACTGGAAGCCGTCTTTCCAGGTGCGAAGCGCGGCGAAGGACGCCACGGCATCGGCAATCGGATGGCCTGCGTGGGACGCCGCGCGCGACATCACGTCAGGCAGCGAAGCGCGCAGGAACGGATTGGTGGCGCGCTCGGCGCCGATCGTCGACGGCAGCGTCGGCACGCCGCGCTCGCGCTTGTCACGCTCGCGCGCGGTGCGCGCGCGAATGTCATCGCTTGCAGGCTCCACCGTGGCGGCGAAGCGGAGATTCGCGAGCGTGTACTCGTGGCCGCAATAAACGCGAGTATCCGGCGGCAGCGCCGCGAGCTTCGACAGCGACGACCACATTTGCGCGGGCGTACCTTCGAAAAGCCGTCCGCATCCTGCGGCAAACAGCGTATCGCCGCAGAAAAGCAACGGATCGCCTGTCGTGCGGTAGTACGCGATGTGGCCCGCCGTGTGTCCCGGAATGTCGAGCACCGCGAGTGACAGCGCAACGCCCGGCACATCGATGCGGTCGCCTTCGCGAAGCGCGTGCGTGCGTTGCGGTATCGTCTCGTGCGCGGGTCCGAACACCGGGACGTCGTAGCGTGCACGGAGCGCCGGCACCCCACCGACGTGATCCGCATGGTGATGCGTTGCGAGGATTGCCGATAATTCCATCTCGTTCTCGTCGAGCCATGCAAGCACCGGCGCGGCGTCGCCGGGATCGACGACCGCCGCGCAACGGCCGCTGTGCACGGCCCATATGTAGTTGTCCCTGAATGCGGGGATAGGGATAATCGACGTCATGGATCGATCCTCCGATGCCGCGAACAGCCACGCGATGTCATTCTCCGAGTGGCTTGCGACGCCGCTCGGAGCCTACCTCGAGCAGCGCGAGCAGGCGTACTTCGATCGGACAGTCGCCGATATCTTCGGTTTCCACGCGCTGCAGATCGGCTTGCCGGAATGCCCGTTCCTCGACCAAAGCCGCATCGTATCGAAATGGAGCCTCGATTACGACCCGCCGGCCGACATCATCGCCGATCCGCACGGACTGCCGTTCGCGGAGAACGCGATCGATCTCATCGTCATGCCCCATGCGCTGGAATTCACCGACGATCCCCACCTGATGCTGCGCGAGGCCTGGCGCGTCATCCGGCCCGAAGGCCAGATCGTCATTTCGGGCTTCAACCCGTTTTCGCTGTTCGGGACGAGACGCTATTTCGGCCGCGGCGCGACGCCGCCGTGGAACGGCAATTTCATCGCGCTGTACCGGTTGAAGGATTGGCTGTCGTTGCTCGGTTTCGACGTCATCGGCGGCCAGTTCGACTGCTACGTCCCGCCGTTTACGCAGGACAAGTGGCTGCGGCGTTTTTCATTCTTCGAGAAGACCGGCGATCGCTGGTGGCCGGTCACCGGCGGCGTTTACTTTCTGCGTGCGACGAAGAAGGTGCTTGGCATGCGCCTGCTCACGCCGGCGTGGGAGCGTCGCGAGCGCCGGAAAAAAGCGCTGGCGCCGGCTGCGGGTGCGCGTGCGGGCGAGAGCCTGACAATTCATCGCCATCGCCAGTGAGCGCCGCAAGCGTGGGGGACCGCGCCGGTGCGGTTGTCATCTACACCGATGGCGCGTGCAAGGGCAACCCCGGGCCGGGCGGCTGGGGCGCGCTGCTGATCTTCGACGGTCGCGAGAAGGAGCTCTACGGCGGCGAGCCTGCGACGACGAACAACCGGATGGAGCTCACCGCCGTCATTCGCGCGCTCGAAGCGCTGAAGCGCGCGTGCGACGTCGATCTCTATCTCGATTCGCAATACGTGAAGCACGGCATCGAAAGCTGGATCCACACGTGGAAGAAGAACGGTTGGCGCACGAGCGATCGCAAGCCGGTCAAGAACGCGGAATTGTGGCGCGAGCTCGACGCGCTGGCCGCGCTGCACCGGATTCGCTGGCATTGGGTGCGCGGCCATGCCGACACGCCCGGCAACCATCGCGCGGACGAGCTCGCGAATCGCGGCGTCGGACAGACGAGCGGGCCGCGCGAAGCATGATGCGCATTGGTGTACCTCCCTCACTTGCGGCTTTCGCCGCTACGCTACCCCCCTCCGGCGTCATCCACCCGCGAGCGCGCGCTCGATGCGCCGCGCGAATACCGTCATTTCCCTTTCGGCCTGACGGTCACCTTTCTGGCGGGCGATGACGATCCCGCGACGATAGGCGTCGAGCGCCTCTGCGCGTCGCCCGGCCTGATCGAGCGTCTTCGCGTAAAGCTTCCAGGCAGCGGTGTACGTGGGATCGAGCGCGACGGCTTCGGCGAGCGCGCCGATCGCGGCCGGCCACTCGTTCGCCTTCGCATATTCGTTGCCGATCGAATAGCGGAGCAGCGCGCTGTCCTTGCCCGACGCCAGCATCCGCTCGAAACTGCGCAGCGCGGCGCTCTTCGCCGGACGATCGGACTCGGCAGACCCGTTCCCATTCATCGCGCAGCTTCTCCTACCGGCGGATCAACTCGCCGCTTTCGCAATCGATGCGCCGCAGCGGATAGATGACCTTCTTGTCGGCGCTGTTCAGCGGTCCTTCGATCGTCTCGTAGAGCCACCCGCCGGTGCCCCGACGATAGATGAGCCGCGCCGGGAATGCATCGGCGGTATTGGCGAACGTGAAGATCGTGTCCTTGTCGTCGGTCGTCGTACTCGCGAGCTTGAACGACACCGCCTTGCGATCGCCCGAGAATTGCGTGAAGTAGATGCCGTCGGCGCGCGCTTCGAGCTGCAGGAATTCGTAGTCCTCCATGCGCCCGCGCAATGCCAGCTGACCGGCGCCGATCAGCATTCCCCCGCGCGCCGGCATCCATTGTTCGCGGAACTCGCGCTGGTTCACGTCGCCCCGCCAGCAGCCCTCGAGCCATGCAAGCGGCGCGAGCGGACCGGTACCGGGCGGTGCAGCAGTCGCAGTGCCTGCACTTTCCTCCGGCGGCGCGTTCGCAGGCTGCGCGGCGGGCGGCGCCGCAGGCGCGGATGATGCCGGCAGCGGCGGTTGCGATTGGCAAGCCGCCACCAGGCAAACGACGCCCGCGAAACATGCGCCGCGCATCGCCATGGCGATCGGGGAGATATTCATTGCGTGCGCGCGAGCGGCAGGTTCATCAGCAGGTTTTGCGGCTTCATACGCAGCCGATTGCGCTCGTCCATCGCCATCGCGAGCCAGACGGGATGCCCGGCAATGGCCGCCCGCATGTCGGCCGGATTTTCGAAATCGAGCCGGAACAGGCACAGGAGCCGATGCATCCTCGCATCGTCGATCGGCTGTCGATTGTAAAGGTCGTTCAGGATGCCGCTCGCCTCGGCATCGAGCCCGACGTGCCAGCGCCAGTGCGCGTCGTCGATTTCCCGCTCGATGCGAATGGCTGCCCTCACGCCGAGGAAATGCGCAATCCATGCTTCCATGACCCGCAACAGCGCCGTGAGAATGCGCCCGCCGCGATTGAGGCTTACCGAGAAATCGTGACGTTCGTCACGTTCCCAGTATGCCGCGGCATTTTCGCCGCCGAGCACATCCAGGTCGACCGTTCGCAACGGCATCCGGTTCCGTGCGAGCAATTCGCCGAGCGAGCCGAACGCACCGCCTTCCGCGTACGTCTCGACGGTCAGCTCGTCGGCGGCCATCACGGCACCATCGTCGGTGACGGCGATCTTCTGCGTCCGGAACAGCATCTCGGCCGCGCGCGCGGCCAGCGGATCGGCCTCCTCGCCGAGGACGTGCCGAAGCAGGATCTGCGTCAGTTGCGCGACGAACAGCGGCGGCACGTCCACGCCTTCGCCGCGGAAGAGTCCGAGGTACGCGGCTTCCAGCGAATCGGCGGACACGAGACGCTGTCGAAAGCGCAGCCAGATGGCATAGTTTTCGTGCGCATCGGGATCCTCGATCGCGTCGAGTTCCGCTCGCGACACGTCGCGGCGGGGACTGGCGAACAATGCGTCGTGCAGGGCGAGCTCGATCGGGCCGGACTGCGTCACCGGCGCCAGCTCGGGGCGCGCGAGCAAGCTGCGCAGGAAGTCATCGGTCACCTGCAGCGTACCGTCCGGGCCGCGCGCGAGCAGCCGGTAACCGCAGCTTCGCCAGAAATCAGGCACCGCCGTGCATTGCCTTCCCGAGGTCCGCTTGCCGGATGCCCGCCGATCCCGTCGTTACGATTCAGAACGTATACGTGAGCTGCGCCGAAAAGATCGTGACGCTCGCGTCGTAATTACCCTTGATGAGGCCGTTCGCCGCCGTCGACCCGGCGTTCTGCAGGATATCGGGGCTTTTCACCGGAATGTAGACGAAGCCGCCGTCGAGCGCGAGGTTGCGGTTGAACCGGTACTGCGTGCCGACGGCGATCCAGACACGGTCGCCGTCGGGAAGCCGCGGCGTGCGATCGGCGTTGGTGACCGGCGTCTGGTCCCACGCGAGTCCACCGCGAAAACTCCACGCGTCGCTCCAGTGGTACGTCGCGCCGACCGACACTCGCCAGGCATTGTCGAAATTCTCCGGCGTATTAATGAGCAGCGCACCGGTCGTGCGGACGAAGCGCAGTTCCTTGAACACCGACCAGCGCGTGTACTGCACGTCGCCCATCAGGTCCCAGCGGTCGTTCAGCCTGTGAAAGATCGACAGGTTCGCGATATCCGGCAGCTCGATGTCCGCGTTGACGCCGCCGTTGGCGAGCGCGCCGTTGACATTCGCCGCGAGCAATCCGATGACCGGCGCAATCGGAGCGGGCACCACCGGCAATCCGGGAGCATCGAACGTGGCATTAGCGGCGATGTTGTACTTGATCGACGAGCGATACTGCCCGCCAATGCGCGTCTGCGGCGTGGCGTCCCACAGGAAGCCGACGTTCCATCCCCACGCGCTGTCGTCGCCTTCGAGCTTCGCCTTCGCCTCGAGACCGGGCGTAAGCCCGATGATCTGCGGCACGAGCGATGCCGGAATGAGCCCACTCGCCGCCGCCTGACCCGCCGCCTGCGCGAGCGGAGCACTGTAATTCACGCGGCTCGTGAGCTCGGCATCGATGCGCTGCCAGCTCACGCCGGCGCCCACGGAGAAAGTATCGTTGACGCGCCAGGAGACCGAAGGATTGACGTTGATCGTCCTGATGTCGGACTTCACGGCCTGGAAGCGGCCGATCCAGTTGTCGTCGTATTCGGTGACGAGCCCGAAGGGCGCGTTGATGCCGACGCCCACGCTCCATTGCCGATCGATCGGCACCGCGACATAGAGGTTCGGAACGACGTTGAGGCTGCCCGCATCGCCGCCCGTTCCGCCGAGCGGCTGGAATGCTGCGGGCACCGATCCGTCGTCGTGAAACTTGAATGACGGCGTGATCAGGTGGACCGCCAGCGAGACTTCCGGCGACGCGAGCCGCGACATGCCGGCCGGGTTCGACCAGACCGTGCTCGCGTCCTCCGCTGCGGCAGCGCCGCCGGCGAAGGCATTGCCCATGGCGCTTCCGGAATTTTCCTGCAGTGCGAATCCGGCGCCCGACGCGTATCCGCCTGCCGACATCACCGCAATGCCGATCAACGCGGCGGCAACGCGCGCGCGCCTGATGAATCGCGATTGCATTTTGTGAAGCCTCCCTGTTGTTCGACGACGCGAAAATCCGGTGACCAACGAGCTTCGTTCCCCTTTCGCATGCATGATGCCGACGTCGGTTCGACTATACACGCCGGTCTCACGTAACACCGTCGCGCGCGGTCCGTCGATACCCCCGCGACTCCAGACTGTGGCGCAGCCAACACAGCGTGGCTTCAGCTGCCCGCGGACAACTCCGGCGGCAACTCGCGCGGCCTGCGATCGGGACCGACCGCGACGTACGTGAGACTTGCCTCGGTGACCTTGACGGTGATCTCTTCGTCCGGATTGCGCTGCGCATAAACCTCGACGGACACCGTGATCGACGTACGGCCCGTTTTCTCGATCGTCGCGAAAAACGATACGAGGTCGCCGATCAGCACCGGCTGCTTGAACAGGAACGAGTTCACGGCGACCGTCGCGACGCGTCCGCGCGCGCGGCGCGACGCGGGTATCGATCCGGCGAGATCGACCTGCGACATGATCCAGCCGCCGAAAATGTCGCCGTGGAAATTCGCGTCGGCGGGCATCGGCGTGACGCGCAACGCCGGCATGCCGGGAGGCAGTTGAACTCCGGTCATGGAACCCCCACGCCTGCGGCTGTCGTCACCGGGCTGTACATCGGGTCCTGGGACGGCCAGGAGACGCTTGTATGATCCCCCCACGCTTGCGGCTGCGCCGCTGCGCTGCCCCCGGTGGGGGAGCTATTCGCGCCTTGGGGCGGCCCGGCGGCGCTCATGCTGTTTTCGCCTCCTCGCGCAACTCGCGACGCAGGATTTTCCCGACGTTCGACTTCGGCAGCTCGCTTCGAAACTCGACCTCGCGCGGACACTTGTAGCCGGCAAGCTGCGCGCGGCAATGCGCGATCAGCTGCTGCGCCTTCAACTGCTCGTCGCGGCGCACGACGTAAAGCTTCACCGCCTCGCCGGACTTGCGGTCGGGCACGCCGACGACCGCGCATTCGACGACGCCCTCGTGCATCATGACGACGTTTTCGATCTCGTTCGGATAGACGTTGAATCCCGACACGTTGATCATGTCCTTCTTGCGGTCGACGATCCTGATGTAGCCGCGCGCGTCCATCGTACCGATGTCGCCGGTTTTGAAATAGCCGTCGGCGGTCATCGCGTGCGCCGTTTCCGCCGGGCGCTGCCAATATCCCGCCATGACCTGCGGTCCCCTGATGCAGATCTCGCCCGGCTGGTCCGTCGGCACGTCGTTCCCTTCGTCGTCGCGTAACACGACGTCGGTCGACGGAATCGGCAAGCCGATCGACCCATTGTATTCGGCGCCGTCGAACGGATTGATTGTCGCGGCCGGCGACGTCTCCGTGAGCCCGTACGCTTCCACCAGCGGGACGCCGGTCACCGTCTTCCAGCGTCTGGCCACAGCCTCCTGAACGGCCATTCCGCCCCCGAGCGCCAGGCGAAACGAGGCGAAATCCACGCTGCGGAGCCTGGGATGGTTGAGGAGCGCGTTGAACAGCGTGTTGACGCCGGTCATCGCCGTGAAGCGGTAGCGGCGCATTTCCTTGATGAACCCGGCAATGTCGCGCGGATTGGTGATCATCACGTTCTCGCCGCCGATCGACATGAAGACGAGGCAGTTCGCCGTCAGCGAAAAGATGTGATACAGCGGCAGCGGCGTCAGGATCACCTCGCGCCGGTTCTCGTCGAGAACCGGCCGCAGCCACGCGCGCGCCTGCAGCATGTTCGCGACCAGGTTCCGGTGCACGAGCATCGCGGCCTTCGCGATACCGGTGGTGCCGCCGGTGTATTGCAGGAACGCGAGATCGTCGTGGCCGATCGGGATGCGCGACAGCGAGCGCTTGCGGCCCTGCTTCATCGCATCGGTGAACCGGATCGCGCCCGGCAGCGACCACTCCGGTATCGCGCGCTTCACGCGGCGCAGCACGAGATCCACGATGCGTCCCCTGATCGCCAGCAGCTCGCCGATCGACGTGACGACGATCCGGCGAATCTTCGTACGCGCGACGACCTGCTGCAGCGTCTGCGCGAAATTCTCGACGACGACGATCACTTCCGCGCCCGAGTCGACGAGCTGGTGCTCGAGCTCGCGCGGCGTGTAGAGCGGATTCACGTTCACGACTGCGCAGCCCGCGCGCAGCGTTCCGAAGATGCAGATCGGGTATTGCAGGACGTTGGGCATCATCAGTGCAACACGCGTCCCTTTCGTGCAGCCGATGCCCTGCAGCCATGCGCCGAACGTCGACGACAGCGCGTCCAGATCGGCGAACGTGATCGTGCGCCCCATGCACGAGAACGCCGGCCGCGTGGCGAACGCGCGGCAGCACTCCTCGAACATTTCCCGCACCGACGCGTATTGGTCGACGTCGATCTCCGCCGGAACGCCGGCAGGATAGTGCTCGAGCCAGATCCGGTCCACGGCTGCCTCCCGGGCTTGCATCGATCAGTTGCCTGCGCCGGTCAACGCCGACCGCGCATCGTGCAGCGGGCCGCCGCGAAACGGCGCGAACCCCGCGCCGAAGATCGCGCCGGCGTCGACCAGATCGGCATCGGCGACTACACCGTCGGCAAGCGCCGCTTTCGCTTCGGCGACGAGCGGATCGATGAGCTTTCGCGCGAGATCGGCCGGAACCGATGCGGCCGCCGTCTTCCGTGCCCGGCCGTTCACCCACACGTAGTAGCCTTGGCCGGTCTTCCTGCCGAGCTCGCCTGCGGCGACGTGCCCGGCGAGCGTGCGCGGCGCTTCGCCTTCGCTCGCCAGCATCCGGCCGACGGCAAGACAGATGTCGAGGCCGACCGAATCGGCGAGCTCGATCGGCCCCATCGGCATGCCGAACGCGACCGCCGCTTCGTCCACTGTTTCCGGCGCCATGCCTTCGTCGATGCAGCGCATTGCCGTCATCAGATACGGCGCGAGCACGCGGTTGACGAGAAATCCCGGCGCGCTTTTCACCGGCAGCGGCAGCTTGTCGATTGCGCGCACGAACGCCGCGCCGCGCGCGACCAGCGCAGGATCGCTGTCGCGGCCGGCGACGACTTCGACGAGCAGCATCCGCGCGACCGGATTGAAGAAGTGCAGGCCGATGAGCCGCGCGGGATCGGCGAGCGCGCCGGCGATCGCCTCGAGCGGAATCGCCGACGTGTTCGTGGCGAGCAGCGCTTCCGGCCGCGCGCGCGCCTCGACGCCGGCGAAAAGCCCGCGCTTGGCATCGACGTCCTCGAAGATCGCTTCGATGATCACGTCGGCGTGCGCAATGCCGTCACCCGCGACGTCGGGAATCAGGCGATCGAGTGCGTCGCGCGTGCGGCGCGGATCGCGCAGCCGCTCGACGAAAAGGGCCGCGGCGCGTTTCATCGCGGGACCGAGACGCGCGGCATCCTGGTCCTGCAGCGTCACCGTGAGGCCGCGCAGCGCGCACCACGCGGCGATGTCGCCACCCATCGTGCCGGCGCCGACGACGTGCACGCGCGACGCCGGCTGCGCCGCGGGCTTGCCGAGCGCCTTCAGGCGTTCCTGCAGATGGAACACGCGAACGAGATTGGCGGCAGTGGGTGTCGCCAGCAACCCGCCGATCGATGCAGCGTCGCCGGCGGCGGGCGCCAGCGCATCGCCGTCGAAGCGCTCCCACAGATCGATGATCACGTAGGGTGCGGGGTAATGCTCGCGCCGCGCGCGTTTCGCGACCCGCTTGCGCGCGTTCGCCGCGACGATCCGCCGCCCGGGCGACGAGAGCGTCAGCGACAGCGGAAAAGGCAATGCGCGCGGCGATGGCATTGCGAGCAGCACGCCGCGCGCGGCGTTCTCCATGATTCTTGGCGGCACGCATTCATCGGCCAGGCCGAGACGCTTCGCCTTGCGCGCATCGACCGTCTTTCCGGTCAACAGCAGGTCGAGCGCGGCCGGCGCGCCGATCAGCTTCGGCAGCCGCTTGATGCCGCCCCATCCGGGAACGATGCCGAGCATCACTTCGGGGAGGCCAAGACGCGTCGACGGCTCGTCGACGACGACGCGATAGCGGCAGGCGAGCGCCAACTCGAGGCCGCCGCCAAGACAGAATCCGCGGATCAGCGCGAGCGTCGGGTAGCCCGCCTTCGCGAGCCGGTCGAAGGTGGTCGCGCCGCGCTCGACGAGCGCGCGCGCGACGGTCGCGTCGCCGACGTCGCCGAATTCGTCGATGTCGGCGCCGGCAATGAAACCGTTCGCCTTGCCCGACCGGATGACGAGTCCCTTCGGTGGCTCCTTGTCGATCTGATCGAGCGCTTCGTTCAACTCGGTCAGCGCGGCCTTCGACAGCGTGTTCGTCGCGGTGCCCGCCTTGTCGAACGCGAGGTATGCGAGCCCGTCCGCGTCCCGCGCAAGTATCCAGTGCTCCATCAAACGCGCTCGACGAGCATCGCGCCGCCCTGGCCGCCGCCGATGCAGATTGCCGCGATACCGCGGCGGCCGCCACGGCGCTCCAGCACGCCGAGCAGGTGCAGCGCGATGCGTGCACCCGATGCGCCAACCGGATGTCCCAACGCGATCGCGCCGCCGTCGACGTTGAGCCTGTCCGTGTCGATGCTGCCGAGCGCGCCCGGCAGGCGCAACTCGTCGCGGCAGAATGCATCATCCTGCCACGCGCGAAGACAGGCGATCACCTGCGCGGCGAACGCTTCGTTGATTTCCCAGGCGTCGACATCGCTCAACGCGAGACGATTGCGCGCGAGCAGCGGCGTGGCCGCGTACACCGGCCCCAGTCCCATCTGCGCGGGATCGAGCGCCGCCCATTGCGAATCGACGATGCGTCCCTTCGGCACGAGACCGTGGCGCTTGACGGCCTCGTCGGTGGCGAGCAAAAGCCACGCCGCGCCGTCGGTAATCTGCGAACTGTTGCCTGCCGTGACGTTGCCGTACTTGCGGTCGAAAAACGGCTTGAGCCGCGCGAGGTTCTCCGCCGTCGAATCCTCGCGTACGCCGTCGTCTGCCGCATACACGTTGCCGGTGCGGTCGTAGAGCGGAACGATTTCGCGCGCGAACCGGCCCTCGCGCTGCGCTGCGAGGACGCGCGCATGGCTTAGCGCCGCGAGCTCGTCCATTTCGCGCCGCGATATCCGGAACCGCCAGGCGAGGTTCTCGGCGGTTTGCCCCATCAGCAGGCCGACGACCGGATCGGTCAAGCCCTTCATCAACCCGACGACCGGCGCCAGGTACTTCAACCGGAATTGCGCGAGCAGCGCCGCGCGCTGCCCGATGCGCTTCGCCGCGTACCAGCTCGAAAGCCACTCGACCATCGCGTCCGAGAACAGCAGCGGCACGCGCGACAGCGCGTCGACCCCGCCGGCGAGCACGAGATCGGAGCGGCCGACACGCATCGAATCGCTCGCCGAGTCGAGCGCCTGCATGCCGGACGCGCAATTGCGCATGACCGTCCAGCCCGGCACCTTGTGTCCGCAACCCATCCGCAGCGCAACCACGCGGCCGATGTTCACTTCGTCGACTGCGGGGGCTGCACAGCCGAGGATCACTTCGTCGAGCTCCGCCGGCGCGAACGGCTGCCGCAGCAGCAGCGCGCGGCCGGCGTCGGTCGCAAGATCCGATGCCGTGAACGGACCGGGACGATTGCGGCTTTTGAGGAACGGCGTCCGCGCGCCGTCGACGATGTAGATCGGAGCGTTCATGGGGCGGACATCGGCATTGTGTCGGGCTCCGCGAAGACGCGCGGCGATGCCGATGCGGCGGACATCGGCGCCTCGCCCTGCTCGCCTGGAACGAGCAGCGACGTTCCGAGATCCTGCGCGAAATCGTCGACACGCACGACGCGCGCGGCAAGCTCACGCTGCGACGCCAGCAGCGCCGCTTCGGACTCGGAGATGACGCCTGCGGACACCGCGCGCGCGGCGATTTCCGGCGCGCCTTTGCCCGGCGGTAGCCGCGCATCGAGCGCACCGCTTCGGATCGCGTCGCTCAGCCTGCGCTCGACCGGTTCCGCGGCCATCGTCAGCGCGAGCGCGCGCTCGAGCAGGCCCACCGGCTCTTCCGGGTCGCCGATGAACATGCCGCCGGTGAGCCGGTCACGCGTCGCCGACGGCTCGATCAGCAGCTTCGCGACCTCATGGCCGAGCTCGTCCGCGGGCATCACGTACGGCCGTCCGAGCGGAAACACGACACGCCGCATCAGCGCGCCGAGCATGGGGTTCGGGAAATTGTCGAGCACGCCCTCGAGCGCGCTCTGCGCCTTGAACATCGCGTCCCAGATCGCCCAATGCATCAGCGGCGCGTCGGCCGGCTGCCGGCCGTCCTGCTCGAAGCGCCACAGCGTCGCCGAGCAGACGTAAAGCTGCGACAGCACGTCACCGAGCCGTGCCGACAGCTTTTCCTTGCGCTTCAGCGCGCCGCCGAGCGATCCCATCGCGACGTCGCTGATCAGCGCCAGCGACGACGACAGGCGCGTCAACTGCTGGTAATAGCGATGCGTCTCGGGCGCCACGTCGACCGGCACGCGCACGAAATGCGAGCCCGTCAGTCCGAGTGCGAGTGCGCGCAGGAAATTGCGCGCCGCGAAGCGCAGATGCGCGAAGAGCGCACGATCGAAATCGAGCAGCGCCCGGCGCCGGTCGCGCTCCTGCGTGGCCGCCATTTCGCGCAGCACGTACGGGTGGCAGCGAATCGCGCCCTGTCCGAAGATGATGAGGCTGCGCGTGAGGATGTTGGCGCCTTCGACGGTGATCGACACCGGCATCTGCATGTATGCGGCGCCGAGGACATTCGACGGTCCCATGCAGATGCCCTTGCCGCCGGCGATATCCATCGCATCGTTGATGATGTCGCGCGCGCGCTCGGTGATGTGCAGCTTCGCGATGCCCGACAGGACCGACGGCTTTTCGCCGCGATCGACGATCGTCGCCGTCAACGCGCGCGTCGCGTCCATCGCGTAAAGATTGCCACCCATGCGCGTCAACGCCTCCTCGACACCCTCGAAGCGGCCGATCGGCATGTTGAATTGCCGGCGCACGCGCGCGTACGCGCCCGTCGTGCGCACGGCGAGCTTGCCCATGCCGGTGTTCGACGACGGCAGCGAAATGCCGCGGCCGGCAGCGAGCGATTCCATCAGCATCCGCCAGCCCTTGCCGAGCATCGGCGCGCCGCCGATCACCCAATCCATCGGGATGAACACGTCGTGCCCGGAATTGGGCCCGTTCTGGAACACGGCGTTGAGCGGCATGTGACGCCGTCCGATCTCGACCCCCGGGTGCGACGTCGGAATGAGCGCGCAGGTGATCCCGAGATCCTGGCGCTCGCCGACCAGGTGCCGCGGATCGTACGCGCGAAACGCGAGGCCGAGCAGCGTCGCGACAGGGCCGAGCGTGATGTAGCGCTTGTCCCAGGTGACGCGCAATCCGAGGACGCGCTTGCCGTCGTGATCGCCTTCGCAGACAACGCCCCAATCGGGAATGGCGGCGGCATCGGAGCCCGCCTGCGGATTGGTCAGTGCGAAGCAGGGAATCTCCTCGCCGCGCGCGAGGCGCGGCAGGTAGTGCCGCTTCTGCGCGTCGGTGCCGTAATGGAGCAGCAATTCGCCCGGGCCGAGCGAATTGGGCACGAGCACCGTTACCGCCACCGTGGCGCAGCGCGTGCACAGTTTCATGACGACCTGCGAATGCGCGTAGGCGGAAAAGCCGAGGCCGCCGAACGCCTTCGGAATGATCATGCCGAGGAAACCCTGGTCCTTGATGTACTGCCAGACACGGGGCGGAAGGTCCTTGTGGACGTTCGTCGTCTCCCAGTCGGACACCATCGTGCACAGGGTCTCGACCTCGTGATCGAGGAAGTGCTGCTCCTCTGCGGTGAGCGTCGATCGCGGGATCGCCAGCAGCTGGTCCCACGCCGGCCGTCCCGAGAAGAGCTCGCCGTCCCAGCCGACGGTGCCGGCCTCGAGTGCTTCGCGTTCGGTCTGCGACATCCGCGGCATTACCCTGCGAAAGCGGAGCAGCAACGGCCTCGTGATCAGCGCGCGGCGGAGTGCCGGCACGGTGAACGGAACGACAAGGATCGCGACGAGCGCGATCAAGGCGCCAAGCCAGGCGACGAAGAGGCTCACTGGAAGGTCTCGTCATCGAGCGCGCGCGTGACGGCGCTCGCGGCAGGCAGCGGCGCGGTGAGGCCCGCCAGCAGGAACGGCGCGAGCCGCCGCAGCAGAATCTCGTCGTTGGTCGTCTCGTGCGGATTCAATTCGGCGATCAGCTTCAGTGCATCGGTGCCGGCAAGGGTATAAGACAGCGCGCCCATGATGAAATGCAGCCGCCACGACAGTTCCTTGCGCGGAAGATGCGGCAAGGCGCGGCCGAACGCGGCCTTGTAGCGCGCGATCATCACGCCATATTGCTCGGACAGGAAGCGCCGGATGAACGGCGCGGGATCGGCGTACGCGCGCCCGAGCAGCCGCAGGAAATCCTTGCCGCCGCGCTCCGGATCGCGCGCCAGCGTCAACGCGGGAATGAGCAATGCCGTGAGGATGCGCTCGCACGACAGCGGGCGTGCCGCGGCTTTCGCCTCCAGGCGCGTCAGCAACTGGAGGCGTGCCCGGTTCATCGGATCGAGCCTTCGCGTCAGCACCGACTGGAACAGCTCTTCCTTCGAGCCGAAGTGGTAATTGACCGCTGCGAGATTGACGCCGGCGGCCGTCGTGATCGCACGCAGGCTGGTCGCCTCGAAGCCATGCTCCATGAAGAGCGCTTCCGCCGCGTCGAGAATGCGATCCTTCGTGGCACCCGACGACCGGGTGTCGACAATCGCGATGGGCCTGCCGCTCGCTCGCGGTGGGCGCATTCGTGAAGAAGCGGGTCTCATGGTAATTCAAACGTTCGTTTTAATTATGGAATCACGCAGCGCCAAAGTCAATTGACGCGTCGACGCCCGGCTGGACTTGCGCGGCCGGCGACCGGGGACACGGATGGCAACGATATCGATCGACAGGGCGCATGGCCTCACGCATGACCAGGCGAGGAATCTCGCCGAGCGGCTCGCGACGGACATCGAGCTCGAACGGCTGACAGGCGGATCGACAGCCGCGTAGCCGCGGTTACGCCATCGGATCGGGAAACGGATCGTCGGCGCCGCCGACGATCGCATCGTGCAGCGCCGTTTCGCGGCTTTCGATCGTCGCCAGAAAGTCGGCTGCGCCGCGCATGTGGGCGAACGCGGCGAAACCCCGCTCGAGAAAATCCTGCAGCGCCGACAGCCCGGCGATCCGCGCAGGCCCGCGCATCATCTTCAGCGCACCGCGCAGCATCGGCTTTCGCACGTAGCGATCGAGCGCCGCGCCCACGTCGCCGATCAGTCGGATCTGCCGCGCCCGGCGATGATATTCGCCCATTCCCCGATACGCGTTGCAGTAGTCGGCCACGGTGAAGCGCGCCCCGTCCGGCGCGAGTCGGTCGATCATCGCGCGATCCAGCTCACGCGACAAAGCATTGAGCTCGACCGCAGCCACGACGGTTTGCAGAACGTTACCCGGCAGCAGTCGCCGCATCGCCGGCACTCCGCGCATCAGGTTGCCATCGCGCCTGGCGAAATCCGGCGAACCGTAGAGGTCCGTCGTGAAGAACGTCATCGCCGGCGCATAGCGCGCCGAGGCGTCGAGGTCGGCGTACGTCGCGCGCATCCGGCGCACCTGCCAGTCGGCGAGCCGCTCAAGGGCGCGCGCAAGCGCCGGATCGGCGGCACGCGCCGCACTGCACGCCTGCACACGGGATATCTCGCGCTGCAACGCGGCGATGGCCGCGTCGTCGGCGGGTTGCGCCGTCATGAATCGAGGTCGAACGGCATGCGCCAAGTCTAACCCGGTGTCGCGATGGTCGGTCCACGGGCGTCATTTGCCGACGCATGGCGTCAGCCGGCGGGCTCCCGAGGCGTGCTGCGGTCCCGATTGCGCTCGTGCCAGGCCGCAAGCGCCTCCTCGTAGCGTTCACGCGCTTCTTCGTAAAGATCGAAGATGCAGGGATTGCACCCGCCTCCGCAGCATTCGTCGTTGTCGGGGCGTATCGGCGCAACCGGGGGAGGATCATCCCGAGGCGGACGCTCGTTCATCGATCCAGTGTAACGGGCCGCCGATCGTTTGGCTGGCGTCAATTTTGCTCGTCGCGTTCCCATGAACTCTGCCCGATATCTCGTGGCGCTCGTCCTGTGCGCCGCATTGCTCGTTTCCGCGTCCGCGGCGCTCGCGCAGGACAACACGGCAGCCGCGCCTCCCGAGCGCATCGATACGCTGAAGCGCATCAAGGACACCGGTGCGATCACCATCGGCGTGCGCGAGGCGAGCGTTCCGTTCTCGTACATCGATGCCCAGAAGCAGCCGCAGGGCTATTCGATCGACCTTTGCCTCAAGATCGCCGACGCCATCAAGACCGAGCTCAAGATGCCGCGTCTCGACGTCCGCTTCCTGCCGGTGACGTCGTCGAACCGCATCGGCATGGTGAAAAGCGGCAAGGTCGATCTCGAATGCGGGTCGACGACGAACACACGCGACCGGCAGAAGGACGTGGCGTTCTCCTACACCACGTTCGTCGCGGGCATCAAGATGCTGGCGCGCAAGTCGTCGAACATCAACAGCGTCGAGGACTTGCGCGGCAAGACGGTCGTCGTGACGAAGGGAACGACCAGCGAGACGATGCTGAAGCAGCTCAACGAGGATCGCGTGCTGAAGCTCGCGATTCTCGAGACGAAGGATCACAACGAATCGTTCGCCGACATCGCCGACGGCAAGGCCGTGGCGTTCCCGATGGACGACGTGCTGCTGTACGGCCTCATTTCCAAGGCGGCGAAGCCGGATGACTTCGCCGTGGTCGGCAAGTACCTGTCGGTCGAGCCGTACGGCATCATGATGCGCAAGGACGAGCCTGCCTTCGAGCGCCTCGTCGACCGAACGCTGGTCGACCTGTTCCAGAGTGGCGAGGTGCGGCGAATCTACGCGCGCTGGTTCTCCACGCACGAGCTCACCGTGCCGATGAATCAGTATCTGAAGGAAGCGTTCGCGATACCGAACACGTATCCCGCGTGGCCGTAGCCGCCTCGATCTCGGCCAGCGCATAAGCGAAGACTTCGGGTTCGCCGAGGAGCGCGTTATGGCCGATGCCGACCAGCGCGACGTCCACGGCGCCCGGCAGCTCTGACGATGTCTGCGGCGCGACCATCGAATCGTGCCACGACCACAGCGATACAACGCGTAGCGATGGATCGACGCGCTCGCGATTGAGTGCCGCGAGCCACACGCTTCCCGGGCGCATTTCGCGCAGCGACGCGCCGGGGCATAACCAGGCGTGCATGCTGCCGTGGTGCGGCGTCCCGATCGTCAGCACACGCGCAAGCTTTCCGCTTCCATGCTTTCGGATGTAGGCGCGCGTGACGAGCCCGCCCATACTGTGCGCGACGACCATCACGCGGCGCGCACCGGTCGCCGCCACGATCGCATCGATCTTGCCGGCGAGCTGGTCGGCAAACGACTCGATCGATGCGAGCGGCGGTCCGTACGACAGGCTGTAGAGGCCGCTCACGCGCCGCTCGCGAAGATACCGCGCGAGACGCAGCCACACGCCGGCGTTGCACAACACACCGTGCAGCAGCAGCACCGGCATCGCGTGTTGCGCCGGCGCGGGATCGCGCAGGAGCAACCCGTAGAGCATCAGCCGTGGCGGCGAGCCGGCGAGCGTCGCGTATTCGCGCCACCCGAGGCGCAGCGTCGCACGCAAGCCGAGGCGAACGTTGCGCGGGCGGCGCGCACGCCAGATCCAGGCGATCGCGAAGTAGCCCAGGCACAGCACGAAAATCGCGGCGAAATAAAGCAGCGGCAGCCCGATGATCCACGGCAGCGACGAACCGCCGGCCGCGATCCGGCGCGCTGCGATCGACACGTAGAGCGCTAGCGCCGCCACGTTGAAGACCCACAGCGAGACCGCCGTCCACATCCGGCCGATGGTAGCGCGGCGCCCTCAGCGCGCCGGCCCGTTCACGTTGTGGCTGCGCCAGCTTCGCAACGCGGCGACCGACGCCGCGAGGTCGGGCAGCAGCACGACCCCGGGCAGCGTCTTGCGCACGCGCCGCGTCATGTCGCCGCCGGCCCACAGCGCGATCGGCGTGGGCAGATGCCGGCGCAATCGCGCCATGCTTTCGGTCGCTTGCCTGACCGGGAACGCTGCCGAGAACGACAGCGCGACGATGTCGATCGCATGCGCGATCGCGGCGCGCCGAATATCGTCGAGCGGGGTTTGCGGGCCGAGCGAAACGCATTGCGCGCCTTCCGGCACCAGCAGCGCCTCGACCATCAGCAATCCGAGCCCGTGCTGTTCGTTCGGGAGCGTAGTCAACAGCAAGCGCGGATGCCCGACCTGCCTCGGAAAGGTGTTGATCGCGGTGCGCAGCGACCCTTGCACCTGCTCGGTGTACAGGTGTTCCTCGAACACGTGCAATTCGCCGCGCATCCACGCTTCGCCGACGAAGCGGTTGAGCGGCGCCAGCGTATCGGTGACGAAGCGCTGCAGGCCCTGTCGCATCAGCCACTGCGCGAACGTGTTCTGCAGGGCGGTTGCGTCGTGCATCCGCAGTATCGCGAGGACGTCGCGCTCCATCGCCGGCGCGGGCTCCATGCGCAGCGGCGCGCGCGCGTTGGCAAGCGCGTTGAGCTCGTCGAGGGCCAGGCCGATGATCTTGCCCGGGCGCACGCCGATATCCATCAGCCGCTTGATCGCGCGAAGCTTCGCGGTTTCCGTGGCAGCGTATTGCCGCTCGCCGTTGTCGTCGCGCGCCGGCCTGGGAAAACCGTAGCGGCGCTCCCACATGCGCAGCACATCCTTCGAGAGGCCGGTCTCGCGCTCGACCGCACTGATGTTCTGCGCGAGATCGTGCCGTTCTTCGTGCTGCATCATCGTACGCATGCGTCCGATTGCCCGGCGGTTGCCGAACAGGTATCGTACTGCTTGAACGCGCTGTCCAGGACAACGATGCAAAAGAAGCGCACTGGACTGGGAACCATCGGCATCGTGGCCGCCGGCGTCGCGTTGCTGGCCGTTGCGCTTGCGCTCATGGATTTCATCGGACGCGACTTCGTCGCCGATGCATTGGGACCTGTCGCGACGCTGCCCGAGAACAGCGCCGACGATGCGGCGGGCGACGCGCTCGTGCCGGACGACAACGGCGATCGCTTCCTGCCCGTGCCGGCACCGCTCGACGACGAACGCGTGCTCGAAGCGATCGGCCCGCTCGCCCGGCTGTCATGCCATCGCGACGACCCTCCGGAATCCGAAGCGCCCGATGCGGGCGATGCCTCGAAGAGCGATGCGCTCGATGCGCCGCTCGCATCCAGCGCGCTCGAGTCGCAACCGCCTGGAAGCGAGCCGTTGCTTGCCGCTGCCATCGCGCCGCTCGCGCCGTTGCCGGCGCCGAAGACCGATGCGGCGCGCTCGGCGCAGGCCGGCGAATACGATGAATCGTCCGATTGTCCGGAACTGCTCCGGCAACGGTTCAACCGGCTGCAAACCGGCGAATCGCAGTCGCTGTGTCAGTTTCGCGGAAAGGTGCTGCTGATCGTCAACACCGCGAGCTATTGCGGTTATACGGGCCAATACGAAGGACTCGAAGCGCTCTATCGACGATACAAGGGCCGCGGGCTCGTCGTCATCGGCTTTCCGTCGAACGATTTCGGCGGGCAGGAGCCGGGGTCGAACCAGGAGATCGCGCAGTTCTGCCGCCTCACCTACGGCGTCCAGTTTCCGATGTTCGAGAAATCGAGCGTGACGAAGGTGAGCGCGAATCCGCTGTTCGCAAGCCTTGGCGCCAGCACGGGCGTCGCGCCGGCGTGGAATTTCTACAAGTACGTCGTCGACCGCCAGGGCCGACCGGTTGCCGGTTTCGGCAGCCGCACGACGCCCGACGATCATGCGCTCGTGCAACTGATCGAGCGGCTGCTCGCGGAGCGGCGCATCGATTGAACGAGCGGCAATGCAGCCGTCCGACGCCGCGCTAGCCGTGCATCGATTCCACCGCGCGAACAATCAGCGCGACGCCGTTGGTGATCAGCAGACCCGCGATCAGCCGCAGCACGCTGCCTCGTGAGAGCGCGTGATGAAGGTGATTGCCGATCCAGAGCCCGAGCGCCATGATCGGTAGCAGCAAAAGGGCCATCGCGAGCAGCTTCGCATCCAGCAGCAAGCCGGTCGCGATGAACAGCACCAGCCGGATCCAGACGGCGGCGGCAACGACAATCGCTGCGGTTGCACGAAGCGCCGACTTGTCGTCGATGCGCGCGGCCAGGAAGATGATGTAGATCGGACCCCCCGTGCCGAACAACGACGAAAATACGCCGCCGACCACGCCGACCGGCCACACGAGCCAGCCCGGCACGTGCGAGAACTTTCGCGGTCCCGCGAGTATGTACGCGCCATAGGTGGAAACGAATATTCCAAGCGCGAGCAGTGCGGGATCGCGCGGAAGATGAAGGAGCAGCGTGCCGCCGAGCGCGATGCCGATGAGCATTGCCGGCAGCAGTCGACCGAATTCGCGCCAGACGACGAGGCGTCGCAATCGAAACGCCGTCGACGACGACGCGAACGCGTCGGTCGTCGTGACCAGCGGCACGGTGAACGTCAGCGGAAAGAAATGTGCGAGCCCCGGAACGGAGATGATCGACGAGCCGAAGCCCGTCGCGCCGAAGATCGTGTAGCCGAGCAGCACGATGAGCGACGTCGCGAGCAGCACATGATTCGGCACGTCCGGCAGCGACAGCGGAAAGGGCATGGATGCGAGGATGCGAAGCGCATGTCGCATCGCGCGGTGAACCGGCCGGCGCGGACAATGGCGGACCGGAGTGTCGCTATAATAATGGCCGGTGGCGAGCTAGCTCAGTTGGTTAGAGCAGAGGAATCATAATCCTTTGGTCGGGGGTTCGAGTCCCTCGCTCGCTACCA
>Ga0070696_100000726_pt1 | contig 21045 bp, 40 predicted proteins | sample KBSK1253metaG_FD_65474 | JGI IMG/M metagenome (GOLD analysis project Ga0070696, IMG submission 65474) | Corn, switchgrass and miscanthus rhizosphere microbial communities from Kellogg Biological Station, Michigan, USA - KBS K1-25-3 metaG | ecosystem: Host-associated > Plants > Roots >... | reverse complement strand
ACCTCGGCTACGGGCCAGATCACCGCTAACCAGGGCGGCAATGGCAACAACCTGTTCTTTGGCAAACGCACAACGGACTCGTCACCCACGGGAAACTTTTTCCTTTTCCAGAATCAAGCAGCCTCAAGCGACCTGTTCAAAGTGGACGTGGCTGGGAATACGACCGTGGGCGGCGACCTACTCCTGAATTCCGTCTCCGGCACCGCGGGGATTATGAAGATCAACCCGCCTGATGCGTCTCCGTCGGCAGGCGGTGGGGTGCAGTTGACGAGTGGAACGCAGCCTACCTGCAACTCGACAAATCGATTCTTATTCTGGACGGTAGCGGGCGGCACGGGAGTTAAGGATACTGTTCAGGTATGTGCAAAAGCGGCTGATGATTCCTACGCGTGGCGCACGATCTACTAATTTATGACAACTCGTATTCTCCTATGCTTTTCTACATTGCTGCTTGTTTTCCTTCCGACTCCACAGGCTGACATCACGATCAGTCTTACGGCTACATCGCGTCAAATTATTGCAACTTACACCGCCCCCGACACAGGCGCTTGCACGGTTGAAGCCAGCGAATCGAACACTTACTCACCTGTAATCACTGACGTAAACTCAACTCTGTTTAGTGGCTCAAACATTGATTCGCGTTCTGGCTCGCTAGGCACTGGTACGACCTCGCGCTCGTTTATCATCGGCACCGTACCGGATATGCGCGGGGTGATTGCGAACGTCGCTTCCGACGGCAAACGCTATGGCCGAGCCCTGCAACCGCTGACAACCTATTACGTGCGTGTGACCTGTGGCTCGCATACGGGGACAGCCTCAGTAACTACCTTGAATCGCCCGCTGGGAATGACGCGAGGAAATGAGCAGCCGATTGCGAGTGCGGGAACTTATGCGTTTCCTACATCAAACGAGAGTGATCGAACCCAGACACTGATTGATCCGGTAACAGGAATAAAACTACGCAAACTGACCGCCCCGAGCGATGACACCGTGGGCGGCAACATCAGTATGCTGGGCAGTGGCGCGCCGTGGCCCTTTGCGCAATCCACGATCAACGACAGTCATGGGGTTCCAGGTTATCTATGGGCAGGACCGACCGAAGGGGGAAGTGCGCGCTTATATTTCGTTACCGACACGGCTAGCAGGTTTCTGGGAACGATTCGGCTAAGCGGCGGTTCGTTGGCAGGGTTTCCCTCAGCGCTATTTCTTTCCGCTGTCACCCCGCACTTTGGCATCGATCCAACTCAACTATTCTATATTGCTCGTGATGGGACAGATCAGACCGGCAACGCACAGGTGATCAGGTGTCAGCTACCAGCCAGTGGGGACACTGTGTACGACACCTCGGCAGTCAGTGGCGCGTTCGCTCCCTGCAACTTCACCAACCTGACTTCCAGTAACAGTCTTAAGGCCCAGCTTCAAGCCTTTGACGCGACGTGGGATCAGACCAGCTTTGGTAACTTTGCCAATCAGGTGGTGCAGGGGAACTACTTGTTGTTCACCGCGCTGAGGGGAAATCAGGACTCCTACGGTTGGGTTGGAGCGGTTGACCTGTCCACACTGGTCCCGTCGGTGGCCGGGTTTGCGCCGCTGTGGCAACGTGGTGGCTCAGGAGCGTTGAGTTTTCGCTGGTGCTCAATCCACACGTCCCATCCGGCCCTTGGCACCAGTAAGATGTCCTTCACTGCTAAGACAATGTATCAGTCCGGCGTGGGCATGGGACCGTACACAACGAATCTCAGCGGCGCGATGACTAACGTGCAGACCACGGTGACATTCACCTCCAACACCCCGACTTCACCCAACCCCGACACCACGCTGTATGCAATCGCAGCGGGAGACGAGATTCAGATTGACAACGAGATAATGTATCTCGGCTCCAACACTTCAGGGACAACGTGGAATGTAACCAGAGGGCAGGCAGGCACTGTAGCTGCATCTCATTCATCAGGGGCCAGTGCGCTGATGAGTTGCCGCTGTCACTCACCAAACGACTTCACGCAGGCTGGACCGAGCTGGTGGGACTTTGTGGCCGATCCGCACGCGACTGATACCACGGGAACGAACCTGATCACGCAGTTGGCTAACTCTGTCAATTACGCTGGGCATGAAGGATTTGCCAATGGGAGAGGCTTGGCTGAAGGTGGTTGGGAAGGGTTCATTGGCGCAGCGGGGATCAACAACACCATCCTGTCGATCTCCGACTCGGCAGCCTTTGCCGGAGCGGTCAAATCAGCCTCAGGCAATGCATGGCAAAAGCATCCGGGAGCATCCCAGCAGACTAACGCAGACAGTGGTCAATCGCTCGTGTGGGGTGCTGACTTTCTGGCTGAGGACGCTGATGTTGAATTACGACAGACTAGTTTTACGGTTGTTACCGGGAGCCTGTGGAAGTACGCTAATTCCAACTACTCACTACAACGTAAGAAACTGGCAATGCTGGCTATAGCCGGAGCCAAACCGTTACTAGATATCTCATCTACGGCGACCGGGGACGTGATTGGTGGTTTATCAGGTGATAACTATAAATACTGCGTGGCAAACGCGGCAAATGAATGTAGGTCAGGCTCGCTTGTAGGCGATGTCTATATCAACGCTCCCGGCCTGACCGGATCGTCCACCTGTATCAATGGAAATACCGACTACTCCAATACCACCGCATTGTGCTTTGGTAACTTTCCGGCCTATGGCTCAATGGTTGAACAAATCGGGATCGTGGAAGCCAATTCTACGGGTAAATGGATTCGCGGCCTGACCTTTGGCAACATGCCGGTGAAAGTGGTCAATGTGAGTTCTGACGCTCACACCAGCCCGGATGGTAAGTGGATGGCGTTCTATTATCTCGATCCGTCAGGCGTGCCAAGCATCTGGCTGGCAAGAATTCCTTCGTGGCCTGGATACGATGGAAATGATCGGAACACATTCATTCAACGGAGTGTAAATTTGAGTGGCCCTGCATTGACCTCTACCGTACTGCTGAAGTTTGGCTACGATACTAGTTTGAACTGCACGTCACGTACTGAGGCGTGCGTCTCGGCGCAAGCAAACAATCCTTACTACTTTGCCAGCGAAACGTTTACAAGATTGAGTTGCGCGGGCGGCTCATGTTCGGCCAGCGTTCCCGTTATTCCTGATCGTGTGGCTTACGTACATCCACTCTATTACGACGCAGGAGGCTCGCTATTAAGTACAGGAGCGATGATTGCCGTAACGGATGGACTCACTGCGCAAACTGGAGGCGTGAAGCCAACGGGTAAAGTATCAGTACGAGGAGGCGTAAGGATTGGTCCTTGAGTCTCTTACTTCTTCAGCGCCCTAATAGCCGTGGCGATGCGCGTTAATGAGGCTTCAGTTTTGACCGCGTGGCTTCTAGCGTCATGCTTACATTCGAAACAATCACACCAAACCCAGTCATGGAAGTCTATGATCACCTTCGCCGCGGCTTCCAGACCAGCGTTGTAGTTGGTGTCTACGAGGGAAAGCAGGTAGTCGATGTCTTCAGGGGTATGAGCAACAAAGTCGGCCTCTCCTTCAAACATCACCTGTGCAACGGTACAGCGCTCTGGGTGCCCTATGCTAGTAACGCACCATTCATCAGGCAGATCGCGATCCTGACGGGCCAGCCACGGCGCATCAACTATCAACGCTCGTCGTTGGCGAATCTCTTCAAGTCGGTTGTCCATGCGGCTCCTTAGTCACCTGCTAGACGCTTTTTTAAAACGTCTCGAATCTCAAGAAGGACATAAATAATTATTCCGAAGCCTATTGCCTCCGTAGCCAAAATTACTAGGAAGCCCGCTAGAAAGCGCATGAAGTAATGCCTAAAGAACTCAAGCGTAACATTGTCCATCTACTTCCCTTCCTTCTCCATCGGTGCGGTCAGGCGTTGCTGAAGAACGTAAGCACGATCAGCCTTCGACTGAAGCATCCGCCGACGTTGGGAACCGCCGCCATCCTTGAACTCGTTCGCGCAAATCGCCAACCACTTAGCACAATCGTCAAGTACTTGTCGCACTTCCTCAAGCACCTCCACATCCTCGGCTGCTACTGGAGATGGTGGTGCAGCGGCAGGAATGCCAAGCCACGTCCGAACGTATCCCAGCGCCTTAGCCGTGTCGTTGAACTTCACGTCGCGCTTACTTTGACGACCTATTTCAATCGTCATCATTCGCCGCGTATGACCGCCATGAAGTAAGATTCCAATCTTCTCACTTGGCATCGTCACTCTCTCCCTTCAGCCTCTCCGCATTCACCTCGCACTCAGGCTCTGAACAATGTCGCCCTCGCGTGCTCCAACTGAGGACATGGAAGCGTGCCCCGTCACAATATACGTGTTGAATGGTTCCATCTGGATTGCTAACGCGAGGAACAACTCCAATGAATTCGTCGCTGCGAAACTTAACCGGATTAAGAAATATCGCCATCACTTCTCTCCCTTCACTACCAGCACAGATGTTGAAAAATGTATAGAACCAAGAATGTAATACCAAGTAGCGAGAATAGCGCAGCAGATGAAAAGAAGACGTACATTAGAATGTCAGGATTACTCGTCGTCTTCGTTGTCTTCGTTGCTACGATCCAAGCAAAAACAACAATCGACGGCAGGCCTGATAAGACCAAAACCACCCATTTCCACATCACTTCTCTCCCTTCACTTCTATAGCCTCCAGTGCGACAAGAATTTCGTCGATGATGCATAATTGCGCAGCGGCACCTACAAGTCCCATCGGCCTCTCGGCGTCCGCTTCTCCCTGAATGTCAACCCGCATCTCCTTCACCTTCTCGTACCCGCTCGGCTGAGACGTTCACGCCTTCTCCCCCTTCACTTCTATAGCCTCCGCTAGCTTTCCCGAGCCAGAACAGATCGTCGTTCTCCACTGTGGATGTCGGGTTCCGGGGCCAGCCTTTTCCACGGAGCCAAAGCTAATTGAATGCCGCACTATTCGACCGTTGGCCTGAACTCCTAAACTTGAACAATCGCAATCAGGACAGGACGTATACGAGACAACATGCCACGGCTTCAGATCACTCCGTTTTCGTCGCAACTTCTATAGCCTCCAGTGCGGCAGCTAGTTAGTATTTTTCGTTGAGTAAATTGCGTCAATCAGAAGCCCGTCAACTTTGGTTCGCTGTTCTTCTGATAGCGGTTCGTGGCAACTACGGTGAACGCGATAGAAATAGCTTCGCGTGTCCGGTTTGTAATGCAGGCCATCCTCATCGTTCTTTAAATCCTCGACTGCCATAAGCGAAATCGTTCGCACGTCATCAGGCAAAAGGTCTTTGCCACAGATAACGCAAGGTGCTTCAAGACCGGGATCGTACTCGGGTGTTGTCTGAGTGGCATCAGTATAGTATCCATAAATCATAGATCGGCCTCCAGTGCGGCAAGCGCCTTCTGAAGTTTTGGCCAGTCCCTGTCGAACGCTTTGAAACACCACTCGCCAGCGCTATTCTTTGACATCAACGCGAATAAGTCTTTAATGGCCCGCCTTGCTTCTCCACCAGCAGCGACAGGCGCACATCTATTCAATTCGTTCAACAATAATTGTACGTCGTTCCATGTTGGCGGTACTATTCCAGCGAGAGGTTCATTGGCCCATTTAGCGTTCTCGTGTTGCCGAGTCAAGGCTGCTTTGCAGGCTGCTCGGATGTTGCCCAACCAAATACTTGACGATTGGCAATCATTGCCAGTTGTCACGCTTTGAGCATTACCAGCAGCGACAGGCTGGACGGCGGGAAGTGTGCGAGCGGCAGTTGCTAGCTCTACAGCAATGGCGTAAACCGCGTCGGCACTCCAGTGTTGACAGGTTAGACAATCGTTGTCCGCAATTCGCTCAACTATTCTCTGTGCTGGTTCCTTATAAGCGAGCCAATCTTTACCAATCGCTAATTCCGTCGCGTATGGCTCTGCTCTACTAATCACATCACCAGAGGCAGGAGGAAAGTAGCGCATAATGATGTCAACGAGTTCGGGAACCAACAGCGGGTCATGCTCCAGCGCGGGATCGGCGTTTGGCGTCGCTCGGCTAATCCACATGACAATCTCTTTCGCTGCTCGTTCTGCTGCTTCTCTGGCAGCAGTAGCGGTGGTAGTCGGCGAAACCATTACGGCAGTTACGTGATCGCCTCGGCTTTGCTGCTGCTGTCGGATAATTTCAGAACGGGAGAGTGGTGCTTTTTTGTCAGCGTAGTCAACCAGCGTTTGACGTAGCAGATCGTGGCCTGCGTGAAGATCGCCCTGATTCATCAAATGAACCGCTTGGCAGATTGCTAGATGTAAATTGTCCGCGTCGGCATCCACGGGCTTGCTAGCGGTGGTAGTCGGGAACTCGCAGTGGCAGCCGCAGGTGGCCCATTCTCCGGCTCGAACTTCACGGATCTGATAGCGACATTCGCCGTTGATGAAGGTTCGCTTAACATGACCGCATAACACGCACTTAGCCTCGGCAGCAGGGGCAGAGGCGCGGGTGTTCCAGACTTTTCTCGGATCGCAGAAGTTGCTAGCCGGAGTATTGAGTCCGCAACTATCGCACTCGATAAACCAGTAGTCATTTAGCTCTTTATTGACGTTCATCTCGGTCGCAGTCGATCCGCAGCACGGACACGGCTTCAACTCAGGCGGTGCTTTGTGATTTTCTTTGGTGTTCATTGGTTGAGTTGATTTCCTTTGGCGTTCATAAGTTAAAGATTTCAGGCTGCCCTCACGGACATCTCGTGGGCTAATCCAGCCCCGGCAATGAGCGTGTTGATAGCGGCGTTCACGTCTCTATCGTGCTGTGCTCCACAGTCAGCGCACGTCCATTGCCTTACCTTCAAGCCTGCCAGTCCCGTAGGCCCAGATAGGCACCCACAAGCTGAACAGGTCTTGGTGGAATTTCGTGAATCAACTTCGACATAAACCCCAAGGCCGTCTGTACGACACTTGCTCTTGTAGGAAAGCATTTGTCGAAGTTGATAGTGCCCTGAACTAGCGACACTCTTTCCAAATCGTTTTGCTATTGCTGAATGCCGATCCTTGCTGAAGGCGACGACTTGATTCTCAGCAACTAATCGGTGAGAAAGTTTGTGATTGCGGTCTTTTCGTTGGTTTGAAATGCGCTCCTGAAGTCGAGACACTAGTTGTTTATTATTGCCCCGTTGCGCTTGGGCTAGCCTTTGTTCCGTTGCTTCGAGTTCACGGGGATGTTCGATCTTCTCGCCGGTCGAAAGAATTAGCAGTGACGAGAATCCCGGATCAATACCAATCTCGCCATTTGAAATTGGACTTATCGCGTTCGGTTCGGCATCAATAAACAAACAGAGATACCACCCAGACGCTCGCTTAACAATCCGCCCACACTTAATAACGCCGCTTGGGATTGTTTGTTTGTGAAACCGAACCCGACGGATTCCGAAAAGCGTAAGACTGTTTCCCGTCGGCGGTCTAATCGGATCTGGGAACGGGATGCTATTGAATTTATTCCGTCTCCCTTTCAGCCGAGGCCGTCTGGTTATTCTCTTAAAACATCTGGCCCACGCGCCGTGTGCTTGAGATAAAACGCCCTGTAAGACGTGGGAAGGGATACTCAGCTTGCGACTATGACCAGCAAGTAGATTCTGGAACTCTTTAGACCGATAATAAATTCCATCTCGCCCGTCATTCTCAATTTTCTTGATCGCCCAATTCCAGACAGAAGTTAGATGTCGCAGCCAGTGGTCCAACTGTCGCCCTTGGCGCGGAGTTAGCTTTAGTTTTACCTGGCACTGAATCATGGCTTAATTATCTCAGAAAGATTTTCGCTTTTGGTTGAGTTCTCCAAGATTGAATTGCGCGGGGTCGGATTCCTCACCACCCGACTGCCATGCCTGCGACTGGCTTGCTCTACTGATAGTCTCCACTGCTTACCTCGGCATCAATCGAACGTGTCGCACGCGAATTCAGATGCCGCCCGCGCAAACTTGTCTCACTGTTTACCTTCCTTTGGTTGCTCAGTTGTGAAACTTCCAGTCGTAAGCCGTTGTGACGAACTCTCTAAACGGAATACGTGTCCAGCCGAAGGCGAACCATGCAAACCAAAAGCGTCGCATTGTCCTGTCGTTGTAGCTTCCGGGAACAATTTGAAATGGCTGACTCACTTCCAAAAAGAATGTCACTGTTCACCTTCCTTTGCCGCAGCGCGAATAGCAGCAGCGTCTTCGTTGGCCTTCTGCTTGAAATAGTGAGCGACGGATAAAATCGCGGCGTTCCATCGAGAATCGTTCTTCTCTGATTTGTGAAAGTGCTGCTCAACAATGCTTGACGCTTCCTTCCACACTCGTTCAGCCTGTTCTCGGCGAGCGGTGGTGAGGGCTTTAGTGATGGCGTCAGTTAGATCGTCGGTGTCGTTGCCGCTCCAGCCAATGCCTGAGTACGCAGACTCGCAATCAACTGCTATGCGCCGTGCTACTTCTCTATCATTGGTGCTCATAACGATTCAATCTCTCCTGCAAGCACGGTCATCGCGTTGGACTTCGCGTAACAGTCACTGGCCGACTGGTTGTCCATCTCCTTTGCTATTTCCAACTTTTCGCTCTTGGCATGTGCAGCGTAACGATTAGCTGTTTCGCGGTACTCCTCAGCTTTCTTTCGTACCAGTTCAAGGACGGCGGCGTGACGTTCATGTAATCTAGTACATTGATCTAAGGCATCGGCAACCTGATTACCAAGCCTGCCAATCAAGTCAGTTTCGCGCTCATCATCCAACTCCTTAATCCGCGCTTGGGCCGCTGCTAACTCAGCCGCTAATCCCCGCTCTCGCTTAAACGCATCATCTGACTCTTGTTTCCAATAGACCACTTGCGCTTGTGCTTCATCGCGCTCAGTGCGGGCGGTGTCGCGTTCGGCTTCGGCGGTAATCAATTCTCGTAACCGTTGTAAGAAGTTGACACGGGAGGTTGGCATTCCTTCAACGACGCCGCCAATGATTGAAATCACGGATGAGATAGTCGATTCTTTTACTTCTGCGATACAAGCGCCGCACTCATCGCCGTTTGCCGTCTCGTTTAGTTGCTGCACGCTCTGATGCGGCATACAGCGAATGCGGCACACCGCATCGACGCCAGCGTTGTAGGTTTTCATTTCCTCTTCGCTGCTCGGCGCAAACCCCGGCGGTTCTCGTAACCATTTCATTGCTGTAGCCTCTCCTTCAGTTGCTTGTTCTCCGCGAGTAACCGCCTCACGATTGTCGGCGCAGCGGCGATAAAGCTGGCGTCAGCCTCATTGATTTCGCCCCATGCGCGATCATGGTCTCCAGTGCAAAGCAATACGTCTACGTGTTCGGTGTCTAACGCAACCACGAACTCAGGATTGTCTGGGTGATAACTCCACGTCCATTCTCCCTGCGTAATCCGACTGAGCATCTCTGCAATAGTTTCGGTTGTGTAGGGGGTGGTCATGTCAGGAGAGCCACTCCTTCAGTTTGCCGTCGTAGTCTGGCATCAGCGCTCTTCGTCTGCGTAGACGTTCCTGCGCGCAAGAGCCGTCGCCAACGATATGCTCTGCATTGCAGTAGTCGCAATGCTTCATCTCGGCGCGATTGTTCCAGTCGCTCGGTGTCATCGCCACGCAGTGCCCAAGCGGGCAATCCTGATTATCGCAGCCAACGAGTTCAGGGTTGGCTGGGGAATCTTTGATTACCGTCAGGCTCGGCGGCTGTAGGCACCACGGGCATGATAGCAATGTGATCTCTTTGTTATTCATAGTTTCCTTAGAGTTCGATAATTTCATAACCACCGTCAGCGGTTAACACAATCTTGAACCAGTGACCAACGAAGTACCAGACATCTTCAATGTCCTTTTGTTCCTCTGCGCCAAGTTGCGCGAGGCCGCGTTGACATTGCTCTTTAGTCACAACTTTGCTCCCATTTATCTGAAGTCCTCATAAATCGCATCCCATTCTTCGTCAGTAATCGTTAACGTCTCAGGCGTTCGTGCTTTGCTGAAATCAACACCAGCATCCATCAACGTCTTAGCAACGCCCGCCATAATGCGCGGCAGTCGTTCCTTGAATTGCAACTTGGTAATCTCACGCAGGATTGCTAGGTTCACATCGACGCGAGTAACGTAGTCGGCTTCTTCAGGTTCAGCGCTCATATCACCAGTTTCGGTTGTGTGGGTGGTGGTCATGGGTGATAGCCTTTCCTTCGTTCCCACCAAGCATCGAAGCCGACAAGCACCGTTCGCTTGCCACATGACGGACAAATTTCGCGCAGCCCTTCAAATGCTTTCCCGCATTCAGTTCGCCAGAACTTATAGACATCGTGGAACGACTCCCAAATGCAATGATCCTTGACGCGCTCATTACTGCCATCACTGGACTTGCTCTCACTCATCTCCACTTCCTTTCAATCCTTTCTCAGCGTCGTAGGGGAGGGTCAGGCCCGTCGCCTTTGCTTAACGCGTTCCTTCGGCGTCAACTGAAGTTTGATATAAGCCGCCAAGCATTCGGGATTACAGTAGTAACCATCCAAGCTCGCTGCGTGGCTTTCGCAGTGGCCATTATCGACGTTCTCCCCGACCAGTGACTCAGGCAGTAAGATGGAGGAAAGATCGCTAATATGAATTTCAGCGTTGTTATACCGTTTCTTTGACGGCGGTGATTCCACCGATATTTGCTTACCGCAGAAATTACAATCAGTCACTTCGTAGATTCGCGTTTTAACCATCTCCATCATCCTCCTTCAGGTCAGTCAGGTTTATTGCTGTGCGTCGGATAGTCGCCGGTAAAGAGCACGCGCTTCTTCGCAAGCGAGGCACGTTGGCAAACGCGCCGTATCAATCACTTCCAGTAAATGCCCTATCGCTTTCCGCGTCTCTTTCAACAACGCTTCACGTTCAGCTTCGATGTCCTTCGCGTGATTCTCGGCAGACTTAATCACGCCGTTTCTCATTATCAATGTCACTACTGTGAGTCCTTCCTACGTTGAAGTTCGCGCCATGCGCCATAAGGCCCACGCCACAAATTACCCTCAGGATCGCGGTAGGTAATGGGGTTGACTTCCGTCCAGCCAGCGGTTTGCAAATCGCGCCTCCACGCGGTCGGGCTATGAATCTCATCGTCTTGCCTCACCGCGCCTGTGGTTTCTACCCCAGCCATTCCCTCTCCTCTTCGCGATTACGTTTTCAACAAACTCAAGCATCTCTTGATGCGACATTTCTTCATCCATCTTGTGATGGCAGACAGTACAGGCACGAATCACAAGGTTCTTTCTTTCATCCATTGTTAACTCGCGGTCCTTCTTACCGTGGGCCCAGGTTAATCTTCCATTGGGCCAGCAGCCCGGTAACTTAGCTTCACAGACACCTAGCAAGCCCATTTCAGCAAAGCGGATTCTGTTAGGGCGATTGATGCGCTCGCGGAGCTTTCCCTTCTTGCCGAAACGTTTCATCGCTGAACGCTTCATTGGCTTTGACGAAGCCTTTAAGGTGCTATTCCATGCGTTCATGCTGCTCTTTGTTCTCTCTTCGCTGAAAGGGTCTGTCGCCTCTTGCTGTTAATCACTTTTCTTCGCGCCGCGCTCAGCGCGTGATAACAAAGTCTCTTGTGCTCGTTCGCTGGACAGGGCGATCCGTCTGGCTCGATACAGAGAATGCCTTCATTCAAGAAGATCACCATGCGAGCCTCCTTCGCTGGTTCTGAGGGAATCACATACACCTGTTGGCCGCGCTCGAAGCTGTGACACGCCTTCGCTCTGCGCTTCTGATCTTCACTGGCGAATTTGAGTTGGGCCTTACTAATCACTTCTGTTCTTTCTGAGGTTTATAGAGATGGTTTTGGCTCCGCGTCTGCTGGTCCGCTTATCACTGTCAAATCGCGGTAAAGCGATTCAATCGCGTCTTGTTCTGAGGTTCCCTCTCCGTTGGCAATCCCGCCCATGACCGGAACAAGAGCGACATACATCGTGACATCGTGACCTTCTTGACGCTGATGCGACCGTACCGTTTCTCAATCCATCCTCGCGTTGACTCTTCCGCTGACTTCGGCATCTTTCTCTCTCCTTCCCTTACAGAACAGTCTCAAAAAGAAATTAGATTGACGATCCCGCAAAACTCGAAGGCGATATCTGCGCGGTCGTATAAGTAATTCCTGACGCTATTGAGTATCTCTTCGCCTTCGGTGCCCGACTCGGCTTTTATCCATAGTTGGCCGACGACCGATCCGGCCCGACTTGCAATATCCCCTTCCCGGTAAATCGTTTCCCAATCAGCTTTCATTGACTTAACCTCTCAAGCAGAATGTCTCTCTTGTTTCGTTCCGATGGATCGCTATAGGCATCCATGATTTCTTCTCGGCTGTAGCGCTGATCTCTTGCGTACATCGCTCCGTAATAGGCTTGCTGCTTCTTCATGTCTTCCAGACAGACCTGACATTCACCGTCAGCGTTCAAAGCAACGTCGTGAAATTCACACGCGCCTACTTCTTCTTCATCCAGACCATCAGGATCGTCATTGAAATAAAGATCGTTTTCTGTTACGCCCACAGGCATGTTTCCGCTCATTGTTGTTCCTTCGTTCTTACGGATGCGGTGAATGTCCTTCCATCCAATCGGGGAATGGCCGCTCTTGTTCATACTTCCACCAGCGGTAACGCCAACCCTGAAAGCCGCGAATTGGTTCATCAATCGTTACCGCAACTGCTCCGCCTCCGCGCACAAGCGACCATCGACCGTCTCCGTCGTCGTCAATGTAGAGAAGCGGCGCGTAGCCTCTCAATTTCCCTTCGCAGACGATATAGACGCGCTCTCCTTCTTTGATATGCGGTTTGCGTCCTCCCAAGTTGAAGTACCACTCAGTACCGCTCCAGCACGTTGAGCCCGGAGGCGCGGCATCGCCTTCATAGATCCACGCCGCGAGGCCTCGCAGGTTCAGCCCGTCGCTACTCCAGTCGCTGAAGTTCTTCGGCACGGTCACGACAACATCACTCACCCCTGTCTCCTCCAATTCAAGAAATAAAAAAGTTGAGGGTTACGGTCATCTACTTCCCAATTAGGTGATTGATTGATTTTTGGATACTACGGAGTGCCGCCACAATGCAAAACAGCGCCGCAACTACCCCGAAATTAAAAAGAAGTTGTAGCCACTTCATGCCGCAGCCTCCGTCTCTGCTTCAATCTCGAAGCAAGGGCAAGTTTCAATTTCTCGTTCTACCCAGCCTTCCCCCTTGCATTCAGGGCAATCTATTTCTATGTCGCAGTAACCATGTATGTAGGTTTCGATCGTTACCTTTTGTCGCCCTTCACAACGCGGACAAACTTCTGTTCCTTTACAGGGTTCACAGGGAACTTCAATCTCTATTAATTCAGGTTCGTTCATAGCGTTCCCCATTGCTGAGCCATCGCTTCGGCAATGCCCTGATACGAGCGGCTTCGATTCTTCCATCGCTCCGGTGACGGTGGTTCGTGATGTACTCGTGGTTTGCGCCCGTCAACGATGTTCGTCGGCGTTAGTGGTGGTAGATTTTTAAGCCACAGACAAGTTGCTTTCACTTCTCCGTGTCCGAACTGCCACGGCTGAATGATCTGATCCGGCTTGCGGAAGTACGTACTCATGATGCCAATCGGATTCTCAATGGCAATTCGATTAATTGGCGCATCAGCCAAGCCCTGAAAGAATCTGATGGCCTCGGCCTGCTCACGCTGCTTCTCTTTGAACCAGCGTGCTCCTGATACCGCAAGATGGGTACACGGCGGGAATGCGATCATCAGATCAAACGAACTGTCGATAATTTTCAGCACGTCTCCAACCCAATGGCCCGTAGGAATACCACCCCGATTAATTGGGCGCTCAGTGGGCAATAGGTCACAGGACCAAGCTTCATGTCCGCGAGCGATAAACGCATCGCGCACGATTCCTGAAAACTCACATGCGACGAGTACTTTCACGCTGCCTCTTCGTACCTCGCAAGTTCGGCTTTGTGTTCTTTAATCCGCTCTTCGTAGAACCGGACCTTGTCCGCGTTTCCTGCCGCTAGTGCGGTTTCCCTAAGTGCCTCCGCGTCGGATAGCAGACCTTTTAAGTTTTCAAAGTAAGTCATCGTTTTTGCATCCTCTCGTTTCTCAATCTCGAAGCATGGGCAAATTTCTAATCCGCAGTTCGAGCAAACTTCTTTGCGTGTAAACCCACGTCCAAAACATTCCCTGCACGTTCCCGTTACCTCTTCATACGGATCAAAGAAATGTCTTCCAGTTAGAACTAATCCTGTTACTTCTCCTGTTCCTTTACAGGGTTCACAGGGAACGTGGATTTCTATTAGTTCAGGTTCCATTACTTGCTCTCTCCGCTCGTAATCAGCGTTAGCTCAATAGGAAAACGGCCATATCTGCCTTCTTGCCAGTCTGTGTATTCGGCCACACCGCGCTTAACGAGAGCTTCAACCGTTGGTGTGCCGAACCATGCCGCATCGCTACGCGGGCCACTCCATTCACGCTTCGCCCAAAAGCCGCCTTGATAACGCATCAAGACGTTTCCATTATTTGCGGCGTAGCGGCGACAGGCTTCCATTGAAGGACTCAACATCTTGTTGTTACTCATTACTATGTTTACCGTCTCCCTTTTCTAACCGCTATTATTACCTACAGGTAATCCGATGTCAACAAGATTCTGGAGGAAAAAACCACGATTCTAGTAAGTGTAAGAGTGTGTAGAGGTTACGTATCAATAAATAATTGTGCTTGCAACCGTTTTACCTTTAGGTAATAATTAGCCCATGATTCAGGTGACAATTAAGGAGGCGGCACGGGAAAGAGGAATAACTAACCCGACACAACTAGCGGAAATAATGGAGTGTGCGCCCACAATTATCTGGAAGATCTGGACAGGCGTTCACTTACCTAAACTGCCAATGTTGGATCGGATCTGTGACGCGCTTGAATGCGAACTCGAAGACCTGGTGAGGCGCAGGGCACACAAATCCTCGCCCGCTAAACGCAGGAAGGCAAAACGGAATGGCCGTTGAACTACGGTCGGTGACTTAAAGCCCAAAGAAGGATCTGGGCGGCGACGGAAATAGTGGTTGCCTGACCGCATTGGGTACAAGGCGGCGCTTTCGGCGGCCCATCAGTGTCGCCAGCAAGCACTGGGAGCGCAAAGACAAACAAGAGTAAGCACAGGGCAAATAGTCTTTTCATTGGGAGTTCTCCTAATGGCTCAGATGGACACTTTAGTGACCACCCGCATAGGAGCGGATTATATAGACTTTTGGGCAGAATTGGCTCGTGAGACTGGCGATCCCGAGGCGTATTACAACTGGGCGCACTGTTACGAGAAATCCGGCGAGTTTTCCGAGGGTTTAATAGTTATCCGGGAGATGCTGAAACTCCCGTTACCGAACGAGTGGCAAGTCAAGGGAATCTTCCTAAAGGCAATCTTTGAAAAGGACACTCCAAATACAGCGTGGGCGACGATTCAGAAGTGCAATATGGACGTGTCGCCGGTTCTACGCGGGAAGATCCACAGTCAACGCGGACGGATTCAGAAGGACCGCCGGAAGTATGACGAAGCGATCCTGGAGTACACAGCGGCCGCGATCTATTGGGAGGGCAACGATCACCTTATCGGGCATACGTGGAACAATCTTGCTGGTCTATACATCAAGAAGGGCCAATATGACGATGCCCACCAAGCGGTAGACAAAGCGATCGCGCTGTGGTCTGATTACGAATACTTACCCCACGCCCACGATCAAAAGGCTTTAATCCTCATTGAAGAAAAGAGATACGCAGAAGCTCTGGTCTACTCACGAAAATCTTTTGCCGGGATAGAAAACAAACATCGTTGGCGAGCTGAGTTCTTTTGTACTTTAGCTCTAGCGCTCGCGGGAACCGATCAATACTCCCAAGCGTTAATAGAGATTGAAAACTCGTTTAAGGTCTACGATTACCTGGGCGATTCGAAACCAAAAATCAAGGCTTTTGCTGCTCGGAAGAAAATGTTCGAAGTTATGCACGAGAGATCCGATATTCGAGGAATCGAATACGCGCTTGAAATTTCTCGGGGCGAATTACGAAAGGCGGCTCGGCATTTGGATGTGAACCACTCGGCTCTACTTGGGGCAATGAAGCGGCGCGCAATAAAATACAAACACTCAAAATGACTCTGTACTTTTTCGTACTGTCGGAGTAATATCCCGCTCGCTGATCCTCGACACAGTAAAAGCGCTCCCACAAATCGCCCGCTCCAATTATATGTCCGCTACGGAGGGTACAATTCTTCATTATGATTCCCGACTCGTCAGTGTCTCACGCCCGCAACTTAGTCGCACAGATAGTACGAGACGATCCCGAGGTTGCTGACGCGCTGATTAAGTTCTGCGCGATTGCCGACCCGTCAACCCCCATAGGCGCGGCGATTCAGGCAGATGCCTTGCTTTTTGCTTTTGAATTTACGCCGGAATGTAAAAACGCATTGGAAAAGTTTAAGAAGGCCGCCGCTTAGCGTTTTAACATTTCACGCGCAAGCATTTGTAGATACCGCTTGAAGATTCTCTGCTCGCTATTGGGAGCGTCTTTATAGATTTCCCATAGGTTCGCAAAGTCAGTCTCTTTGTAGACCGCGGAGTCTTTAGGTAACTCAGCGAGGGCCGCTGCGAGAACCTCTTCTACCGGCCGTCCTAATCCCCTCGCTAACGCTCTGAGAGTAAATACGCCTGGGTTCTTAACTTTTTCCAGCAGAAGATTATTGATGCTCGATTCGCTAATGGGATCACCAACACGTTTGGATCTGGCTTCAACTGCCGAGCTTTTCTCACCATTCTCCACCATTACTTGATTGATGTATTGCGCTAGTGTTTTTCGCTCTTTCATCTGGAGCGGCACTATCTCACAATCGCTCCCCACGATGGTGGTAACTTTTTCCACGAAAGTAGTTGACATTAGAATTAAAGAGAGTATAGTGCGCCCTCGTGAACCAGAATCCTAGAAATCAAATCCAGTATCCTGGACGTTATCGACACGACAAGTTAGTCGAACTGATGAACGAAAAAGGCCATTCGGCCCGCTCTTTAGCAAAGAAAGCTAAAAAATCAAAGACGATTATTGCAGAGGCGTTAGTAGGCGAATGTAAGAAGCTGGAAACGCTGTGGGCCATAAACAACGCGCTCGGTGGCAAATGGGAAGATCTATTTCAACTCAACGGATTCTAGGGTTTCATCGTGCTGTTGATCGGTCGGTGAATCCGGAGACGGCGCGGTGAGAAGGGCGGGCGGTTGTGGGAGATCGCTCGCTCATTTGAAAGTCGCAGATTATCAATCGGTCACTTGAGTGACCAGCAGAATACGCTTTTGGGAAATAAAGTCAAGCAGGAAGTTTTATGAGGCCCGAAGAATCAGGATTGATGATGGATGACTGGTGGAAGGAGCACCGCATGAGCGACAAAAAGTATTTCATCCTGAGCGATACGCCAAAGAGTTACAGGCCGGATCAGGTGTACATGAAGAACGTGGTACGGGGATCTGATTATTCACCGCGAAGAAAGAAAATCCCTTTAACCACAATCCTGATTACTTGTTTATTGGCTTTGGTGTTTGGGATTTTTATTTGGATTGGGAGTGGGATGAGATGAGCGCAACACATTTACTAAACATGTCGGGAACGACCGTTTGCGGCCGCGATCAGGTACGCGGATTTATCACGTCTGAGGACTATCGAAAGCTGCAAACGGAAGGAAAGCTACGAACGCAAGTAAAGACTCGGGTGAAGCATAGTTGCGGTTTGCGCGCTAACTGCACATGTAAGCGAACCAAAACAGAGCAATCGGGGATCTGTCTCGACTGTACTGGAAGGCGAGCATGAAGCAATTCATAAGTAATTTATTAACTCTTTTAGTAGCAATGATCTTTTTCTTTCTTTGGTCGAGTTTGATTCTTAGCAGATGAGAGCCATGAGTTATTCGAAACGATTACTGGATGAGACGCCGGACGAAGAGTATCGAATGTCTGAGGACATTTACCGCGATGATGAGTGGCCTTCTGAACAAGAAGTGACAGACGACGCAGATTCAGAATGTCCGAACTGATAACGATTAATAATGAACTCTCAAGGCTCATCACCGCATTACGTACCGCTGTCGTCGGATATGAAACCGCCGTCAAGGATGCCGCTGAGAAGCGCACTACTTACGATGTCGAATGGGCCAAAGCATTTTTATCCGTGGGCGATGGCACGCAGAAGCACCGTGAATCAGAGGCTACGTTAATCGTTGCTGCGCCGATGAGAGAGGCGCGAATTGCTGAAGCCACGAGGGACGCATTCAAAGAGCGGTTACGGGCGATTGAAACAACGATTTCAGTGCAGCAGTCAAGATTGAAGCACTTGGAAGAAACACTACCGAGCGGATTCTAAATGAGATTAACGAATCAATTCAATTTGCCCGCGCCGCTCGTTAAAGCTGTTGAGAACGACAAGTATTCGCCGGGCACGTCGGATTACACGACAACGCAATTAGCAGGAACGCCAGCTCGCCAACTTGTACTCCGTCGGATTCATTGGGCCGACTTAACCGAAGATGTTGCCGATCGGATCTATTCCTTGTCGGGTCAGTCAAAGCATGTTGTGTTAGAGCGGGCTGCTGAGTTCTGCGAGGAATACGACTTCTTAGCTGAGAAACGGTTCTACATAGAACGGGTAGGAAGGAAGATCGGTGGCCAGATTGATCTTTACGACAAGCGCCAGAACATTCTCTACGACTGGAAAGAGGTTTCCGTATGGGTATCCAAGGGCGACATCAAGCAGGAGTGGATTGCCCAGGCAAACATCAATCGTCTTCTACTTGAAGAGAATGATTATCCAGTTGAGAGCGTGGTGAACATTGCTCTTTATCGAGACTGGCGCAAAGCACAAGCGGAGACGGCGAAAGATTATCCACCGCATCAGGTGGAACAGTTTGAAATTCCCTTATGGGCGGCAGAAGAAACCGAGCATTTCATTGTTCGGCGCATTGAGGAGTTCGAGCGAGCGAAACAAGAGTTGCCGGAATGCACTCCAGAGGAACGGTGGTATTCGGGTGACAAGTTCGCATTGATGAAGTCGGGGGGCAAACGGGCGGTCAAGTTGTTCGATACGGAACAGGCCGCCCGTGAACATCAGGAAATTTTTGACTTAGTACGCGGCCACGAAATTCAGTACAGGATGGGTGTCAATAAGCGATGTCAATCCTATTGCAATGTCGCAAGTGTCTGTGAGTGGTGGCAAGAGAATAAGCCAAAGGAGAACGGCAATGGAATTGAGTGAGATTTTACGACAGCCAGAGGGCTTCACTCCGCCAGAAGTGACGGTGAAGATCGAAAAAGTCTATGAACGGAAATCGGGAGAGTCTTCAAATGGCCCGTGGAGTTTTCAAGATCTCCAGGTAACGGGCGGCAGACTGAAGTTGAAAGGGTTGCCAGAGTTTCCCAAAGCAAGAGAGGGAATGACTGTCACATTAAAAGCCAATTCGTCAAAGCAACATGGATTGACCGGAATGAAGGTCAACCACGAGCAATATCAAGGCAAGATTTATGACAAGTTAGTGATCACGAGTTCGTGTAAATGGGAATGGGCCGAACCATCTAGGAATGGCCATAGTACCCCTCAGGGCAATGGACACGCGCCACGAGAGACGCGTATAGAGCACGATTCAATGGACGGCTACATTGACCACCTGATGAGCGTAGCGGCGCTTTCAAATCAAATCACAACAGTGCTTGGGATAAACGAGCCGGCAGCCATGCAAGCCTGTTTCGCTACGCTGTGTATTGACACAAAGAATCGCGGGATTCTTTTACCAAAAAGTTTGCCGAAGGTAGTGGAGAGCGAACCAAACAGCGAGCCGCCAGATTGGGCGACGCCGGAACCGCCGGAGATTGCGGATGAAGACATTCCGTTTTGAAAGTTTTGGCTAACTTGTGGGGCTTGTTAGCCAGAATAAGAGAGCGGGCCACAGACTTGAGACACCTAGAACTCGCTCTCTTAGATATTTGAAAAGTTTGCGCGGCCTTGTCATAACAGGCAAGTACCCGAGATTCGCACGGGGAAGCACACACGGGGCTGGGCGCGGTTTTACTTAGATCGCGTCAGGGAGTGCTCCTAGCGGGGGGAGATGAGCGAATTTACCCTGCGGGTCGCGCAATGAATCTTGAGTCGTGTTTCGTTAGCGCGAGCGCGATTAACTGGAGTGCCTACGTGTTATGAGTCTCTAGAGAGGCCTCAGGCGCGACTCAGGAACTTTAATCTTTGACCGCCATGCTCGGGGTAGCTATTGGCGGTACAAAGCGGATGGGAGCGGCCAAGCTCGATACTTCAAGCTCCCGTCCGTCAGAATCGGAGACGTGAATGCAGATTAACTACAGCAGACTTGGCAATCTCATTAAGGAATCCCGCGAAGCGCAAGGCTTGTCCATGCGCGACCTTGCGGCCATCACGGGCGTATCGGCCTCAACTCTTTGTCGAGCTGAAAACGGATACACGCTTGAGCCAGATCACCTATTCGCGGTTATGGACTGGCTTGGCGTGGACTTGGATGAAATTCGTAAGGCTCCAAGTAAACGATCCGTAGTCAACACTGTAGGACTGATGCTTCACAGCGATCCGTCGCTGAACGATGAGGGCGCGGCGGTGATTTCAAGAACTGTCCGAGCAATGCACAAAGTTTTAGCGCAGTAAAAGATCAAGCAGGGCGCATAAAGTAATCCTTTGGCTTAAAAGGTGGTGCGGCTACCTTCTAATCCTCAACTTTTTAAAACACTCACCACGTTATTCGCCTGACGTGGGAACTCAAAAAATAAATTCAGAAAGTTGAGTAGTGTACCCATGCAAGTACATTCCCCGCTTGGGGCGCGGCTGGCAACTGCGGACGGTCAACGGGCAAAGGAACGAGGAACCTGATTTCAGGTGCTTTCGGTCGCTACTTCGTATCGCCTTTGCCCTACGAAGTCACCAGCCAAACGCACCAAGCACCTGAAATGAGGTTCTTTTCTTTGTGAGCGTAAAAATCATGACCCTAGTTTGGGAACATGCCCCCTGTCGAGAGAACGCTTTGATCGTTCTTTTAGCGCT
>Ga0070696_100000725_pt1 | contig 21101 bp, 18 predicted proteins | sample KBSK1253metaG_FD_65474 | JGI IMG/M metagenome (GOLD analysis project Ga0070696, IMG submission 65474) | Corn, switchgrass and miscanthus rhizosphere microbial communities from Kellogg Biological Station, Michigan, USA - KBS K1-25-3 metaG | ecosystem: Host-associated > Plants > Roots >... | reverse complement strand
GGCGGTCTCCCCGTTTTCTCCGCGCTCGATCCTGCCGAAGGTTTTCTCAACTCCCTCTCTGGCCGCATCCACATCGGCCCGGGAATCGATTATCTCGAGCGCGCCTTCGACGCCTCCAAATACGGCGAATTTTCCCCCTCACCGTATCTCGATGTCACCATTCCCACATTTCTCGATCCCGCTCTTGCGCCCGAAGGCAAGCATGTTCTTTCCGCTTACGTTCAATTCGCGCCTTTCAAGTTGAAGAACGGAGAATGGGACGCCCGCCGCAAAGATCTTGGCGACACCGTAGTCAAAACTCTCGCCGAGTACGCCCCCAATCTGCCCGGCCTCATCGAACACATGCAAGTCATCACTCCGCTCGACCTGGAAACGGTCTACGGCTTCACCGGCGGCCACATTTTTCATGGCGAACTCGCCCTCGATCAGCTTTTCACTATGCGCCCCGTTCTCGATTGGGCTCGTTACAAAACGCCCATCCGCGGCCTCTTTCTCTGCGGCTCCGGCACGCATCCCGGCAACGGCCTGACTGGCGCTTCCGGCGCAAACGCCGCCCGCGAAATCATCCGCGACCTCCGCTAATGAAACGCTGTCGCGTATTATCAAGCCGAAATGTCGTCGTGTACTGTCATTGCGAAATGTCGTCGTGTACTGTCATTGTGAAGTGTTGTCGTGTACTGTCATTCCGAGCGGAGCAGGCCGACGCATTTTCCTTCATTCCGCTCCTGCGGAATGTCGGCCTGCGCAGTCGAGGAACCTCTCTTCGATGTGTGATGTAGGTCTGTCGCATCGTTGCGTCTCTTTTTGTTTTTAGGTTTGCGTGACCCATGACCACCATCAATCGCACCAAACTGCACTCCCTCCACCAACGCGAAGAAAAACGCTTCGTCGCCGATCATCCGCGTTCCGCCGAGCTCTACCTTCGCGCACAATCCTCGCTCCTCGGCGGCGTTCCCATGAACTGGATGAACAAATGGGCCGGCGCCTTTCCCGTCTTTGTAAAATCCGGCGGCGGCGCGCATTTCACGGATGTTGACGGCCACGACTACGTCGACCTCTGCCTGGGCGACACCGGTGCCATGACTGGCCACTCGCCGCAGATCGTCGCAGATGCTGTTGCCCGCCGCGTCCGCGAAGGCATCACGCTCATGCTTCCCACCGAAGACGCCCTCTGGGTCGGCGAAGAGCTCCAGCGCCGTTTCGGCCTTTCGTTTTGGCAATTCACGCTCACGGCCACCGACGCCAACCGTTTCTCGATTCGCATCGCCCGCGAAATCACGCAGCGCCCCAAAATCCTGGTCTTCCATTACTGCTATCACGGCACCGTCGACGAGACCTTTGTCTCGCTCCACAATGGGGTCGTAGGCCCTCGCCGCGGCAATATCGGCCCGCCCGTTAATCCCGCCGAAACCACTCGCGTCGTCGAATTCAATGATCTGCAAGCCCTCGAAGACGCCCTCAAGCATCACGACGTCGCTTGCGTCCTCGCCGAGCCTGCCATGACCAACGTCGGTATCATTCTTCCCGACGACGGCTACTGGAAATCCGCGCGCGAACTTACCCGCCGCTACGGCACGCTACTCATCGCCGACGAAACGCACACCATCTGCGCCGGCCCCGGCGGCTGCACTCGCGAATGGAATCTGCAGCCCGATATACTCGTTTTCGGCAAGCCCATCGGCAGCGGCATTCCCGGCGCCACCTACGGTGTCACCGAAGAAGTCGCCCAGCGCATTGCCGGCCGCCTCCATCTCGAAGACATCGACGTTGGCGGCATAGGCGGCACGCTGGCCGGCAACGCTCTTTCCCTGGCCGCCATGCGCGCCACTCTCGAGCACGTCCTAACGCCCGCCGCCTTCGCCCACATGATCCCGTTAGCCAATCGTTTCGCCGACGCCGTAGCCACCCAAATCCGCGCCGCCAACCTTCCCTGGAACGTCACCCGTCTGGGCGCCCGCGCGGAATACACGTTCGCCGCTAAGCCTCCGCGCAACGGCGCCGAATCCGCTGCCGCCGCCGACTTCGAACTCGAGCGCTTCCTCCACCTCTACGCTCTAAACCGCCGCGTCCTCCTCACTCCGTTCCACAACATGGCCCTGATGTCCCCCGCCACCACGGAAGCCGACATCGACCTCCACACAAAAATCTTCGCCGAAGCCACCCACGAACTCACCTCGTAGGGGCACGGCACGCCGTGCCCGTCCACATATTTTTTGCTCATCTTCGTGATTACTGGTCTTGCGGGTAGGGCAATGGACCCGGCGTACTTATGCTCGCAGAGTTCGACCCTTTTCTTGCCGCCTCTCTCAATTCGTGCACCAACCGAAGAACTCTATCTGCGTCTTGAATGTCTGCAAATACTGGCACATCGCCGACGGCAAATCGGCTCGGATTTCTTCCTCTTCGTTTTCGCCCTCCACTCACTTCCGAATCTGTTATTCTTCACGGGACGTAATCAATGCTTTAAGCCTGATTACCGCCGGAGCTTGCAGAAGTAGAATTTTGTTCTTCCAGGCGAGGTGAACAATGAGCCTGCCGTACTCGCTCGCCGCCGTTCCTCTGTTGTTCCTGCTTCCCCCCTGTGCTTCAGCTGTGCCCGGCCTCCCTTCGCCAATTCCCCAGGCCGCGGAATCGGAGAGCCCGTCATCCCCGTCTAGGAGCATCAACATGTCGGATCGTGAAAAAGCCGGTCTTCACGGCCCCGTCCAAACCTGCATCGAGGACTTCGTTTACCCCACAGGTAAATATTCGATTGCGACTGAATACAATATCGACGGAAAACTTCTTTCGTCGCGTTCCACCAATTCAGACGGCTCACTGTGGGTCACCACGCAGAGCTACGACCCGAAGGGTCGGCTTACGACCAGAGTCTCCGGCAAGTTGGGCGAGCCCGGCTTGGAGTCGCTCTATCTCTACGATGATTTCGGACGGCTGCTAAACATCACAAATAATCTCCGAAAGGGTGACCGAATCGAATTCCATTACGACGCGCAAGGACGCAAGACCTCGATCCAATCTTTCGCCTCCGAGTCCCTCCAAATCATGCAAAACGCTGCGTTCGGCGGTTCTCATTGGGACGCTGCTCAGATGGGAATGGGCGTTCCCGTCGGTGGTAGCGTCACCACCAGCTTTGACCAGGACGACCAGCCAACCGAGGTGCAAGTCTTCGATGCACAGGGTCAACTTGTCAGCCGGATCGTCCGCTCCTACGATGCGAATGGGCAACTCAGCCAAGAAAAACCTGACTGGATAAATCCGGCTTCGCTGTTACTTGACAGGATGCCGGCCGAACAGCGAGGTCAGGCAAGCCCAGAGCAAATCAAACAGCTAAGCAAGGTAATGGCTTCCGTCATGGCCGGCCAGGCACCCGCCGGAACAACCTACACCTATGACCCTCAAAACCGACTGACGAACTCACGCGAACGCAGCTTGATCTTCCAAAAAACTACCTCAATCGCGTACAACGATCAGGGCGACAAGGCCGAAGAGCGCACAACTTACACCGAAAACTCTGTTATCCCGGTCGGTGTTGTGTTCTCACTCGGCGAAAATGGCGAGGTTCGTCCCAGTAGCTCCGCCGCTCAGCCTCCTCCTCCTCCGCCGCTCCCGGAGCCGTCCGTAATTCGGTACACCTACCAATACGACAGCTATGCCAACTGGACCCAACAAATCGCGGATGACCCCACGCATACCAGCCAGCCGCCCACCGTCCGAAATCGCACCATCACCTACTATTAACTTTACTCGCCAACTTTGGTCATGTGGCCACCCATCCCAACTTCGCAGCCTCAGTGCTTCATCCCGGGCTCCCGCTGATATGGAGTGCGGGAGCCCGGCTCCCGCTTTTTCCAACCACACGCGGCCGCTCGCTTAAACGATTTTTCACGCGCCATATTTTTGCTCCATCTCCTTTCCCATCATCAACTTAAATCTCTACTCCGTGCGATTCGAATGGTTACCACCATAGAAATAACTTGACAAGTTATCATCAACTGCGGTAAAATCGCCCGTGAAATTCGGCTCTCATCACCGTTTAAGTCCCAGCATGCCCGGACCCGCCTGTCTCCACCCCCAACTGTCGCCTTCCCACGACACTCATCCCTCGCTACTTCGCCCCTTGCTCGACACGCCCGTCACATCCCCACACGCTCCTACCCGCGCAACCCCTCTCGTATCAATCGCATGCACACACTTTCCGTCACCAATGGGGGTGTGCCTCTATGCATACCCAAATCTTCAATCTGAGGACCAAAATGGAACCACTACACAACGAAACTCCCTCAACTCCCAAATCAGCGCCCGCTCCTCGCGGCGCCGCCCGTTGCCGGCGCCGCACTCGTGCCAACGGACGCTGCCGCCTCCCTGTTCAGGATCCTGCCACCGGCCTTTGCTTCAAGCATGCCGGCCTGGGAACTACAGCTGCGAATTCTGACGCCGATCGTGCCGATCTCTCTCCCGATCTCTTCGGCGAAGTCGTCCCTGCTTTCCGCTCCGCCGAGGAAATCAACGCGACTCTCGCCCACCTCGTCGTCCTCGTTGCCCAAGGCCGCATTTCCTCGCGGCGTGCCGCCGTCATTACCTACGCCCTCAGCCTTATCCTTCGCGGCGTACTCGTCATCGACAAGAAAGCCGCCGACATCCCTCTCCAACAGGAGTGGTCCGGCCCCTGGCGCCCGGCCTGCGTTATCCACGCCGAGGCTGCCCGCAACTCCTCCGCCGCTTCCAGTCCCAGCTCCAACGACGGGGCCAATGCCAGCCGGCCAATGTCGTAAGTACAGATGTATTGACAATGGGTACAGGCCGGTTCAGCTTAGAGGGCAACGCTTATGAGGAAGCTCACAAAGGAACAGAAACGCGCCGCCGCCGCCATCGCGGCAAAAAGGGACTCCGACATTGATTTCTCCGATGCGCCGCGAGTCGTGGATTGGAGTGGTGCGGAGGTTGGGAAATTCTACCGGCCCGCGAAAAAGCCCGTCACCATGCGTTTGGATGTCGATGTCCTTGAATGGCTGCGGGCAGATGGACGCGGCTATCAAACTAAGGCGAATCAGCTTCTGCGGCATGCCATGCTCCATTTCTCGCAAAAGAAACTCAGCGGCCACAGGAAAAACACACCAGTTAGAAGCAAGCGTCAAATGGAGTAAAGAGAAGCATGATCAATCCGCCGCGAATTTTCGGAAACATCTTTTGTCCAGCAAAATCGAGTCAGAGAGAACCGTTGTGTCATCGCCTTGTCGGCTACTCAACGCTCGCAGTACAATCTCTTGCTTGCCCATCGAGGAGGAAAGCCGCCATGGCCACCGCCGAAGCGAAAATCCACGTTTCTGAATTCACCAACGAACCATTCATCGATTTCTCAAAGCCCGAAAACCGCAAAGCCATGGAAGATGCGCTGAAAATGGTCGCCTCCGAATTTGGCCGCGAATATCCCATGTACATTGGCGGCCAGAAAGTTATCACCGCCGAGAAGCGCTCCTCGACCAATCCTTCGCATCCATCGCAAGTCATTGGCGTTTTTCAAACGGCAACTCCCGAAATGGCCGCGCAAGCCGTGGAAGCTGCCAACAAAGCTTTTGAATCCTGGAAGCGCGTGCCGGCCGAGCAGCGTGCCGACTGCCTCTTCCGCGCCGCCAAAATCCTTCGCGAACGCAAGTTTGAAATGAACGCGCTGATTTGTTATGAAGCCGGCAAAACCTGGCCAGAAGCGGACGCGGACACCGCCGAGACCATCGATTTTCTTGAGTTCTACGGCCGCGAAATGTTGCGCCTCGCCGGTCCGCAAAAAGTAACGCCAATGAAAGGCGAGCGGAACTATCTTGTCTACATTCCGCTCGGCGTCGGCGTTGTGATTCCGCCGTGGAATTTTCCCGCGGCCATCGCCGCAGGCATGACCATGGCCTCGCTCGTCACGGGAAACACCGTCATCTTGAAGCCCGCGGGTGATACGCCTACCGTTGCTGCAAAATTTGTCGAGATCGCCTATGAAGCCGGCATTCCAAAGGACGCTCTCAGTTTCCTGACCGGTCCTGGATCGTCTGTCGGCGACGTTCTCGTGCAGCATCCCAAGACCCGCTACATCGCCTTCACTGGCTCGAAAGAAGTCGGCCTGCGCATCAGTGAACTAGCCGGGAAGACCGTTCCGGGCCAAATCTGGATCAAGCGCACTGTCCTCGAAATGGGTGGCAAGGATTCCATCATTGTGGATGAAGAAGGCGATATCGACGCCGCCGTCGAGGGCGTCACGCAAGCCGCCTTCGGCTATCAAGGCCAAAAGTGTTCAGCGTGTTCGCGCGCCATTGTTTCTGAAAAAATCTACGACACTTTCGTCCAGAAGCTCGTCGAACGTACCAAGAAAATCGCCGTCGGCCCCAGCGACGATCCCAACAATTACATGGGTCCGGTCGTGAGTAAGTCCGCCATGAACACGATTCTGAATTACATTGAAGTTGGTAAGAAAGAAGGGAAGTTGGTTCACGGCGGGAGCCGTGCTCCGGGCGATGGCTACTTCATCCAGCCCACGATCATCGCCGATGTCGATCCTAAAGCGCGCATATCACAGGAAGAAATCTTTGGCCCGGTCCTCGCCGTAATCAAAGCAAAGGACTTTGACCAAGCTCTCGAAATCGCCAACAACACCGAGTTCGGCCTCACCGGCGGCGTCTACTCCAAAAATCCCGCGAAGCTCGAGAAGGCTCAGGAAGCCTTCCACGTCGGCAATCTTTATTTGAATCGCAAGTGCACCGGCGCGATGGTCGGCGCGCATCCCTTCGGCGGCTTCAACATGTCCGGCACCGATTCCAAAACAGGCGGGAAAGATTACTTGCTACTTTTCCTGCAAGCAAAAACCGTCGCAGAAAAGATTTCTAGCTAGGCCTCAAAATGCATCTCCAACTCGAGTGCACTTCGCCTTCAATCAGCCGGAGGTGTCTCGCACCCTTTACTCTGTGGCGGTCGGCCGCGGCGTCATCGCTTTCATCACCAAAAATACCGGATAACTCAACACCAGCAACGCCAGTGCCCACGGCGCGTTCTTCCGATCCGTCGCGATCGATCCCACTAGAAAAATTGCCGAAGCCAGCAATGCGATTCCCGTCGTCCACGGATAGCCCCACGCGCGATAAGGCCGCGCCATCTCCGGCTCTTTCCTGCGCAACAGGAACAGCGAGGTATATGACAGCGTGTAATTCGCAACGAAGAAAAAAGAGAGCATCGCGATCACTCGCTCAAACGATCCAAGCACGAACAGCACGCCCACAATTGTGCTCAGCAGCAGCGACACTGTCGGCGTGCCTCCCGCATTTACCTTCGTGGCTCGCCGGAAGAATAATCCGTCGCAGCTCATGGCATACAGCGTTCGCGTGCAGAAAAGCTGGTTCGCGTTGATGCAGCTCAGCATGGACACCACCATGATCGTGCGAATGATGGGATCTCCGTATGCTCCGAAGACTCGCGACGCCACCGTCCCGAGCGCAAACTTGTTGCCCGCAATTTCGTTCATGGGGAGCACGTATAACACCGCCGCGTTCAAGAGCAGATAAATCCCCATGACGGTAAAAACGCTTCCAAAAATCGCGCGCGGAACATCGCGCCCTGGATCGCGCACTTCTTCGCCGAAATATATGACTCCGTCCCATCCGTCGATCGTGTACACAACGGACTGTAAACCGAGAATAAGAGCGACTGCAAAACCCCATCCCGCGGGCATCGCTGGGAGAGGAGTAGCTGCGGCGGGAGCTGCTGCTCGCGCGTGTCCACCCAGCGCGAAGCACGCGATCAGCAAAACCAAAAACGCAACCGTTTTAAGTACCGCGGTCAAGATTTGCGCGCGGCTGCCCCAGCGGATTCCGCGCCATTGCAGGACCCCGAAACCCACGATGATTGACACCGCAATTAATTTTACGTGCCCCGCAAGCATCGAGAAAAGATCGCCGCTGTACTCCGCAATGACAATCCCGACGGCTGCCGCCGTGCCGCAGGTCGAGAGCCAGTCGCTCCACCCGACGATGAATCCCGCATATTCTCCGATCGCGCGACGCGAAAAATTGTACTGTCCGCCGCTTCGCGGAATGGCCGCACCTAATTCAGCGAGCGAAGACGCACCGAACAAAGCGTACAGTCCGCCAACCACCCAAACTCCCATAAAAAGCCACACCCTCGGCAGCGCCTGCGCAACATCGCCGGGAGTGCGCACGATTCCCGCGGCGATGGCATTGCCGATGGCGGCGGAAACGCCGAACCACACCCCTAGCACTTGCAGCAATCGGCCGCGGCTGCGCGCGAAAGCCGGCGATTGTGCCGCGCCGCTGGTGCAAGGGCCGTCGGATGTGTTAGACAATGTGAAGTCTCGGAGGAGCAAGCGAAACTCCGCCATCATAATGACGGCAGGGGAAAAAGCAAGCAGAACTCTGCCTTGCGCAATTCTGCGCGCATTTTCTCTGAGTGATTCAGGAGGAATTGAACTTGGCGGTTGATCGCGCTGCGGAAATCAAAACGGAACTGACGGCGCGGCTCGATGTGAGCGGCGACGCGCCGCCCATCGACGTTTCGGTTGTAATCCCGTGCTTGAACGAGGCCAATTCGCTGGCGTTTTGCGTTGAAAAAGCGATGAAGTCTTTTCAGGCCGCCGGATTGCGCGGCGAAGTCGTCGTCGCCGACAACGGCTCGACGGACGGCTCCATCGAGATTGCGGGAAAACTTGGCGCCCGCGTGGTTCGCGTCGAGCAGCGCGGTTATGGCGCGGCGTTACGCGCTGGAATTTGCGCGTCGCGCGGTGCCTTTATCATCATGGGCGATGCGGACGACAGTTACGACTTCAGTGACGTACCGCGCTTCGTCGAAATGTGGAGGCAGGGCTACGACGTGGTTATGGGCAACCGTTTTCGTGGAGAAATCAAGCCCGGCGCGATGCCCTGGCACCACAAGTATGTCGGCAATCCGGCGCTCACTTCTCTGCTGAATCTCTTCTTTCACGCTCACATTGGCGACAGTCACTGCGGCATGCGCGGTTTCACTCGCGCCGTTTACGATCGCATGGACTTGCGCAGCACGGGCATGGAATTCGCCTCCGAATTCGTCATCAAGGCCGCGCAACTCGGCGCGCGCATCACGGAGATTCCCATTACGCTGTGGCCAGACAAGCGCGGCCGCCCCCCGCATCTTCGCAGCTTCCGGGATGGCTGGCGCCACCTGCGATTCATGCTGCTTTATGCTCCAAACTGGCTTTTTCTTTTGCCGGGAGGGTCGCTTGTTCTCTTCGGCCTTTTTCTTGTCTTCTGGCTCTTGCCTGGGCCGCGCCACATTTCGCCGCGCGTGGTTCTGGATATTCACACGATGATCTTCGGCGTGATGTTTACGCTTCTGGGCGTGCAAATTCTCTCGATTGGTTCATTCGCAAAAGTGTTCAGCTATGCGGAACGATTTGACCGCAACACCGTCTCGCTCAAGCGCGTGCTAAAACGCGTCAGGCTCGAAACCGGTTTGCTTCTCGGCGGCGCATTTTTTCTAATGGGCTGTGCGGGTTGCGCCTGGGTTACATGGCAATGGGCCGCGAGCGGCTTTGGTCCGCTGCACGAGGTTCGCCAGGTTCTTTTCTGGTCCATGTGGCTCTTTCTCGGAGTACAAGTGATTTTTGCCTCGTTTTTTCTCAGCATGCTGGGCATCAGCCGCGGCACCTACATTGGCGACTACGACCTTAAATAAATGCCCTACACCGGAATAGACCATTTCATTGCGCGGATGCGATTTCGCGCTGCGTATCCTTATATTCGCCCAGGCGCGCGCGTGTGCGATCTGGGATGCGGGCTGGAAGCCGGATTCCTGGATTACGCTTCGGACCGCATAGCGATGGGCGTTGGCGTCGACGATCAAGTAGAAGAAGGAGTCCGAGGCCGCTGGCAGCGTTTGCGCGCGGATTTGCGCGCTCCGCTCCCTTTTCCGGATGGCCACTTCGATCACGTGGTGATGCTTGCCGTTCTAGAGCATCTTACCGAACCCGAAAAGGTCCTGCGCGAGGCGTACCGCATCCTCGCGCCGGAAGGCTCGTTGATTCTTACCTGGCCCTCGGCGATGGTCGATCCAATCCTGCGTGTGTTGCATGCCTTGCACCTCATAAGCGACGAGATGGAAAGCGACGAACACCAAAAACGCATTCCTGTCGAAGCTCTTCAACAAATGCTCCATCGCATCGGTTTTCAGAAATTCATTCATCGCCGCTTCGAATTCGGCATCAACAATCTGATGGTCGCGATTCGCTGAGATTTGCCGTCTTGAGAAGGACTTATAGAAGATCACCGATTGGGTGGAGCGCTGTAGGGTTTAATTGCGGTGTTGTCGGTGTCGGGTTCGACGAGCCAGATGTGGCGGTCCTTGAAATAGGCGAAGAGCTTCGCGTTCTGTTCCTTGTCGAGTTCGCGGGCCCAAATGACTTTTGAGCCATCGATGTCGGCGCCGTTGTTGACCCATTCATCGTGAATGTTGTGATCCTCCGAGTAGCGCACCACGATCAAGTGCTTTCCAGGCTGATGCAAAAGTTTATCCATGACGGTAAGCCGGCTGACATCGCCCGTGCATGTCCACCACATCGGGTCGCACGCACGACGAGCAACGTTGATGCCCGTTTCGAGCACAAGCAGAACAACGAGTGCGCGAGACAGGGCCATCCCTACCGGACCACGCTTCCATATCGTGGTGCGCAAATGGCGCACGGCCTGCACAAGGAGCAAATAGACAATGCACGCGACCGGCGCGGCATAATGAGGCTCTGACCAGATCACGGCAAAAACTCCTGCAAGACAAATAAGCATCGTGACGACTGCCAGGCGCATCTTGCGGTCTCGAAACGCAAATGGCAGCGCTGGAAGCAGAAAGAAAGCGCCCGGCCAGAAAAAGACCACGCCCATGCGAGCCAGCTTTTCCGCCGTTACCCTCCGAGCGTCTTTCCAGGTGGTTTTATAATCTTCGCGCTCCCATCCGTTATAGAACTCTTCAAATTGCTCGTTGTTGTACTCGAGCTCGGGTTTGGCGTGCTCCCAGAGGAAAAGCGGCGTCGAATGGTACGTCCGCGTATTTAACACGTGCGGCAGGAGCAATGCATTTCCCGTGAGCCGCCAGTTGTAATAGCCGATGAACGTGATGGTCAGGACGATGCAAATGGAGAGCGGCAAGAGCACCATTCGAATACGAGAACTTAGGGAATCGCGCGACTTTATTTTTCCTAACAGCCACCAGAAGATCCAGATACCGGCTGGAACGCAAAAGAGGAGTCCTTCGTAGGGACGGCTGTTCGCAAGGATGGCAATGCCCAGGCCGAGGAGCAAAGCGCTGCCCACACTCGCGCGTCGCAAGATGCGCGCCAGCGCTCCGAGTACAAGCGCTCCCCCCGCGCCCGCGACGGCTCCGCCCCAATAGCTATTCATCCAGTAACTCGCGATTCCCAAATTCAGAGCGGCAAAGGCCCCGCCCAACAACGCCCATCGCGCAGGCATCCACGCCTGCAGCATCCAGAGGATCGCCGCACACATTGCGGCGTCGCTCAAGAGCACACCGATCCAGGGGTTGCCAAGCAATTGTCCGATGGCAAGGACGAAACCCTGCGCCGGCGGGTACATCGAGGAATACGTCGGAAACCAATTCACATGAAACGTCTCGAAGCTCTTCCACATCGGGTGCGTGGGATTGGCTAGGCGGCCATGCGCAAAAGTGTCCGCTTGTAGCAGGTAGCTGAATTCGTCGTGAATCCCCGGCACAGGCACGGGCAATAGCGGCAAAACGGCGAGGCGGATGACCAGGACTCCAAAAAACATCGAGAAAACAGCAAGTTTCTTGCGTTCCGCAAAGCGAGAGAGCGCTCCTTCTATTTTGCGGAATGCGCTTTCGCCAATCGTTGGTTTCCACAGAGCCAGGAGACCGATGACGAATGTCAGCAGCAGCGCAATTTCTGCTGAAGGCCAGAAGTGAATGTCCGCTTGGCTTCCGAGAGGGCTCATTTAGCAAAAAGGGATTCCAACGTAGTTCGCTTCCGAAATGTACCCGTCCGGAAGCGCCCCACAATTGGCGTGCAGGGATTCTAGCTTATTGCGGGAGGATCAGCGTTCGATTTCCATCTCAACTTTTTCGCCGGCCGGCTCTGATGCCGGAGCGGTTGCCAAGCCTTCCTTGAAATCCGCGAGTTCGAGCCGCAGGTTTCCCGCATTGGAGGAAAACGCAAGGCCTGTCTCCATGCTCACGACGCCGGTGCGAATGAGTTTCTCGATTTCACCGTCGAAATGCTGCATGCCTTCCGTGTCGCCATCGCGCATGGCGTCGAGCAGAGACTTTCCTTCGGTTTCTCCCTTCTCGACATATTCGCGAGTGCGCATCGTGGAGGTCAGAATTTCGATCACCGCGATCCTGCCCTTGCCATCCTTCCGCGGCAACAGGCGCTGGGAAACGATGTATCGGAAGGCCTTGGAAAGCCGGTTGCGCACCCCGTGCTGATCGCTCATGGGAAACGCGCCGACTATGCGCTCGACGGTTTTCGCCGCGTCGATGGTGTGCAGTGTGGATAGGACGAGGTGTCCGGTTTCCGAGGCCTCCAAAGCGATCTCCATCGTCTCGCGGTCCCGCATCTCTCCGACGAGAATCACTTTGGGGGCCTGGCGCAACGCCGCGCGCAGCGCGAGCGCGAAAGTCGGTGTGTCGCTATGGAGTTCGCGCTGGTGGATGGTCGCCTTCTTATGCTTGTGGAGAAACTCGATGGGGTCTTCAATCGTCAGGATGTGGAAGGCCTTTTCGGTGTTCATCATGTCGACGATAGCCGCAAGGGTTGATGACTTTCCCGAACCGGTTGGTCCGGTGACCAGGACGATTCCGTTTCTGAGTTGCACGACGTCCCGCAGCTTATCCGGCAAATGCAATTCCTCAAAGCCTGGAATGCGATCTGGAATTACGCGCATCACCACGGCGCAGCTGCCGCGCTGGCGAAAAATGTTCACACGGAATCTCCCCACACCGGCGACGCCATAGGAAAGATCCGCCGAGCCTTCCTGTTGGAGCATGCGGATCGGATGTTCGTTTTTACCCATCAAATCGCGCGCAAGATCGTCCGTATCCTGCGCCGTGAGGCGTTCGAGGCCTTTGAACTTCAGCTCGACGAGCTGACCGCTTAGTTCGATTTGCGGCGCGCGGCCAGGCGAAAAAATAAGGTCGCTTACATGCCCACGAGCCTTCAGCATCGCGGTGATGAGCTGCGGCGTGTCAAATTTGCGCTGCGCCGGCGGCACTTGTGTTGGGGCTACTTGCGTCGGGGTTTCCATAATTTGTTAACCAGATCACCTCAGGGGAGGGTGAGAGTCTAGCGAGTATCGACACTGAAGATTGTAAGCGAAAGAATGCACGCCAGGGATTTAACGCTCAGTTGACGTGCTTTAAGGCTAATTGGAGAAGTGCTCCCCAACCGCTAAGGATACGCAGGGTCACCAGGCCGAGCAGCGGCTGGTTTGGTCCGCACCCTCTAGCAGGCACACCACCGGTTCAATCCGAGTGCGCGGACGGGTGAAGACTGGATGAAAGTTGAGCTACTTCGAAGCGCCTTCGATAAAGTTGGCGATGTTTGCCTTGAGCTTGGCCAAATCCTCATCCCGCAGGTACATCATGTGCCCCGCGTCGTAATATTGGAGGTGGATATTCTTCTGAAGCTTTTCCGGCAGACCGAGATGCTCCATCGTGTATTCCGTGGCGTAAAAAGGCGTGGCCAAATCGTACAGCCCATTTTCGACTTCAATCTGAAGATGCGGATTCGTGAGCATGGCTTGAATTAAATCGCCTTCGACATTTGGCGAGCCGGGGAAACCAAAATTGTCACCGCCGCCGCGATGCTTCCAATCCCAATTGTTGCCGGCCTCGTCGGCGCCCGTGTGGTACACCTTGTCCTGTCCGAACTTCAGATCTTCGCGAACGTAGGTGTTGAAGGCCGCGGTGAAAGGTCCGGTGATGGAGGTATCCTGTGGGTCGTATTCAGCATACTCGCCGAGCAGATCGTAGCTAAAGCCGGAGAAGCGCGCGTCGAGCCGCCCAGTGGTCAAGCCGCGGCTGCGCTGCAACTCTTTCATAAATTGCGGCAGGTTGACGCGCAGGTCGGCTTTGATCAAATATTCTTCGCTCAACCCGGTGTAGCGCGAAAGCTGCTTCGCGACTTCGGATTTCTCCGCAGCGCCGAGCTTCGAGCCCTTCATCAGCGCGTCAAGGTATCCCGTCTGCGCAAAATGCCGGGCTTCTTCAAGAAATGCGGTCAGGTTATCGGGGCGATCTTTGAGTACCTTGTGATACCACGCCGTCGCCGCGTAGCTGGGCAGATAAAACACATAGGGCATGTCTTCGCCGGGATTGAAAGAAATCGTTCCGAGATTGAGCACTGAAGAAATGAGCACGATGCCGTTGAAATAAAGGCCGTCGTGCGACTGCAGATAGTTCGAAAGCGCGGCGGAGCGAAAAGTGCCGTAGCTTTCGCCAATCAAAAACTTCGGTGAATTCCAGCGATTGTTGCGGCTGACGTAAGTATTGATAAATTGCGCGAGAGACTTCACATCCTGGTCCACGCCCCAGAAGTCTTTGTCCTGCGCCTTGCCCACGGCGTGACTAAAGCCCGTGCCAACGGGATCGACGAAGACCAAATCCGTTTTGTCCAGCAGGCAATTGGCGTTGTCCGTCAGTTTGTAGGGAGCGGGCGGCGTAGCGCCGGCGTTCACGGTCACGACGCGCTTGGGAGAAAATGAGCCCATGTGCAGCCACACGGAAGCGGAGCCCGGACCGCCGTTATAGACGAAGGCGATGGGGCGCTGGCTCACATCTTTCACATCGCTGCGCGTGTAGGCCGTCGAGTAGAGCAGCGCCGTGGGCTCGTCCTTTTCGTTCTTCAAGAGGATCGTAGCCGCTGTGGCCTTGTAGACAATCGTCTGACCCCCGATTTTGATCGAGTGGTCCGTGACGGAAGATTCTTCCTTGGGCGGCGGCGTTGCAGCTGCTTCCGCAGGCTTGTCCGCGGGTTTTGCGTCCTTATCCTGGGCCAGCAGGCCGAACGGCAATGCAGTCAAACACAGAGCCAATGCCAACAGAAACTTGCAGCGCTTCGAGATATTCTTCAAGACTTCCCCCATACAGATTGAATTAGGCCACTCCGCGAAATGGGGAATTGTATCCCTTTTTGCCGCGCATCGCTCACTTCTTCGCCGTAAGCAGAAACGCGAGGTCAGTTGCTCGGTCGCGTTTGTCTAGAGCAAGCGCGCTCAGATCGTCCACGATCCAATCCGCGCCCGCGCCCAAAAGCTCCGCATCGGTCGAAGTCGTGCGCAATGCGAGAACGCGCGCGCCCGCTTCTTTGCCGGAGCGGACACCCGAAGCGGCATCTTCTGCGACTAGACATTCATGAGCGGGGATTCGCAGGACTTGCGCGCCCTTCAGGTATGGATCGGGGAAGGGTTTCCCACGCTGGAGATCGTTCGCGGTCACCAGATGTCTCGGGACCGGTAATCCTGCCGCGCGGAGGCGGACTTCCGCGAGCTCGCGGGTTGCGGAGGTGACGATGGTCCACCGCGTCTCCGGAATGGTTTGCAGGAGGCGGGAGGCGCCGGGGAGCGCGAAAACATCCGCGATGTCTGCGATTTCGCGGCGCTCGACTTCGCGATTCTCTGCGTGGTGATCGCCATGCGGGAGTAATTCAATGATCGTGGCGAGGCTCGGACGGCCATGCGCTTGTCGAACGACCTCCTCGGGCACAAGGCCGTGTTCAAGCGCCCACGCGGTCCAGACGCGGGCGACAGCGGGCGTGGAATCGACGAGAACGCCGTCCATGTCGAAAAGTACACCGCGGCAGCGAATCGTAGTCATCGGCTCTGTTGTTTCCCGTTGATCAATATTCTCGCCACGAGAGCAAACAAGATTACTGGAGTCTGGCGAAACAAGGAAGGTTGGGGTGGGAGACGGGGATTGAACCCGCGACATTCGGTGCCACAGACCGACGCTCTACCAGCTGAGCTACTCCCACCGCCGGGCAATTCACTCTAGTTTACGCTATTTTCTCGCGACGGAAAAGTGGACAGAAGGCGGCGCAGAAAACCATACAGGGTGCGCGACGTCCATGGCCAATTTAAATCCAAAGGAGACTGACCAGCGCCATTTTCTCGTATGAATCGACGCGGTCGCGCCGCGCATCCAACTCTAATTACAGGGATTGCAAGGAACAGGGCCAAACGCTTACAGTACGCTAAGCAAAAGCCGGCCCAGGCCTGAGGACCTCCTGTTTGCATCCGTTCTCCATGGCTGCCTGGGCGGCATTCTGCAAGAGGGTGCGCTGGCCTGATTCTTCGGACTTGTCCGAAGCGAGCGGCGAGACAGCCCCTGGGTCGCGTGCTTCGCGAAGCGCGCGACGTTCTTGCAGGCTCGCGCCGAGATTTGCAACTGGCCGGCCGGGAGAGGATAGGAATTTCGGATGAAAACTCTTCATCCAGCGCGGCGAGGACACGTGAAGGAGCGCAACGGCGAACTGAACAAAGATGTACTCCTGAGGGTCGAGCTGCCGAGCGATCCCGGCTTGCTCTGCGCGGTGCGCGGGGCTGTGGAGCGCTTGACGGAATCCTTGGGGTTTTCCGCCGAGGAATGCAGGGCGGTGACGCGAGCCGTCGACGAAGCGCTTACAAATATCATCCGGCACGCCTATTCCGGACGTCCAGACCGACCCATTGAACTGTTCTTCCGGGCTATTCAGGGACGAGCTGATCAGAATGCAGCAAGTGGTCTGGAAATCCTGCTTTGCGATCGCGGTCCAGCTATAAAGCCGGACCAACTGTGCATGCGCGCGCTGGAAGAGGTAAAGCCCGGCGGTCTGGGGCTGCATTTCATTCAGAAGAGCATGGACATTGTCGAGTACAAGCGTACGAACGGGACCAACCGTCTCCGCTTGGTCAAGTATGTTCACGCGCCAAAGCAAGGTGTGAATTCGTAAGAGCGTAAAGGAGTGCTACAGTGCAGATTTCCAGCAGGGAACTCGACAAGACCACCATTTTCGATGTGTCGGGAGACATTGATCTCGCGAATTCACCAGCGGTTCGCAAAGCGCTTTTGCGTGAAATGCGCGACAAACGCACACCCCGGGTGGTGATGAACATGAGCAAGGTGCGATATATCGATAGCTCCGGCGTGGCTTCCTTGGTCGAGGGCTTGAAAGCCTCTCGGGACGTCGGAACGCGATTTATCTTGTTTGGGTTGAGCACCACGGCTCGGGAAGTCTTACAGCTCTCACGTCTGCTCAAGATTTTTGAAGTTTACGACAACGAAGAGCAAGCGCTGGCAGGCTAAGCGTTTTGTTCCACGGCTGCGAATTGTCCCAAGTTTCCGTGAACTGAGTCACAAAGAATTGAGCGATAAAGCACAGTGATGCAATTCGTGTCACAAATTGGCGGCAGCGTGACAAACGGCCTGGCCTACGTCGGTTCGCTGGCCTCGTTAGGAGGCCGCGCGGCCTACTATACCTTTGTCGGGCCGTTCCAGGGCAAACCGCTTCGCGTGCACCGCGCCATTTCGCAGGCCATGGATGTGGGCGTCCGCGCTCTGCCGATTCTCTCCTTGATCACGTTTTTTATTGGATTGATTCTCGCGCTCCAGAGCGCCTATGAGCTTCGGCGTTTTGGAGCGATGAACTACGTCGCCACGGCCGTCGCGATTTCCATGTCTCGCGAACTTGGCCCGCTCATCACGGCCATCGTGGTGATTGGCCGCTCGGGCTCCGCGTTTGCGGCGGAGATCGGCACCATGAAAGTTACGGAAGAGATCGATGCTCTGGAAACCATGGCCATCAGTCCGATCCGTTTCTTGGTTACGCCGAAATTCCTGGCAATGATTGTGATGCTGCCTTGCCTGACGATCTGGGCCAACGCCATGGGCATTCTCGGCGGGTCGCTGTTCGGCGTGGCCCAGGCGGATTTTACCTTTGGCCGCTACATCCAGGCCTCGCTGGATTCGCTCCTTCTTCGAGATATCATGACTGGCCTGGTGAAGAGTGTGATGTTCGGGATTACGATTACCGCTGTGGGCTGCCAGGAAGGCCTGGCAACCGGGGCTGGCGCGGAGCAGGTGGGCCGCTCGACCACCCGCGCCGTCGTGATGTCGATTTTTCTCGTTGTGGTGGTGGATTTGGTTTTCACAGGCCTGTTCTTTTTCGTGAGTGACCGTTAGGGCGGTGTGACCTTGCCGATGGAAATGGAAAACGCGGATTCGCTCGATTCGCAGGCCATGATCTCGCTGCGCGATGTGCGGGTGAGTTATGGCGAGGTCGAAATTCTCCACGGCATAACCTTTGATGTGAAGCGCGGCGAGACTCTGGTAATTCTGGGAGGTTCCGGCTCCGGAAAGAGCACCCTTCTGCGGACGCTGGTGGGTCTCGAAAAAGCGAGCTCCGGAGAAATCTGGATTAAAGGCAAGAATATTGCTTCGATTGCCGATTCCGAAATGGACGAGATTCGCAAGAAGATTGGCATGTCGTTTCAGGGCGGAGCGTTGTTTGGCTCAATGACCGTGGGCGAGAACGTGGCTTTGCCGCTGCGCGAGCATACCAAGCTCGAAGACTCCACGATCGAAATCATGCTCCGTCTCAAACTCGAGCAAGTCGGCCTCGAGGGGTTTGAGTATTACATGCCCTCGCAGCTCAGCGGCGGCATGAAAAAGCGCGCGGCTGTCGCCCGCGCTTTGGCCATGGATCCCGAGATTCTTTTCTTCGATGAACCGTCGGCCGGACTGGATCCAATCATCGCCGCCGGCATCGACCAGCTGATCCTGGAATTGAAGCAAGCTTTCCGCATGACCATCATTGTGGTCACGCACGAATTGGCGAGTGCTTACTTGATCGCTGATCGCATGGTTCTGATCGACAAGGGGCATCTCCTGGCAATCGGAACGACCGCGGAAATGCGCGCGAGTTCGCAGCCGCGCGTGCGGCAATTTCTGGATCGTGTCCCCGAGCCGGAAGTAGCTCGCGAAATGGATTATCTGCAGATGCTCACGCAAACTCGTCGTGTGTAAAGAGCAAAGCAGGGGAAAGAGGACGTGATGGCAGGGAAGCGCGAGCAGGTTTTTGTGGGGCTGTTCGTTCTGATCGCCGCGGCGGTTCTTATCGGAATGGTCTTTGCCATTTCCGGAGCGTTTGGCCGCGTCGAAAAGACCTATCATGCGTACTTTCCATTTGCTGGCGGGCTCGAGCGGGGCGCGACGGTTCGTTATGCGGGCGGGCCGAGGGTGGGTCGCGTCGAAAAGCTGACCATCGATCCGCAAAATCCCGCGCGCATCGACGTGGTTTTCAGCGTGCAAACCGACCTTCCCGTCAAGATGGACAGCCATGCCAAGATCATGAGCATGAGCCCCCTGGGAGACAACCATCTGGAGATTCTGCCCGGTGGAGCGCAGACGGCCCTCGCTCCCCCGGGCTCTCTGCTGCCATCGGACACCTACGTTGATTTCAACGCGCTTACTGCCCAGCTGAATGACCTCGCGCCGCAGGCGAAGCAACTCATCCAATCCTTGAACGATCGCGCCACGGAACTGAAAGTGACCGTCGACCGCGTCAATGACCTCCTGAACGCGCAGAACCGGTCGAATCTTTCCGCTACGCTCGCGGACACGCGCGGCATGATTGCGGAAAATCGCCCCGAGATAAAATCTACCGTGCAGCACTTGAACGCCGTTAGTCAGAAGATCGAGCCGCTTATCCAGGACTTGCACAGGACTTCCGAGCAAGCCAACAAAGCCCTCACTCACATCGACGAGCTTCTCGGGGAAAATCGCGCCGATGTACGGCAAGCGGTGGTCGAACTTCGCAAATCCCTGACAACCTTAACTGATATTACCGGGAGGCTGGATCAAACGCTCGACGTAAACACGGCAAATATCGACGAGCTTCTCGATAATTTCCGCCGCGTCTCGCAAAATCTGAAGGAATTCACGGACACTATCAAAAAGCGTCCTTACACTCTGATTCGCGCCACGAATCCGCGCGAACACAAACCGGGTGAGCAGCAATGAATCGAGAAAATCACGAACTCTTGACCAGACGCACTGGACTGTCCCCGCAACAGGCTCCCTGCGGCTATAAAAGCCGGGACTTTCTGACGTCCGTGAAAATTGTTTTCTGCATGCTGATGCTGGCGGCGGGCTTGGCCGCCGGTTGCGGCGCGGCCCGGCCGAGCAAATACTATCAACTTACCGTTCCCGGAGACCTGGCGCCCGCGGCGAATCCAAATCCTCTTCCCATCACTTTGCTGATTGGCCGCATGACCGGCCCCGCTCTCTACCGCGAAGACCAAATCGTCTTTAGCTCTGCCGGCCAGAGCATGGGAACCTACGAGTATCACCGCTGGGCTGAACCGCCCACGGAAATGATCGCGGAGATTTTGTTGCGGCAGCTTCGCGCATCCGGCCAGTATCGCGGAGTCTACACTCTGCGAAGCGACATCCACGGGGATTTTCTATTGCACGGGCGGCTCTACGACTTCAAGGAAGTTTCGGGGAGTTCGATGGTAGCCCGTGTCACCATGGAATTGGAGCTGCGCAACATCAAGGCTGGCACAACGGTCTGGACCCAGTTCTACACGCATGACGAGCCCACAAGCGGAAAAGACGTCAGCGCTGTCGTTGCAGCCTTGGACAAAAACGTCCAGCAGGGCATTGCCGAATGCCGCGCCAGCCTGGACCAATACTTTGCGGCCCATCCGCCGGCGCAGCCCTCGCAGACTGCACCCTAGCTTCTTACGGGAATTTCCAGACCTTGCCGGGGCGTTCTCAGCCGGTTCGCCGCAGCATCAACAGCGTCACGTCGTCTTCAAGCTCCGGGCTTTCCCGGTAAGCTTGCACCCCCTCAAGGAGCGCCGCGGAAAAGTCTGGCAGCCGGACCGGCCCGGGCAATTTTCCCAGCGTTGATTCCGCTAATCGCAGGAATCCGCGCGGCGTCAGTTGCTCGCCCCCAGGTGACTGCACTTCGGTGGCGCCATCCGAAAACGCCAGAATCATATCTCCCGGTTGCAAGCATACGCTTTGCTCGCTGTACATTTCTCCCGTCACAAAACCGATGGGCAGGTTTTCCA
>Ga0070696_100000722_pt1 | contig 21145 bp, 17 predicted proteins | sample KBSK1253metaG_FD_65474 | JGI IMG/M metagenome (GOLD analysis project Ga0070696, IMG submission 65474) | Corn, switchgrass and miscanthus rhizosphere microbial communities from Kellogg Biological Station, Michigan, USA - KBS K1-25-3 metaG | ecosystem: Host-associated > Plants > Roots >... | reverse complement strand
CCAGACGGAGCGCGCCGTGGCCACGTCCGGCTTCAGGAACCGGATGGTCGTGTCGCCGATCTTGAGCGTGCTGGTCTTGAATACCGTGGCATGGGCGGCAGCATGCGCTTGCTTGATTGCTTCGCGGCCTATCCAGCGCACGCCGAAGATGTTGACAAAATCGGCGTCGCGGGCGAATAGCATCGCCAATGCATTCATGTCGTGATGATTCCACGCAGCCTCGAATGCGCTGACGATTGCGTGTACGCCGGTTTCATCGTTGGATTGGTACTTCTTCATGGTAAATCTCCGACTCTTGCGCTGTGCATGGTTGCCGCGCGCCATCGTACCGGAGGTGTGGCCTATTCCTGGGTATGCTCTATTTCTGCGGTTCCAAGGGATAGGTGCGCGCGGGCTCGACGGTGGGTGCGGCGTTGCCGGGTGCTGCGCCGCCGGATGATTGCGCACTGGCAGCGGCCGGCATATCGGCCTGCGGCGCGGGTGAACCGCGAACGGGGGTGCGAGTCAGTTGAGCCAGGCGCTCGAGAAAACGTTGCGCGGCCGGCGGTGCGGTCGGCGCCTGTCCCGCGAAGATCTCCGTAGCCGTCACCCCCCGCTTGCCGTACAGCGCCGCATTCGCCGACCGGTCGATCGAAATCACGCTTCCATCCAGCGCAATGCCGCCGAACAGGCCGCGTGTTCGCGCATAGGAATAAATCTCCGCGTTGAAATTCATGTCGGTCGCCGCCGAGCCCTGCCGCCCGACCGGTCCGGTGGCAACCGAAGCGTCCGCGCCCAAGGTGAGCTTGCCCCCGGCGATGCCCTCGATGCCGGTTTTGGTGGTGAACACCAAAATGATGTCGGATGACTGCGCTCCGGCTTGCAAGCCCCAGCTGCCGCCGGTGAGGGCGATGAACGACGGATTACTCCACGGTGCACTCAATTTGTCGCGCACCACGAGCACGCCATTGCCATGGCGGCCGCCGAATATGAAGGCGACCTTCGTGACATCGGGTATCACCGCAATGCCATAGGCGCGAGACAGCAAGGTATCCGGCACCCGCTGGTCGGGCATGCCTTGAACCTCTTCCAGCACTTCGGTGGCCGTGAGCAATCGGCCTTCCTCGCGTGCGGCGCCGGCGCGTGCAATATTTACAAAAGCCGCCGCGGCAAGGACCGCCGTGGCCAGTAGGGCAGAAGCGTTCTTAATTCCGATTGACATCAAGACTCCTAGGTTGCGGGTACGCTGTCGTAGCGGAGCGGACCGCGCATTGATCTGATAGTTCCCAAGCTGACCGCCACTGTCGCGCAAGCTTACCGCAACTACGGCGCAAGCTTAGCGCTTGTTGGGTGCCGCAAGAATCCGCGCTGCATCTGCGTCACGGTGACGCGCACGGTAGTACTGGGCGAGCTGAGCGGTGGCCTGCTGCGCCGCCGGATGTTGCGGACCCACCGTCGCCAGCAGTCTGGCGCGAGCGGCTTCCAGCATCGGCTCCCCTTGGGCCGCCTTGCCGCGCGTGATCAGGACCCAACCCAAGCTCGCTTCGGTACGCGCCGCCCGCCAGCTATCGGGACCTGCCAGCGCCATATTGATATCCAGCGCGGCGCGCAACTCCGTTTCGGCCTCGGCGAGGGCGCCGCGTCGCAGCAGAATTTCTCCCAACAGCTGGCGTGTGGAGGCCACATACAAATGGCGCGCGGGCAATGCCTGTGCGTACACGGCCAGCGCCTGGCGCGCGTCGTTCTCCGCGGCCGGCAGGTCATTGTTCTTCGAATAGAGGTTGGCCAGAGCGTCGAGATAGTAGCCCACGAGATAGTGGCTCGGACCGAGGCGCTCGCGCGTGATCTTCAGCGCGGTCTGGGTCGAGGAGATGGCGCGCGCGGTATCGCCCTGTCGAGCATACAGGATGCCCAGATCCGCCTGGATCGACGCCGTGCGCTGGTTGTCGGCGCCGAATACTTCGTGCTCGATTTGCAGGGCTTCGTTCAGAACTTGCTCGGCTTCGGCGTATTCGCCGCGTTGCGTGAGTATGTAGCCCAGGGTGGCCAAGGCAATCGCATGATCGGGGTGGTTGCGGCTGACGGTGGCTTGAAAAATGCCCAGTGCTTCGCGCTGGTAATGCTCCGCCAGCGGATAATCGTCCATCCACAATGCCGCCGTTGCCAGACCGTTGAGCGTCGAGGCCACCTGTAGATTCCGGTTGCCGATGGCAGCCCGATAGATATTGAGCGCCTTGCCGAATAGTTCGGCGGCGTGCCCGGGATCGCTCTTGGCATCGAGCGCGAAGTGCCCAAATTGCACCAATATGTCGGCGGCTTCGGTCGGCGGCGTGTCGCTGCTGCCTTCCGATAGGTTCACCGCCTGGCGCAGGTACGCTTCGGCGGAGACCAAATGACCGGCATCCGTCAACGCCCGGGCCAAATTCGCCAGCGCGACGGCGACATGGGCGTTGTTGAGCGGGCGTTCCTGACGACGAATGGCCAGCGCCTGCTCGAACAGCGGAATGGCTCGCTCGCTCAACCTCTGGCGCCGGTACGCAAGACCGATGCTCTCCAGAAGTTCGGCGCGTACTTCCGGCTGCAGGTTCAGGTTGCCTGAGATCTTCGCCGCGCCCCGGTCCAGCAGGTCCTTGGCGGTCGACTCGCGGCCTTGAGCATTGAACGGATCGGCTTGCGAAAAGACATCCACCAGGAAGGCCGACACCTGCTGCGCCCGGTCCCGCTCCTGCGCGGTGGCGTCGCGCGCCAGCTCGATGCGATGGTTCTCCCATAGCGTGACGCCCGCGAACAGTGCCAATCCCACGAACACGGCCACGACGCCGGTTACCGCCAGCAGATGACGCCGCATGAATTTTGCGGTGCTGTAGCGCCAATCGCCGTGCCTGGCGCGTACCGGTTGGCCGAGCAGATGGCGGTTCAGATCGTCAGCGAGCGCCTCCACCGAGGGGTAGCGCCGCTCCGGTTCTTTGCGCATGGCCATGGCGATGATTGCGTCCAGATCGCCGCTCAGGCGCGCGCGCAATCGCTGCGGCGAGAGTCCCCGGCGATCCGAGATTCGGCTGCGATCCGCATCCTTCTCGCCGCTCAGCTTGGAAATCACCATTTGGCTCGGCCGCACCGGGTCGTCCATGCAGATGGCGCGCTCCAGCTGCAGCTGGCTGTAGCTCAGCAGCCGATAGGGCGAACGGCCGGTCAATAGCTGGTAGAGCAATACGCCGAGCGCGTAGATGTCCGTGGCGGTGGTGATCGGCCGGCCGAGGACTTGCTCGGGTGCCGCGTTCTCGGGGGTCAGGATGCGTTCTTGAAGCCGCGTCACCGGCAGGGTGTGCGACAGACTCTCAGGCGCCAGCAGCTTTGCGATGCCGAAATCGAGCAGCTTCGGCGTACCCTCATCCGTGACGAAAATATTCGACGACTTGATGTCCCTGTGCACCACCAGGTTGCGATGCGCGTACTGCACCGCCGCACACACCTGCACGAACAACTCGAGGCGCTCGCGCACGAACAAGGTCCGGTGGTCGCAATAGGCATCGATGGATTCGCCGTCGACGTGTTCCATCACCAGGTATGGCGTGCCATCCTCCAGATCGCCGCTGTCTATCAAGCGCGCGATCGACGGATGATCGAGAGTGGCGAGGATATGCCGCTCGCTGTGCAGTCGGCTGCGCAAGCGAGGGTGCGGCGTCGCATGCTGCAAGACCTTGATCGCCACGGTTTGTTGATATTGCGAGTCATCGCGCTCGCCGCGATACACCGTACTCATGCCGCCGTGGCCAAGAATGGATACCACGCGATAGGGGCCGATCCGCGTTCCGATCAAGCGGTCCTGGTGAGCTTCCAGCAGCGACTCGGCCGCGTCGCCGATGGCATGCAGCAGCGGGTCTTCGCGCTTTTGATCCAACTCCAGCAGCGATTGGACCGAGGCGCGCAATTCAAGATCGTCGCCGCAGGAACTGGCCAATCGCGCCGCCTGCTCGTCAGGACCGGTATCGATCAGCTGTTCGAACAGCGAGTGAATTTGTTGCCAGCGTGCGCGCGGGATCATATGCGCCCGCCGATCTCGTTGAGCAGCCAGGCACGTGCGAGGCGAATGTCCCGATCCACGGTTGCCGCCGATGCGCCGACCGCCGTGGCGACTTGGTCATACGTCAAGCCGCCAAAATAGTGCAGCTCGATGACCTGGGCCAAGCGAGGTTCCATTTGCAGGAGGCCCTCGAGGGCGTCGTCGAGGGCGATGACGTCGAAGTCCGCCACCGGCGAGCCGCCGGTATCCCCGCCCGCAATTTCTCCGGCACTGGCATTGCGCTTCATTCGTGAGCGTGATTTCGCATGGTCCACCAACACGTGGCGCATGAGCCGGGATGCCAGTGCAAAAAAATGGCCGCGATCCTGCAAGTCGACGTCCGTTTGCACCAACCGCAGAAAGGCCTCGTGCACCACCGCCGTGGCCTGAAGGGTATGGCTGCCTCGCTCCGCCCGCATGTAGTTGCGGGCCAGCCGGCGCAATTCGTCGTATACCAGCGGCGTCAATCGATCCAGTGCCTGCGGATGGCCCGACCGCCACTCGGTCAGCAGCTGCGTGAAATTCGCCGGGACTTGCATCGTCGTTCTCTCATCGTCGCGTAAAAATCATCGCGCCACCGGTTCAGGCTTTCCCCTACATAGCCATTGTTGCGCCACCGTGAGGGAATTTCCCCCGTTATGTCGCTTTTACATTTGTAGGTTGCTGTGTCTCGGCGGCCTGCATGCATTTACCAATAAACCAACTCATTCAGGAGCAATCATGTTGAAAGCAAGTCTAGTCGCTTTGGCCGCAGGCTGCGCAGTCGCCAGTTCCGCTTTTGCGCTGACGGACAGCCCCACGGCGAATCCGCCGCGCGCATGGCTCATGGACAGCCCGACGGCGAATCCGCCGCGTGCATCGGTCATGGACAGCCCGACGGCGAATCCGCCGCGTGCGTCGGTCATGGACAGCCCGACGGCGAATCCGCCGCGTGCGTCGGTCATGGACAGCCCGACGGCGAATCCGCCGCGTGCATGGCTCATGGACAGCCCGACGGCGAATCCGCCGCGGCAAATCTAGTTACGGGGAGGGTTGAGGAATGTATCGTCGAAAGGTGGTGATGACGGCTGCCGCGGTGTTCGCCATCGGGGCCGCGATCGCGGCTCAGCCCACATCGCCACGAGCAGATCGGGGTGAAAGCGAGTCGCAGCAGCGGTCGCCCTGGGTACCCGGCACGGGCACTCTGATGTCGGCCCACGAACCGAGTATTTCGGTTCCGACCCCTCCGCGATAAGGTCCCAAAGTCGGCGGTCAAGCACGAGGCTCCGCGATAACGGAGCCTCGATCTTGGGGGCGATGCGCTAAAATTGCGGGCATGGTCCCGCGGACGCCCCATGCCTAGAGCTATTGTGATTGCACATCGCGGTGCGAGCGGCGAACGGCCGGAACATACCATCGAATCCTATCGGCTTGCGATCGAGGAGGGCGCGGATTACATCGAGCCGGATCTCGTGATGACGCGCGACGGCGTGCTCATTGCCCGGCATGAGAATGAAATCGGCGGCACCACGGATGTGGCGCGGCATCCGGAGTTCGCGGCACGGCAACGCACTCAGATCATCGACGGGGAGGCGATGACGGGATGGTTTACCGAGGATTTCACGCTGGCGGAGATCAGGACCTTGCGGGCGCGCGAGCGATTGCCGGAGCTGCGCCCACGGAATCGCGCCTTTGACGGGCGGTGCACCATACCCACATTCGATGAAATCATGCAGCTGGTCAGCGGCGCAAACCGGCAACGCGCCGGTTCGAAGCCGCAGCGCGCCGGAGCGGCGCGCGTGGGCGTGTACCCTGAAACCAAGCATCCCGCGCATTTTGCCGGCATTGGTTTGCCGCTGGAGCAGGCGCTGTTGGCTACGCTGCGGCGCCACGACTACGCCGCCGAGGGCTGTCCGGTGTTCATCCAATCTTTCGATCCGAACAATTTGCGCCAATTGCGCGGCATGACGCGGCTGCCGCTGGTGCAGCTGCTCGAGCATGAACTGGGCGACCTTGCGGCGATCGCGACATATGCCGATGCCATCGGCATCGCCAAGGCATTGGCGACGCCCGTGGGCGTACACGCGGCGCACGCCGTGGATCTCAAGGTCCACGTCTGGACGTTTCGCGCCGAGAACGAGTTTCTTCCGGATGATCTGAAGGTGGGCGACTCCGCGGCGGCTCACGGCGATCTGGATGGCGAGATCCTGCGGTTTCTGAGACGCGGCATCGACGGGTTCTTCGTGGATTTTCCTGCCGTCGGGGTGCGGGTTCGAGACGCTTACATCTCGGCGGTCCAACCCGAACACCAGCCGTTGACCGAAACCAGCTTGCCCGGAAACAAGCCGCACGGCCGATAATTATTTCCGGAGGTTCCCTGCAATTGCAGGCAATTCTCGCAGTTGGAGCCCTTGACGTAGCTGGGATATTTCTTGATATCCACCTGACCGGCATCTAGAACGTAGCCCAAGGCGACGGCCGCGGGATCTTTGACATCGAGCCGTTTGGCCTCGGCCGCCCGCGCCCGCCCGTAGGGCAGAGCGGCCGCCGCGCCGGCCGCTGCGGCGCCTGCGGCCACCGCCAAATGCTTCACCACCACCCGGCGCGTCACGGCATGGTAAATGCGATCGTTCATGTGTGTTCCTTTAGAAAAACATCGACACGTAGAGTTGCAAGACGGTGGCGTCGAAGTGATAAAAAGGTTCGGTTCCGGCGGCATAGTTTCCGCCCGCCGGGGTGTTGTTGTAGTCTCGGATGTCGCGAAAGTCCAGGTACTTGAATCGAATGCGGCTGATGTCCAACGTAGCCGTGCCGCGTTTGAATATTTTCCAGCCCTCGGGCCAGAACGCGTAAGTGACCTTGGCCCCGATGGTGGTGTCCTGCGACGCGGCCAGATCCCGGTCCCGGCCCATGAAATTCTGGGAACCGGCGAAGGGAAATAAATCGCTGTAGAAGTTCGCGCGCCGCTGCTGGTAGTAGCGCAATCGACCCTCGAAGATCCATATATTGCCGATGGGATGGGTGTAATCGAGCTCATAGGTATTCGCTCTGATTCCCCAGGTGTCGCGAAAGTAGCGATACGAGCCGGTCACCGCGGCCCGATAGGGCAGGTAGTACTTCGCCTGGCCCTGAACCGCGGTGCTGGTGCGGGTATTGGGATATACCTGGGACGCCAGGGCATAGCCCTTGGCGCTGTTATCCAAAAACCGAATGGAGCGGTAGGGGTTGGCCAGATAGCCGTAGTCCGTGATGACTTCGAGGTTCAAGCCGGCGATCAGGTTCCGGGTGAAAATCTGCGACAGCCCGGCATCGTAACTGCGGCTATCCGCATGCCCCAGCCATTGGACGGCGGGCGCGTCGGTCTTGCCGACGTTTTCGCCGACCCGGTCGCGGGTGTGAGAGAAGCCGAGAGTCAGCGTGGTCAAATCGCCGAACATGTCCTGGCTCAGGGAAAAATGCGTGGTGTTGGCGACGTAGTCCCGTTCGGTACTGTTGATGAATGACAGGGAGTAGGTCGTCTTGTCGTGCACGTACTCGACGGTGCCGCTCTTCTGTTTGCGCTCGTCCTTGATCACGCTGGCGTTGCTCAACACGTCGACGGAGGCGCCGCTGACGGTATCGACGAAGTAGTTGGCTTCTACCGCGAGGTTCTCCGAAAACTTTTTGCGCACGAGCACGGACTTGCCCGTGATATCCATGCCGCCGCCGCTGTACCGGCTCCAAAAGACGTCCGCGCGGTTATCGGGCAGTACGTCCGCGCTCCCGGCCTGGACCAGCAGCAGCGCTGCGATGGCCCCGATGGCCGCCAGCCGCGCCGGATTACGATGCGCAAGCGTCATACGTCAATTGCAGCCGCAGCCGCCGCCCGCGCTGCCGGTGGCGCCGCGCGCTCCTTCCCGAGACTCGCGGATATGATCCAAGTAGGCCGAGGAAATGGAGTCCCGGTCCCAGGACATGATGGGGTCCGCCAGGCGATCGCGCTCGTAGGGCTTCACCCAGGGCTGGATATTGCCGCAGGCGCTGAGCAACAGCGCGGCACCCATCGAGGACGCCCAGAGGCCGTTGCGCATGATGGTTTGCATCGTTCGTGATGGCATCTTGGATTACTCGCGAATCAGTTGGCGAATTCGATCCTGGTACTCATTCTCGTCGCCGGGCTTGTAGCCACGGTGGATGTAGCGGATCTCCCCTTTGCGATCGATGATCACGGAACTCGGCATCTCATCGACATGATAGGCCTTGCTGACCTGGTTCGCAGGATCGAGCAGCACCGGGAAACTCACCGGTTTGCGCGCCAATAGTTCTTTGACCGGGGGCTCTTCCTTGTCCACATTGACGCCGATCAGCGTGAAGCCGGCGGGCTTGTACTTCTTGTACATTTGATCCAGCAAGGGCATCTCCTGCTGACAGGGTCCGCACCAGGTGGCCCAGAAATTCACCATCACGACCTGGCCCTTGTACTGGCTCAGCGCGCCCGATTGTCCCTTAAGGTTGGTGAGGGTGAACGCGGGCGCGGGACCGGCATCGCCGGCGGCTGCGGCGGCGAACGCCGCGGTCGTGACGATAACCGCCGCCACGATGCAGTGTTTGAAGCCGGTCATCGTAGAACTTCGCATCGATCTCTCCTTTCGATCGAGCAATCCATCGCTCAGAAATGCCATCGCTCAGAAAAATGTCGTGAAGCCCAGGGTGGCTTCGACGTTGTGGACGTTCTTGTCGACGCCAAACAAGGTGGACTCGAACACGTGGTCTCTGACGTCCATATGGACGGCAAGCCAGTCGGTGACGAGGACACGCGTGCCCACTCCAAAGTTCAGCGCAAATTGGTCCTTATCGGCGAATTTCACATCGCCCATGCCGACCGTCACGTACAGTGCCGTGTTGAAGGCGCGGCCCCGCCCGAGGAACACTTCGCCGGGCAGCACGTTGTAGCCCAGGTCCAGGTCGTAGTACGTGAACCGTCTCCCAGAGTCGCTGATCACGGTGATCTGCGGAAACACATTCTCCAGGCTGCTTTGACCCGCCTTCGAGCGGGCCAGATAGCCCTCCAGGAAAATGTCTTCCGACACGTGGTAAGCCGCGCGCACGCCGTAGATAGGGTTGGTGCCGAAATCCTGGACGCTCAGGGCGCCGAAGTATCCGCCCAGTTCCACGTCCTTGGCCTTGATCTTCGGCGTCTTGACTTCGCGCCGATTCACCTGCGGTTCGATGATCGAGGGATCCGCCTGCGGTTCCTCCGCGACCACCGGCGTAGGCGCCGGAGCCCGCTCGCCGCGATGAAACCAGCTGCAGCCGGACAGCAGCGCCGCCGCTAAAAGAACACTGCTAAGCCGATTTTCCATTCTTCCAGTTCCTCGTGCACATTCAGGCTGTTGAAGACGACGTAGTGACGCCAGTCGGCGCGCCACATGAATCGCCTGGTGATGAAGCCCCGGGCACCCAACGAGACATAGGCCATCTGGTTGCTCTTCTCGCGCGGCGCGGGCGGAACCTTATCCTCGACGTATTGGAAGGCGGTACCGATGCCGGCCGTGGGGGAGAACCACTTCCATTCGGGCACGAAGGTGTGCCGCAGACCGATCGATGCGATGTAGCGGTTGTCGATCGTGCCCAAGGCCTGCTGGACCACGAACTCGGCGTCGATACTGTTGGTGATCCCGAAATCGCCATAGGCCGTGACCAGGTTCTGGCGATTATAGACGCCGTAGCCGGCACCCATCTCCCAGCGGTGCGTGGCAAAGTCGGGATAGGGCGGTATGGGCGCCGGCTTTCCCGATGCCAGCACGGTACGCGCCAAGTCAGCGCGCCGCACCCAACCCTCCTGTCCGCGCGGCGCCCGCACCTTGTACCAGTCGGTGCGGCTGTACAGTACGGTAACGGAGTCGTCGCGGCCCACCACGTACACCACCGGAAAGCCGCGCCCGGGGCCTGAATGCATTTCCAGGTAGGGCTCCGTGACGACGAGTTGCAGGTATCGCTCCGTGGCATGCGCAAGACCGATATGTAACGCCTGCAGCAACAGCACCAGCGCGAGCAGTGGCCGCATCAGTTCAGTTCGCTACGGGCGCGACGAACGGGTCGTTGTAGTACTGGCCGCCGATGTCCAGCCATTCGGAAATCAAGCGCAACTCCGCAGGCGTCAAGTAGCCGGTGTGATCGAGTACAGGGTCATGGTAAATACCATCAAACATCCTAAAGAAAGCGGTCGACGCGCCGGCGCTGCCGGCGGTCATCGGCGGAGCCACTGCAACAGGCGGTACAACAGGTTGTAATACCCCCATATTAAGCTGCTGCTGGCCGTGAGGGAACAGCAGTTGTTCATAGGAGGTGACGACGGTGGGGTCGACGTTCGATGCGCCGCCGGTCAGATCGAGCTGGCCCCCTGGCAGTTGGGGGGTGTTCATCGCGTTCAACTGATTGTGGCAGGTCACGCAGACCACCGGAGTTCCCGCCACGCCATTGACGGTCGCGGTGCGCGTCGTCAGATTCCATATGGCCTGCAGAAAGCGTTGGTTCGGCGACTGCGCCGATGCGTAATGGATGGTGATGCGGCATTGCGCGGTCCAGGGCACGCAATTCGCATTGGTGGGCGGGGGCTCCGACAGGCCCGCCGTTCCGGCGTAGGCGTATGAGAAGGCATTGTCTTGCTTTCCCGCCGGCAGGGTGATGCCTTTGGTCCAGATATTGTCGTAAATCACATCGGAACTCAAAACCTGCGAACAGGGTGTGGCGCTGCCGGATGCGCAGGTGATGCGGGCCAGGGTCTGCGCCATGGTCTCGCCCGCATTGGCAAACAACGCGGGATTGGTATTGGGAAACGGCGACCCTGTGGCGGGTGCACCCGGATTGACGGCAGCGGTCAATCCCGAACGGCCATGCGAGTTGCCATTGGCCATGCTTTGGTGGCAGCCATTGCAGGATTTCGTTTCGCCCGGCATGAGCTGCAGCCAGCTGGTGTGCTGCGCGGTGACCCGTCTGGCGTTGACATCGACGATGTCGATGGTGAACGGGACCTTCGCGGGCACCTGAATCTGCACCGATCCGTCCGGTTGAATGGGCGCGTAGCCCAATATTTCGCGCATGCCCATGCCCGCGGGCCCGAACGCGGAAGCGTTGATCTTGCGCACCTTCTCGCCGGGGATTTCCACGGCCTTTTCGATGCGGATGAAGCGGTAGGGACGCGTGTAAAAGCCCGCCTGGCTGGGATCCGATACGCCGGCAATGCTGGGGTTCGCGGTATCGACTCCGTCGACATCGTAGGCGCTGCTGATATCCAGCAAGCCCACACCGGCGGTAGCCATGGCCTGTGCCGCGGTCGTCGAGGGCGTGGAGTCCGGGATGTAGGTCGGTGCAGGCTTGCGAGCCTGTAGAATCACCGGATCGACGATCATCATGCCCGCCGCGGCGCTCAATACCGGGCTCAAGGTCCCGGCGCCGAAGTCGTAGATCCATAACGTGTACTGCGGCGGCGCCATCTGGACATTGGCGCCGGCCGTGTTGGCAGCGGTGCAAACCTTGGTTGCCGCCGGCGTCACCGTGGTATCGAGCACCAGGCAGGGAGACCAGCTGACCAGCATGCGGTTGGTGCCGTCGTAGAGCGGATAGACGGAGGCGAATCGACCGCCCAGGGAGGGCTTGTTCGCATCGGTGGTGACCCCTAAGGTCGTGGCGCTGCTTTGTGCCGTGCCGCCGCTTTGCCCTGGGCCGCCGTTAGGCCCGGGAGAGGAGAGCTGGTGGATTTCGACGAAGCCTGCGGTGTCGATTTGCACGATGTCGCCGCCCTGTTGGGTGCCGTTGAAAGGACGGACGATGGCGAGCAGCTTGCCGTCGGCGCGTTGCCGCGCGCTCAAGAATTGAATGACGTTGGTGTTGGTGCCGGCGATATCGGCGCCCGTCGCGTGGCTGTTGGCGCCGTACAGCAGCTGCAGGCCCGTGCCGTCGGGATTGACCTCGTACAGGCTGATTTGATCGACGCCGTTGGTCACCTCCCAGCGAGAAAACACGATCTGGCCGCTGGCCAGCACGGAGGGGGCAAAGTCATGGTTGGTGTTGAAACTGATTTGATGCATGCCGGTGCCGTCGGCATTCATGACGTGCAATAAGAATATGGACTGTGTGCGATCATCGGTCTGCGCCGGGTATTGAGGGCGGCCCTCGTCGAGCAGAATCGACTGCGTGGCGATCTGGCGCGTCGAGGCGAACACGATGCGCCCGTCCGGCAAGTAGCGCGCGCCGATGTCATGGCCGCTGGTGACGTTGTCGTTGGTGAGCTGGGTGACGGTTTTGGTGGTGGCGTCGTACTGGTAGATCTTCCAATTGGGCTGGGTGACGTCGGTGTTGGGCTTGTTGGGGTCGAGAGGCAGGCGCAGCGAGAACACCACTTTCGTGCCGTCCGGCGACACGTCGAGGTCCCGAACATCGCCCATGCCTTGGGTGATGGACTTCGTGACATTGACTTCGGCGCCGGCGGCGTTGGACTGATCGCGAATGTACAAATCGCCGCCGCTGGTGGACGTGATCAGGTCGCGCACGTCGATGTCGGGTGTCGTCGCCGTCGGCGCCGGGCGTTTGACATAGGCCAGCGGATAGTTGGTGATGCCGGGAGTCAGCGTTTCCCCGCCCGCCACGCCCGGCGCATGCCCGCTCGAGGCCGCGCTGCATCCCAGCACCGCGAGCATGGGCAGCGACAGCGCCACGAGCTTGAGCAGACCGTGGCGTTCACGCGGGATGGTGTTCATTATCGGTCTCATGGCGGGATATTCGTTGGATGCTCATGTGCATTCTGTTAACACACTCACAGAAGAACTTCTCTACATCCGCTTCTCTGTACACGTTGGGTCCGGCGTCGGAATTCGAGACGCAGAATATAGGCCGGCAACAGGCCGAAGGTACTGTCGCGAAACGCCGACGTCGTGCGGATGAGACATTACTTGAGGGCTTTTCTCCTGGGTATATTCGCGCCACGCCGAAATCGCAACTCACGCCGGTGGATGTGTACATGAAGAACGGGATGGACAGATCAGTGAACCAGAATGCATGCCGCGCGGCCGTGAAGCCAGGGCTGGCAACACCGGCGGCGCTGCTGCTATGCGGGTCGCTGGCCCTGTTCGGCGGGAAGGCGTTCGCGGCCAACACGCCCAACACCGATCAGGCCACGCGAATGTACAACCGCATTGCGGGCGTGCCCCCCTCGGCCTCGATACTTGCGCAAATGACGGCTACCGACCCTGTGAACGCCGCGCTCCTGGCCACCCAGGATCCGGCGTTCTACAACAACACCATCCGCAATCTGGCGGCGCCATGGACCAACCGCGATCAAAGCGTGTTCGTACCGCTCAACGATTATACGGCGACGGTGGTGGGCATGGTGCGCGACGATGTGCCGTTCAACACCCTGCTCAGCGCCGATCTCGTGTACATCGCCGGCTCGAGCGCCACTTCTGCCTACAGCCTGCCCGCCTACTCGCCGGCGAACAATAACCTGTATCAGGCGATGGACGACAACAACGTCGACTTGAGTTCCAAGGCCAACTTGGTGTCGAGCACCCAGTCGGCGCTGACGGGCATTCCCGCGGCGGCCACCGCCGGCGTCATGACCACCCGCGGCGCGGCCAGTGCCTTCTTCATCAACGGCACCAACCGGGCGATGTTCCGCTTCACCATGATGAATCATCTGTGCAACGACTTGCAGACCGTCATGGACATCACCCGGCCCCCGGATCTCATACGCCAGGACGTGGCTCGCAGTCCCGGCGGCAACAGCACCTTGTTTCTGACCAACTGCGTGGGCTGCCACGCCGGCATGGATCCCATGGCCCAGGCCTTCGCCTACTACAACTTCAATAATACCGACCCGACGACCGCCAGCACCACCGGGCAGATCGTCTACACCGCCGGGCAGGTGCAACCGAAGTACCACATCAACAACAACAATTTTCCGCAAGGGTACTCGACACCGGACGATAGTTGGGTCAATCGCTGGCGGTCCGGGCCAGAAGCAGTCTTGGGTTGGAATACGAGCTTGCCGGCCAACGGCAACGGCGCGAAATCTCTCGGACAGGAACTCGAAGGCAGCGCCGCCTTCGCCAGCTGCCAGGTGACCCGGGTGTTCAAGGACGTGTGCCTGCGCGCGCCCAACAGCAATGATTTCACCCAGGTGGCGGCGATGATCGCCTCTTTCAAAGCGCATAACTATTCGTTACGCCGGGTGTTCGCGGAAGGCGCCGCCTACTGCATGGGGAATTGAGCATGAACGTAACACGCACCGGCTTGCCCGCCCTGGCGGCGGCCTTTGCCCTGAGCGCTTGCGGCGGCGGCGCCGCCACGACGGCTACGCCAACCTCGGCGCCGACCAGCACCGCCAGCGCCTATTTGGGCCCCGCGCCGGCAACCGCGGACGTTCAGGCCTTCGAGGTCAGTTTCTGGAACAACGTGCGGGTGCAGAACCGCTGCGGCCAATGCCACAACGCAACTTCGCCCGCGCAGATGCCGAATTTTGCGCGCAGCGACGACGTGAACCTCGCCTATGCGCAGGCCAATACCGTGGTCAACCTGGCGCAACCCTCGACATCACGGATCGTGACCAAGGTGAGCGGCGGCCATAACTGCTGGCTGGCGGACAACAGTGCCTGCGGCCAGATCTTGACCACCTGGATCAGCAATTGGGCCGGCGCCACCGGGGCGGCGTCCGCCACCCAGGTGCAGTTGACGGCGCCGCAGCCGGTATCCGTCGGCAAGAGTTTGAATTTCCCGGCAGATGCGGCCGTGGGCGCGGCCGACTACGGGAGCACCGTGTATACGCTGACCAGCCTGCACTGCGTGCGCTGCCATTCGACGACTGCGGATCCCGCCATCAAGCAATATCCCTATTTTGCGGACCCGTCGTTGGCGATTGCATATCCGGACGCCATACCGAAAATCGACTTCACGGGATGCGCCGGCGCGGGCGGCAGCAACACCGGCAGCTGCGGCACCAACTCGCGCTTCTATCAGCGATTGCTGACCGACAACCACAACTGTTGGGACAACTGCGCTGCGAACGCGGCGGCCATGCTGGCGCAGATTCGGGCATTCGCGCAAATGCTGACGGCGGCCAACATCGACCCCAGCTTGGTGGTCAGCAAGGCCCTGACACTGTCGCAAGGGACGGTGGCAAGCGGTGGGAGTCGATTCGATGCCGACACGATTGCCAAGTATGAGTTCCAAACCGGTCCATCGGGATCGGCGTGCAAGACCGCTTACGATACCAGCGGCATCGATCCCGCAGCCGATCTCACCTGCGCCGGCAACGTGACCTGGGCCGGCGGCTGGGGCGTCAATATCGGAGCGGGTGGCAAGCTGCAAGCGACCACCTCGGCGAGCTCGAAGATCAACAGCATGATCCAGGCCACGGGCGAGTTCTCGATCGAAGCCTGGGTGGCGCCCGCTCTGGTGGCGGTCGACAATTCCTACATGGTCAGCTATTCGGGCGGCGATACCACGCGCAATTTCACGCTGGGCCAGACCAATCAGGACTATGACTTCATGCTGCGCAGTTCGAATTCAGTCTTGAACGGCACGCCGCAGCTACAGACGCCGAACGCCGCCAACCTGCTGCAGGCCTCGCTGCAGCACGTGGTGCTGACCTATGACCCGATCAACGGGCGCCAGATTTATGTCAATGGCATAAATGCCGGCATTCCGGACCCGCAGAAGGGCGGCACGATCTCCAATTGGGACAGCACATTCGCGCTGGTTCTCGGCAACGAGGTGTCGGGCGACCGGTCATGGCAGGGCCTGATCAAGTTCGTCGCCATCCACAGCCGCGCGATGACGGCGGCGCAGGTCATGCAGAACTTCAACGCCGGCGTGGGCGAACGCTACTACATGCTGTTCGATGTATCGAGCGTGACGGGCTTGTCGAAGGCCTACATCATGTTCACGGTCAGCCAGTACGACAGCTACAGCTATCTGTTCTACAAGCCGACGTTCATATCGCTGGACCCGACGGTGAAGCCGAACAACCTGGTGGTCAAAGGCATTCGCATCGGCATCAACGGCACCATTCCGCAGGTGGGCCAGGCCTATATACCGCTGAACACCACGGTCACCGCGGCGAATTACACGGCGCAGGGCGAGGTGCTGTCGAATATCGGCACCATCATCAGCTTGCAGAGCGGGCCGCTGACCGATCAATTCTTCCTGACCTTCGACCAGCTGGGCAGTCAGACCCATGTGGTGGTCGAGCCCACGCCGGCGACGCCCTCGGCCTCACCGGGTCCGGTGGTTGCCGACATCGGCGTGCGCACTTTCGCGCAGATCAATTCGACGCTGTCGGTGCTGACGGGCGTGCCGACGACGAACCCCCTCGTCAACGGCACCTATCTGGCCGTGCAGCAGCAGCTGCCCGCGGACCCCACACTCGAAGGGTTCTCCTCCTCGAACCAGATAGGAATCGCGCAGCTCGCGATTCAATACTGCAACGTAGCGGTGAATTCACCGACCCTACAGCCGCAGTTGTTCGGCGCGAATCTCAGCGCCAATCAGTTCACTTCCCCGGCTGGGGTCAATAGCGTAACAAGCGCGCTCGCGAGCCGGGTGCTGGGTGCCGGCCCTCATCAGCCGGACCCGACAACCATAACGAACGAACTTGGGACGCTGATCGGTGCGCTGTGCACGACCAACTCGTGCACCACCTCCAAGGGAACGTATGCGGTAGCCGCCGCCGCGTGTGCCGCCGCCCTCGGCAGCGCCGACATGCTGATCAATTGAGCTCAATTGAGCTAAGGAATCGAAGAGGCCTGTATGAGCAAGAAGCAAAAAGCGCTGGGATTGCACGAACCGCTCCGCCACCGGGATCATCCCCGGCCGCGCACGCGCCGCGAATTCGTCGCCCAGAGTTTCATGACCGGCGCGGCCACGGTGATCGGACCCTCGCTGCTCGGGTTGCTGGCTGCCCCTCGTACCGCGCGGGCCGCACTTGCCGGTGACATCACCTCCTTGTTGGGTCCCTGCGACATCAACATCGGCGCGGGCAAGATCCCGTTCATTTGCTTCGATCTCGCCGGCGGCGGCAATATCGCCGGCTCGAACGTGCTGGTGGGCGGTCCCAAGGGACAATTGGATTTCCTATCGGTTGCCGGGTACAACAAACTGGGTCTGCCGGGCACCATGGTGCCGAATCCCAGCACCACGGGTAACTTCATCGACCCGAGCTTCGGACTGCGGTATCACTCGGACAGCGCGCACTTGCGCGGTATGAAAATGCGCGCGAGCGCCAAGGCGATGGCCGGGACCAACGGCACGGTGATTCCCGCCCTGTCGCAGAACGATACCAACACCAATCCGCACAACCCCATGTATGGTATTTACCAATTCGGCGCGCGTGGCGGGCTGCTGAATTTGATCGGCTCGGACAGTTCGATGTCCGGCGGCAATTCCATGGCGCCGCCGACCATGGTCATCGCCGCCGCCCAGCCGACCAAAGTGTCCAGCCCCGCCGACACCCAAGGCCTGGTCAGTACCGGTCAGCTCAGTAAGTTGTTGCCGAATCCCTCTGACGTGACCAATGTGCTGGAATCGATGAAGCGCATCAGCGATGCCAAGTACGGCAAGGTACAGGCCTATACCGACCCCAATGCCAATGCCACCGCACTGGGTGGCACGGTTACCGTGAATGGTGTTTCGACTGTGGTTCCGGGGATTCAAGCCTGCAACTACACCAAGGCGGCTTACACCGTCGATACGTACAGCAGCCCCGGCTCCGTCGACGCGAGTCAGGATCCGAAGATCGTGGGTCCGAGCGGCATATTCAATGCCGCCGAGTTCGCGGGCAACCCGGACTATCAGAAGACTGCCGCGGTGATGAAACTGGTGATCGACGGCAATGCCGCCGCGGGCACCATCGAGATGGGCGGCTTCGACTACCATACGGGCGAGCGCGCCACGGGCGAGGCGCGCGATTTGAACCTGGGCAATTGCATCGGCGCCTGCCTGGAATACGCCGCGCGCGTCGGCAAGCCGGTCATGATTTACGTGTTCAGCGACGGCTCGCTGGCCAGCAGCGGCATGATCGACAGTTCGATGGGGGGGCGCGGCAAGGGGGTGTGGACGGCCGACAATCAAAACGTCGCGGCGACCTACTTCTTGGTTTACAGCCCCAAGGGCAAACCGGTTCCGGCGCAGGCCAATCCGGAGCTCAGCTTGCAGATCGGCAATTTCACTGCCGACGGCGCGGTGAATACCACCGGCAGCCCCGGCGGCAACAACGTACCCAACCTGGTGCAGATGGTGGTGCTCAATTACATGGCGCTGCACGGTACGGGCGCCATATCCGCCTTTCCGACGCTGTATCCAACGCCCAACTTGAATAACACGCTGGGCAGCGGCACGGCGCTGGAGCCGTTGATCGCGTTCAACCCCATCGTGAACGGCACTGTATAGGGCTGAAGAATAAGGCGCCGATCGCCGGTTTGAGGCCATGTCTCAATCCAGAGACAGGGTTGTGACTCAGGGGGCGCTCGCTTGTAATGCCTTGGGGTCGTGGTCGAGGCCTTCGGTCCGAGCGCGGGTTCAAGCCTGGACTGCAAGGGACCTCGATCAAATTCTATGAATGTGCGCCAAGTCTTACAGAAATCTAGCATTGCCGCAGATTGCCGCGTTGACACTGCGGCTCGCAGTGTGCGATTTTGCATAAGATCTGATCAGGGCAAACTCGCGGCAGGGAGAGGGTGCAAAGCTTCCGATACGGGGCTCTTCTTTAAGAGATTAAAGTCGAGGACAGCGGGGTTACCAGCGTGATTGACGAATTGCTGCGCTTTGGCGGCAGATTAAACGTATTCAGCTCGTGTACATTGCGGTGAGGCCATCGCCGCATGCGTAGGGTATTGCTCGCCAGCCTCGCCTTGGGTGCTGTACTCGTCATCTCGTCCCTGGTTGACTCCTCGAGGGCGGCTGCGCCCACGCTGGTGGGCAAGGATGCGCCGGACTTTGCGTTGAAGTCGATGGACGGCACGAACCTGCGTCTGTCGGAATTTCGCGGCCAGGTCGTGTTGGTGAATTTCTGGGCGCGTTGGGCGGGCGACTCGCGCCAGGAGATGCCGGCGCTGGATCGAATCAATACGACCTACAGCCGCGCCGGCTTGGTGGTGCTGGGCGTGTCGATCGATGAGGATCTGCGGCGGGCACGTGAGTTCGCGGACGCCATGAAGGTGTCTTATCCGATTTTGCTCGATACCGGTTCTGATATCGGCCGGGACTATATGCTTCAGAAAATGCCCATGACGATCCTGGTGGATCGCGGAGGCGTGGTGCGTTATTCCAAATACGGTTTCAAGCGCGGCGACGAACGCGCCTATCTCGATCAAATCCGCGAACTGCTGCGCGAGTAAACCCATAGGTTAGTTATGAATCCGAAGTATCGAGTCGCGACCATCGTGCACGGAGCCGTGCTCGCCTGTGTGTGGGCCGCCGGCGCCACCGGGGTGGCCGCTGCCACCGGGGCCGCCACGACTACCGCAAAGACCGCGGCACCCACCGTTACGCCCAGCGGCGCGCCGACTGCGCCCGCGGCGACTGCGGGCGCTGCAGCGCCATCCGCGGCTCCCGCGCCCGACGCCCTGTCGGCCGACACCAAGACGCTGGATCAAGAGGTGCAGGGTCTGAAGAAAGACGTCATCGATCTGAACAAGGACCTGTTCGTCTTGGAGGAGGAATTGCTGTTTCCGGCCAATACACAGGTTGCGCTGTACGTCTCGATGGATGTCGGCACGTTTTTCGCGTTGGATTCGGTGACCGTCAAGATCGACAACAAGGAAGTCAAGAATTACCTGTACACGACGCGCGAGGCTGACGCCTTGCTCAAGGGCGGCGTGCAACAGATCTATCTCGGCAATCTCAAAGTCGGCAAACACGAAATGGTGGCGTTCTTCACCGGCAAGGGTCCGCATACGCGCGACTACAAGCGCGGCGCCACGATCAGCTTCGACAAGGGCGTCGGCGCCAAGTATCTGGAGCTCAAAATCACGGACCGGGTCCCCAAGCATCAACCAGAGTTCTCGATCAAAGACTGGGACTGATGCGTGCGGCGCATGACTAACAGACTTCGGCCGTTCATTCTGAGCGCGTTGCTGCTGGCGCTGCCGTGGGCGGCGGCCCAGGCCAGGAACATCGCACCGGATCCCAACGGCTTGCCGCCGCAGGACGTGAAGGATCTGCACTACGGCGACGTGCTGTTCTATTTCTATCAAGGCGATTACTTCGATGCGATCACGCGCCTGCTGGCGGCCCGCCAATTGGACCGGATTCCGCACACCCAGGGCGAGGCGGAACTGTTGCTGGGCGGCCTGTATTTGTCGCTGGGCGAACATGTGGAGGCCGGGCGGATTTTCGAGGCGCTGTTGAAGGGCAATACCTCGGAGGCGGTACGCAACAAGGCGTGGTTCTACCTGGGAAAGGTTTGGTATCAACGCGGCTATCTGCAGGAATCCGAGGGTGCATTGCACCAGGTGTCGGACAAGATCGATCCGCGCATCAATGCGGAGCGCTACATGCTGCTGGCGCAGCTGATGATGCGGCAGGGGCGCTATGACGATGCCATCGCCGCCTTGAGCAATTGGCACGGCGCTCCGGACTGGACCGCCTATGCGCAGTTCAACCTGGGCGTGGCCTTGGTGCGCAAGGACCGGCTCGCGGAGGCCATCCCGTACCTCGATCGGGTGGGCCGCATGGAGACCGAGAGCGAGGAGTTGCTGGCGCTCAAGGACAAGGCCAATCTGGCGTTGGGATACGCGCTGTTGCAGGTCAAGCGCGCGGCGGAGGCCAAACCCATTCTGCAGCGGGTACGTCTCGAAGGTCCGTTCTCCAGCAAGGCGCTGCTCGGTGTCGGGTGGGCGGACGCGGGGTTGGGTGAGTTCAAGCGGGCACTCGTGCCGTGGACGGCGCTGCGCAAGCGCAGTTTGCTCGACTCTGCGGTTCAGGAGTCCTACCTCACGGTGCCCTATGCCTACACTCAACTGAAGGCCACGGGCCAGGCGGCCGACGATTACAATACGGCCATCGGGTCCTTCGACGCTGAAATGAAGCGGATCGATGACTCGATCGAAAAGATACGCAGCGGCGGTCTGCTCGACCGTCTGCTGGACGGCG
>Ga0070696_100000721_pt1 | contig 21146 bp, 12 predicted proteins | sample KBSK1253metaG_FD_65474 | JGI IMG/M metagenome (GOLD analysis project Ga0070696, IMG submission 65474) | Corn, switchgrass and miscanthus rhizosphere microbial communities from Kellogg Biological Station, Michigan, USA - KBS K1-25-3 metaG | ecosystem: Host-associated > Plants > Roots >... | reverse complement strand
ACCGCCCTGACGAGATTTGTCTTACCGACGCCGGACTCGCCGGCGATCAGCGGCAGGCGCACTTGCCATCCAAGAATGCTCGCGACGATTTCGTCGATCTTTTCTTCGCGTCCAATTGTCGGTTCGCCGGCAATGTCGGTTGAGAGCTCCGTCGCGAAACTCGCGAGCATCTTCCCCGGCGCGCGTGGCTCGGCCGCAACGGGCTTTAATTCAGGCTCTCGCCCATCGAATCCAACGACGCCGAGCGCTTCCTCGATTACCCTTTGAAGGTCTTCTCCGGCTCCGTGTCCAACCGACAGCACGCGCCAGCCCTGTTGTTTGTGCCCGGCAATAAACGCGCGCACGAGCGTGGCATCCGACCCGGTGTAATCCAGGTCTTCGTCAACGCAAATCAAATAAGGCATTCCCTGGCGCGGCCGTTTGATCAACAGGTTCGTGCGCGGCTTGCTGAAGAATCGATCGTTAGCGGGCACGTTGCGCAGCAGCACCGTGTCGCCGTCGGGCACATCCACGTGCACCCGCAGTTGCCTCAAACGATTCTCCAATTCCTGCTCGACACCCAACACGAATTGCTTTTCCTTTGTTCGCACAATCGTTTCTTCTGTCTAGATACGCGAGTACGTATCGAAGAAAGGCATCGCCAAAGTGCCTCGCGCTTCGTCAATGCGAATCCACCGTTCTGCCGATTCGAAGGGCTCTGAAAGATCCATCATTCGCTTCGTGGTCATATCAAAAACGCCCTGCCAATCGCACTGATAATTCCCCCGTCGTCCGGCGAACTGCTTCACCGCGTTTCCGCGCACGCGGGCCCGTCCCGATTCCGGCGGATGAGTTGTAGCAGTCTCGATGTTGTCGATTTCGGCAATGTGATGACTCAACACGCCTGCTTCATCCAGCCTTGCGAATAATCCGCCGCCGCAAAGCTGACCAAAGCGAGTGTCGATCTCGAAGAGTTCTTTTTTTACACCGATGACCGCATCAAGCGATTCCCACGCGAGCCCCGCTTCCTTCAGTGAAGGAGTAAGACGCGCGATCACGTCGCCGAACGGATTACTTTCGCAGAGCACTAACTCTGCCGTCAGCGGGTGAGCATATTGCTCCGAGTAATCCAGCGACTGTTGCAACTCGGTCAGAATCGGTGTCCACCGAGGCAATGAGTCCCACGGGACTCCCCTGGTCTCGACATGGTTCCGGTAGACCGCCAACTTGATTGCCCAGTCGAGCGTCGTCTCAACCGAGCCGGGCGCATCGAGCAAGCGGTTGAGCATCGCCCTCCAGCGCTTGCACGCTTCGGGGGCCCAGGCCGGCATGGACGAGTGGCCGAGATAACGCTCGGCCATGCTCAGGTAATGATATTGAATTTCGATCGCGCTGAGCCGGCGGCCTCCGAGCATATCGACGCTCGCCGAGCAGGTTGGGTCGCCGGCAATCTTTCGCATTGCCTCGAGAGGCGAACGCAACCCGACACCAAGCCCCGGCCGAAGCCCTGCCTCGGCCATTGCGACAACCAGCGCCGTGGTCGCCGCCTTCAACCACATCGCGGTCTCCGAGCACAGACTCTCGCCGCAGATGATGTGCAATCGATGAAGGCCGGGCCGGCTTAGAGGCTCATCCTTTGTATGAAAAATTCCGCGATCCGATGTCGAGTTATTTGAGACCACGTTCGCCAGATGAGACACCCGAGGCGACAGCGTGAATTCCAAACCACGAGACGTCGAATTGAAACCACCCGCGCCCGTGTAAATGATTCGAGTCACCAGGTGCGGAATGATCTCATCCGAAAGCGCACCCGTATGCGCCGCGTGCGAGTAGGATTCGTGACAGCCCCACGTGGTCCACGCACCCCCGTAGTCCACGTTTGATTTGAACAGCATCACGTTGACATAAGGCCACTGGCGCTCGACGTCGCGGGCGATGTTCGAGAGTATGCGCTCGCCCGCCAGAATGTAGCGCACAACATCCGTGGGATTAGAGCACTCGGGCGTGCAGAGCTCCGGATGGTTGCCATAATCAACGTAAAACCGGGAGCCGTTTTCAAGATAAATCCCTCCCGCCACGCCCGGCAGATGCACCAGTTTTCTGCGCGCCACGTCAATCAGGCGATTGATGAATTCGCTCTGGTTGAGGGCGTCTATTTCCGGCGACTGCACGCTCAAGGCATATTCAGTTTCGATACCCATCAGCCTTTCGGCCACGGTTATTGACCTCCCTGCTGTCGAGTTGCCGCAAGAAACGATTCGCTGTTGCCGGAAAGCGCTTTTTGAATCGCGTCAGCGCCCGCGGCCAACAAACCGCGGCCGGCCGTTCGAGCGCGCGCCAGGTTTGCATCGCCGGGTCCGTCACCAGAAGGCTCCGCGCCCTGCCGCTCGCGGTCGTCATCGGTCCTTTCACGTAATGTCATATCGTCATTCTCCTTTCACTCATTGCTGCTAATTCACTTGTTGCGGCCGCAACCGTAAGCGACCCCTGCTTGCACCCGTTCCAGCGTTTTTCACTAGAGCCCGCTCCGCGTCGTCACCGGCGCCGAGACTGTCGAGCAATTCTTCGAGCGTCTCCGCATTTTCGAAACACGATTCCGCGATTGCTTTCGTGAAGCCCAGCGGACTCGCCATATCCAGTCTCTGAAATAGGGTCCGGTAGCGCTCGGAGCCAACCCTGAAGCGAATTGAATCCCAATCAACATCGTCCACCGCGTCCGGGCCAGCCCACCTCAGTAACATCGCTCGCGTCCACGCCCGCGTGTCTTCGGGAGGGTTCGCCGTGAAGTGTTCAATCGCGCTCTCGTCCACCATCCGTTCGATGATCCCCTCGTTTTCATAAGCCCAATACAACCCCTCCGACGGATCAAGGCTCGAGTACAGATGATCGAGGTGCTTGATTTCAGGTGACTCCCACGAGAGGTCGGGCCGTTGCTCGATTACGCCTTGCAGTATCGAATACTTCAGCGCCCAATCGAGCCTCGTCGCGAGCGATTCGAGATCGCCCGCCTGAAGCTTGAGCAGCGTGTCTTCCCAAAGCGCGAGTATCTCCGCCGCGCGCGGCACCGATCCCTCGCAACCCCCGCCGGCACAAAAGCGTTTCGCTTCCTCGAGAAACCTGAATTGAAGTTCGACCGCGGTGATCTCTTCACCCGAGGTCATCGCCGCCCGGGCCTGCAACGTCGGATCGTGACTCCACGTGAGCACCGCTTCGACCGGGTCATCCAGCAGCAAATTGATGTTCACTTCTTCCGCTTCGATCATCGAAAGCACGATTTGCATGACGCCGACCTTCAACAGGCTGGCGACATGACTCAGCGTATTGTCAAAGAAAATCACGTGCAGCCGCGCCATTTCTTCCGCGTCATCGTTTTCCGGCTTGCTTCGTCCGCAAAGCGACTCGTCGCGGCTGTTGACGATCGGCCGATTGTGAGTCGTCTGGCTTCCAACGAGTCTCTCAAAGAAATCGGCTCGCTGCGATAATTGAAACTCGGCCTCGGGCGCGCCGTTCTCGCTGCCGACTTTTCCCTGACCGGTGTACACGATGCTCGACGCCTGAAACGCCGCCAGGTAAAGCATGTAGTGAATCTTCCGGCGAAAAATGTTGTCCCAGGAACGGCGAGTGATCATGAAATTCAAGTGGCTTCCATAGGAATTCCCTCTTCCGTCACTGTTGTTCACGAGCACTTGAATCTGGCGGCCGGCCGGAAGCTTCTCGTTTGCGTTCACCATCGCCGTTCGCGCGATGCGCAGCATCGCGTGCCAGCAGGCTACGTGATCCCAGGCGCTGATCACCTCGGGGATGCACAGTTCAAGATGATCGAGATCGATGTATATGCAGCCGCCGTTCGAGGGCAGATACTTGCGGCCCCAGTCCTGCGGGTTGACCGTAACCTGACGGCTGCCATTTCCCTTCGAGCCTCCGCTCTTGTTTTTAAGAGAACCGGTGCTCTCTAGTGCTTCCCTCTCCCTGGTACACGCGGGACAGTTGCAAGCCTCGCCGCGGAACGTGTTCGCGCGCGGAAGCCCTTCGATCTCGCGAAGCAGCAAGCGTGACGCTTCGAATCCCGTCCCGCGATTGGTTTCGACGCCCAGCACGAAATTGCCCAGCTCGATGTCCGCGCCACACAGTTTCGGAAACACGTTTGTGCTTCGCGCGAGCTTCTGAGTTTTCTTTGCTGCTTTCTCTTTCATAGTCGCTTCACTTTCCTTCGCAATCGCTCTGTGCAGACTTCAAATCTCAAGTCATCTCTAACTCAAGCTCTCTGGATTTGAGATTTGAAATTTGAGATTTGAGATCTCCGCTCTTCTGAATTCCATTTCCCCATTTCGAAACTTCGAACTGTTGCCCTCCTATTTCAAATCTCAAATCTCAGATCTCCCAACTCTCAGTCCGCTGTCGCCTCCAACGCCCTCGCGACTAGTCACAGCGATCACGCGACGTGCAAATACGCATGCGCACGCGCGACCTTGCGCTTGATCGGCTCGACTCGCACCACGTCCACATCCTGAGGAAGATCCGTGATGTGATGCCGGCAATTCGCCGGAGTCAATGTGCCTGCGATGCTCTCCAGTTCCTCGGCGATTGCATCCAGCACGTGCTTCAAGCGAATCCCCGCCTCGCCGGTTTCGACCTCGTCCGTGCACGCGCGCTCTTTTGCTGAAAGAGCAATCTTGGCGATGCTCGCTCCGCTGACGAGCTCCTTGGCCGCGATTACTCGGCGCTTGCCATCGCGAAACGTGAGCGTAACGAGATTGCTGTCGCCGTTCGGCGAGTAGACTCTCGAAACGGAAGACTCAATGATCTCGCGGCGAGCATCACTCGATCCGAATCCGTCGAGCGCATACGGAATCCCCTCCTGCAAATGCTTTCGAAAGATCTCGCGCGCCGCTTTCATATTCGGCCTTGGAACTTCAAGCACCAGGTCTCCCATTCTGCCGGGCCGCAGCAACGCAGGGTCGATTGCATCTCGCCGATTTGTCGCGCCCACAACAAGAACGTTGCCTCGCGTATCAAGCCCGTCCAGCTCCGTCATAAACGCCGTCAGCACTCGATCGTCCACACGCATAAGCGAATGTCCGCGCGATGCGCCGAGCGAATCCACTTCGTCGAAAAACATCACCACCGGCACTTCCGGCTCCTGATCTCCCGCCTCGCGCGCTACTCGAAACGCTTCTCGATAGTTCGCCTCGCTCTGCGAGTACCACATGCTGTGAAGACTCGCAGGCTTGATGTTCATGAAGCGCGCGCGACCCGATTTGGAAATGCTCCCAAGCCAGTTCGCAAGCGCGCGGGCCATCATCGTCTTGCCCGTGCCCGGAGGCCCCACCAGCAACACCGACCCTTTTTGGCGAAGCTGATATTTGCGCGCGGTCTCCGCGTGATAGAGGTGCAAGCGAATCGAGCGCTGCAGTTCTTCGATCTGGCGGCCGAGCCCGCCAATGTTCTCGAAGCTCTCGCTCGGAGTGTCTTCAAGAAACAAATCTGTGCCTTTCGACCGATCGATCTTCTCGAATGCCATCAACGTGTTCTTATCCCAACGAATCAGATCGCCCGGCTTCAATTCGCCGCGTGTCAGCGTGTCGGCCGCATCGACAATGATTTCATCGTCGCGGTGCTTGATCACCAGCCGGCGGTCGGACATATAACGATCGAACGTCGCCGTCTCGCCAGTCTGGAAAAACTCATAAGGCGACTTGCCCACTACCATGTTCAGCTCGTTGCCCAGCAACACTTCATCGCCAACTGCAAACGAGTACGGATCAAGGTCCTCGCCGATCGTAACCACGCGCCGTGAGTTTCCATACATCACCATCGCGGCCTCACGGGCTTCCATCGGCGCAAGGCCAAGAAAAATCGCCGGATGCCACGGCGGCGAGGTCAGCTCGTCCAGAATCACCTGCAGCTTTTGCTGGTTATCGAGCGCTTCAGTCAGCCCCTGCCGCATTCGAGTGGCTTCATCGATGAGAAAGTGATCCACCTGTCTTGCCGAATCTCGAGACTGGCTGCGAATAAGCTGCGCGAGTTGCACCTTCTCTTCGATCGGCGCGGCTCCTTCACCCACAGCGGTGAGTTCATGAAGCAAAGTCGCGATGTCGGCGTCGCTGTCCTGTCGAATCGGACGTATCATTTCAGGTCCTTTCTATCTCAGTTCCCTTCAATCACGCTTTGTCGAAGCCGTGCGCGCCGGAGTTGCAATCACATGAAATCCGCGCGCTTCGAGCAATCCGTCACGCCAGCCGAACGCCGAGAAGGTCACGTCGCCGGTCGCAACATCATTTGCCACGATCGCAATGCTGTAAGCGCTCGGAAACACTGTGCGGTGCAATGCGTGATCGTGCGCGCTGAAGAAGTCACCAGACATCTTGCAAACCTGCTGGCGCTCGACCGGGCATTCCTTGCACCACTCGCGCACCGGATGTGAGTGCCACCATCCAAGCATCATTTCGTCCTTGCGCCGAAGATCGATCGCGGCCTGCACTTCGGTCCACGTCTCGGCGGTAAAGGTCAGCTTCGTCAGATCGGCTTCGGTGTGCCGAGCGTGAATCTGAGCAGTGATCTCGGCGAAGACTTCCGGAACGCGTCGGTCGCGGTGCAGATGCCCGATCAGGATTCCGCCGGTTTCTTTCGCCCCGGCGTTACGGCTGAGTGCCGCCGCTTCGTCGAGAACTCGCTGCGGTACAAACGCAGGCACATCGCCCGCGCAGATGGTCCCGTGAGGAACAGCGTCGGCGACGGATTCCGCGAGCGACGAATCCTTGATCGCGATTGAAGGCGCCACTTCCTCGGTCGTGAACTGAAGTCGAGAGCCGTTCGGCGATTCAGCCTGACGAAACGCGGCCGCCAGGTAACGAAACTTCTGGCCGGTTTCGAGTTTCCCTTTCTCGATGAAATGACTCGACGCCTGAGTCGCCAGCGCTTTGAAATAGCTCGACCGAAACTCGGTCGCTACTTCGCCGCCGCTGGTCGCGACGTTCACTCGAAAGCCTTCGAGATAGGGCTCGCCGGCATCGCGAAGCCAGATCGGCTCGATTGACGAAACCCGCCCCGGCTCATTCGAAGCGAGAAGCCCGCGCCGCATTGCCTGGAACTTTGCCCACTCTTCGGCGGGCCCCCAATCAACCTTCACCGAGGCCTGCCCAAGCGGCGAGTCATCCTCGCGAAACAGCTCTATGACGTACTGATAACCATTAGCCGACATGTCGATCGACCTCTCTTCTAACGGCGTGGCAAAAGCATTGAAAATTGAGAATTGAAAATTTGAAATTGCAAATTGGTAAGAGGTGACTGAACTAGCAGGCATCAATTTTCAATTTGCAATTTTCATTTCTCAATTTTCAATTCTCGCCGGTTCCTTCATTGGCCCGCATCAATGTTCGGTTGAAGAACGACCTTGTCGCCGTTTTGGACCGCGTCGCCGACTCGCTCGGAAGCGTGAAGGTGACGCCCTTCGCGCTCAAGCCGAGCGTGATAGGTCAGGGGCCGCCCGCTGACGTCGTTCTGCGGCAGATTCATCTGCCCGAGCATTCCCTGTATCAACTCACCAACCGTTGCATCTGGCGGAACGTTGCTGACGTTGTGGAGCTTCTGCCCCGACACGTCGCTCACTTGCAGCCCGATACCCAACTGTCCTTGTGTTTCCATAGTCCTTAACCTCCGTTCGTTAATCCGAGGCGAGCATCAACCTCGATGGTTCCGCTCGCTGAGAAATGTGACTTCCAATCGGCAGATATTCTTTGGCGATGTTTTCATCCTGGACGGCTCTTGCTTCCCGTCCGCAGAGCGAGCAGGCAACCGACAACGCCGAGAGCGCGTGTGCCAATTCGAACGCGCGCGGCAGATCGCTGAAGACCACTTCGAAGCGCGCCCCGACTTGCGTTTCATTTTCTTCAATAGCAGGCCGCGCCATTCGTACGAGCGCGCCCGCTCTGAGCAACAACACCGCAAGCGCGTGCCGGCTCGATTCCGCGAGGGATTCCCAGCGCGCAACCTCAGTTGATACCTGCGCGCCCACGCTTCGCTGCTCGACAAGCGCCTGGAAGAACCCGCCTTGCGCTTCGAGGTCCACTACAAACTTGCCTGTCGAGCGTTCAGTGAATTTCCAACCGGCGTCTTCACAGACTCGTCGAAGATGTTCCGGCTTCGCGGCTTCTTGATTATCGGAAGCCTGCTTCGACTTCACTCTTCCAATGGGCTTCTCATCGTGAAAACGCGCGAACGCGCCCTTCATACCCACGCACGCTTCTTGCACTCGTGTTGCCGAGTTGCTTACAACATCCGCTTCGAACTCGTCGTCATCTTCGGCGAGCGATATGTCGCAGCGGACGTGCGCGGATCGGTAATCGGGCATCAGCACGAACTTGCTTAGACCAACGAGCGACGCGTTTAGCGTTAGTAGCCTCCACAGATCCGCGCGGTCCAGTCGATCGCTGACCGGCGCATCAATACTCAGCCACCCGTCGAGAAGCGCAGCGGTCGCCGATACGGATTTGCCGTTGACGAGTTCCAGTTCCCAACGTCCGCGACCCGTCTGATTGATCGCAGCGCCGCAATTCTCAAGCGACATCGCGATTCGTTTTTCTTGTTTATCAGCTACGTACATAACTGCTCACACCGCCTCTGCTGCTTTTTCGATTTGCAGATCGAGCGAGCGCCGCTTCAGCGGACGCCGGTCGATCGGAAATCTGTATTGATTCTCACGAGCCCACACGCAAGCTTCGGCGTTGAGCGCGTCGTCTTCGCGCATCGTCACCTTGTTGTAGGTGATGATCTCGAAGCACTGATACAGGATGTCGGCCAGCGGCGTGTTCGGCGCGAGCTTGCCGACGCAAATGAACGGCGCCTTGTCGCTGATGTTCGGATGAAACACCTCCCACGGACCCAACCACGTCAACACCTGAAACGGCTCGGCGCGCCGCAAGTAATCGGACGGAAACCAGATGCCGACTTCGAAGTGATCGGCTTCAACCGGTTCTCCGCTTGCGTCGCGTATGATCCCTTTGCAGCGGAACTGTGCGATGTAACGATTAGGCGGATCACCACTCATCGGATACAACTCGAGCAAATCACTCGATTCAGCCAGCGCCATTCCCTCTTCGTATTGGCGTTTCAGAAAAGCTTCAAAGATCTTGTCCTGCATTCCGTGATCCTCTGCGTCTTCGCGGTTCTTAGCGTCTTTGCGCGAACCTATTTTCCGAATCGATAGCCCACCCCGACGGTAATTGACCTCAGGTCCGCAGCGGGCTCCTGTCCCGCGCTCGGCAGCCGGTGATTCGTGAATCTGAAATCCAACACGAGTTCTCCTGCAATCAGCTTCACACCTCCGCCGGCGTTCCACATAAACCGGTTATGCGGTTCCTTGTCGTTGATGTTGTCGAGGTCCGCCGAAACGTAAGCGCCTCCAACGCCACTCGTGACATAAGGCCGCACGCGCCCTTCGTTGATCGCGTTGAGGAACGGATAAACCAGCGCATCGCCTGAGTAGAACAGCGGTCTCTCCGCGTGATTAGGAAACGCGACGCCAAATTCATTTCTTACGGAAACCGCGTTGTTCGTGGTAAGGAAGCCTGCTTCCAACCCGAGCAGCGAATTGTGAACGCCGGCTCTAAAACCGAAGGCGCCACCGTGATTGAGTTTTGCAATCAGGTCTTCGCCGCCGGCCGCGTTGATACCGCGAGTCAATTCTTTTCCGGCAATCATTGCGCCGAAGACCGTGCTTGCTTCCAATCTAGTACCGCCAAGGCGCGCGTCGTTCGTTTGGCCGTTCGCTGCGATCACACCCACCGCTATCGTTGCTGCCAGCAAACTCGTTCGAGCGATGATCGTGGTCTTCATTTCATCTCCTCGCCGGTTAATCGTGCCGCTGTCGACAACGCCCCGTTGTAATCACATCACAGCTTGCGGCGTGATCCAGCACTGGCCTGTCTGATCATCTGACAGCGCCGCTCTCAAACTTCTCATTCACTTCGCTTGCGTTCTCAAAATGAACACCAATCACGTTGAATCACTTGTGATCTTCGGTGAATCCGATTCACGCGGTCGTTGTTCAACGTTGAGTTGCATCATCACTCCATCCTCAAAGGCGAATGATGTGCCGCGCGCACAGAGCTCGCGAGAACGCAATTCGCGACGAATGGTACTGATGTGCGAATAGGGGGCGTTGAGTTCGTGGGTTGATTGATGCGCGTTGGGGTAACTCAACGCGCGCAGATCAAGTGCGCCGGAAGAACCTGACGTTCGGCGAGTGGGATTTGACGGCTAGAAATCGATCTTGAACGAGAGGTCCTTCTCTGCGGCAAGGTCGCTCGCGCAGGATGTGGCTCTGGGAGCGAGTGAACCGCAGCCAGTCTTCGAGAGTTCGGCGGTGTGATGTTTGGGTTAATCCTTCCACGATGTCGATCACTCAGGAGTGATCGCGATTGTCCACAATGAACGGATTGAACCTGAGCGGCTTATTGCAATGCGGGCAATCGCAAAACAACTCGGGCTCACGGAATGCTTCAGACGGAAGCGCATTACGATCAGACTGGCGAGGAGATGAATTGAAGTTTCCGGCAATGCTCGCTACTGCATTCAGCACCTGCGGTTCCGGAATGAATTTCTGCCCACACCATCGGCATCGTGCGGTGATGTGTTCGGCCCATTCGCCTCTTCTTCCGAATGATAGAATTCGATTCCGCCAGCCGCTGCCGGGGAATCGCCACAAACGAACTAAAGTTACAAACAGCGGATCCGGCTCGAAGCCTACGAGCTGCAGCGTATGAATCCTTCCCAATTGATCGCCGGCTACGAGCATTGCCGGCCTTGCCATCGACACCGCGGAGATTGCTGCCCCCATAACAAAGGCCGACAATTCCGACACTGCTTCCAAATCCCATTCTTTGAGCGTCTGATCGAGTGAGCCGGACACGATTCTTCGGCCGTCGGGAGAATAGGCGAACGCTTCCACCGAGCTCGTATGTCCGGCGAGCGTCGCGAGCTGCGCTCCGGTTGAGGCATCCCACATCTTGAGCGAGCCGTCCTCTGAACTCGACGTAATGACCCGGCCATCAGGCGAATAGGCGCAGGATGTCACACTGCCCCTGTGTCCTGACATGGTAACCAATTGTTCCCCGGTTTCGGCGTCCCACAGTTTGAGCGTGTCGTCATGAGACGCCGACACGATCGTTTGGCCATCGGGAGACCATTCGCAGGCCCGTACCCCGAGTGTGTGCCCGGTGAACCTGGCGATTTCCCGCTCCGTGTAAGTATCCCAAATCTGAAGTGTCCCGGGATTCGGAGGCTCATCATAAGAAGGAGTATCAAATGTTCCCGCCACGATTCGACGACCGTCCGGAGAAAACGCGCAGGAACTGCTACTGCCGGAGTAGCTTTGCAATTTAGCAATGCACACACCTCTTTCTGCATCCCACACTCTCAGAGTGTCATATCGAGACGCCGACGCCAACCGTTTCCCGTCGGGTGAATAAGCACAGGCTGCGACACCGCGGGCATCCCCAACGAGACTGCCTACTTCCTTTCCTGTCTCTGCGTCCCAGATCTTAAGTTCATCGTCACTACCACCCGAGAGAATGCGCCCGCCATCAGCTTGATATGCGAGGGTCGTAACCTTGCTGGCCAACGTGGCGAGTCTCATTGAGCGGCCAATGAATTCTCTTGGAGCCAGGTTGCGATTATCCACAATAAACGGCGCAGACCGGAGATGCTCATCGCAGCGGGGACATTGCAGCGATAATCGCGCGTCTTGTCTCAGGTGACCAGTTTCGCCAAACGGTGCTTCACCGGCGTGCGTGATGGCGGCAAGCACGAGTGCGGAAAGGATGAAGCGATGCCCGCACCATCCGCACGTTACTCTGGCCTGTTGGCCCCACTCGGCGCTATCAAACTGATGGACATAAGCAGGAGCAACAACAGGCGGCTCAAGTTCAAGGCACATCGGTTCAAGCACGTAGAACTGTCCAAGATCGTCTGCCGCGGCGATAGACCGTCCGGCGCGGCCTACGCTCAGGGTAGAGAGCCCGGACGCGGCGAAGAAGGATGCGAATTCGCCCCCTGTCTGCGCATCCCATACCTTCAAGAAGTTGTCCGCGGAGGCCGAGAAGATCCAGCGCGCGTCAGGAGAATAAGCGCAGGCCGTGACATTCGCGCTATGCCCGGCAATCGTGAACAACTCCTCACCGCTCTGTGCGTCCCACACCTTCAGTATTCGGCCGATCACCGCAAGTACTCGCACAGCATCCGGGGAAAAGACAAGCAACGTTACCGAGCCAATATGCCCGCGCAGAGTGACGACCCTCGCGTCGGGTGAAAGGTTCTCAATTGTGGGTGCATTGCCCTCCGAGGCTGAAAAAATCCTCCGGCCATCAGGCGAAACGGCATACTGGTCTCCGGGCAGTGTTCTGAACTTAACCATTGTCTCGGCATCCCAGATAATGATTAGGCGCCCGGACTTTGAAACGACCCAACGGCCATCGGGCGAAAAGACGCACTGCTGGATTGATCCCCCGCCGGCAGTGAAAGTACTGACCTCCGCGCCGGTTTCCGAGTTCCACAACTTGAGGCTACCGTCCGCGGACCCTGAAACGAATCGCTTGCCGTCCGGTGAGAAGCTGCACGCATCGATCGCAGATTCGCTCTCGACCAGGCTAGCGACCTGCTGTAGCGTTTCGGCGTCCCGCACTTCGACGGTTCCGTCGGCGTTCGTCACGATGTGCCGACCGTCTGGGGAAAAAGCAGCGAACGTCTTGTAAAACAGTTTTGAGAAATTCTGTGCCGGCCGGCCCAGTATGGCTCTCGACTCGAGCCCATCGATCGTGGTTACTTCTAGTCCTGTTTCAACATCCCAGGTTCTTAGGCCTCCGTCGTGTGACACCGAGACGATCCGGCGGCCATCCGGGGAATGGGCGCAGGCCGTGATAATACCCGAATCCGAATCACGCAATGCCGCCTCTGCTGCTGACTCGGCATCCCACACCTTGAGCGTCTTGTCGTGCGAGCAGGATGCGATTCGCCGTCCGTCTGGCGAAAACGCACACGCCAAGATCGTTCCCGTGTGCCCGGGAAGCGTGAAAAGCTCCTCACAAGTCTCGGCATCCCATACCTTGAGTGTCCAATCGGCTGATCCCGAAACCACGCGCCCTCCGTCGGGCGAATATGCGCAAGCCAGGACCCCGCTCGTATGCCCATCCAAGGTACCGATTTCTCTTCCGGTCTCGACTTCCCATAGCTTAAGGGTTTTGTCGCTTGACCCTGAGACGATCCGCCGGTCGTTTGGGGAAAAGGCGCATGCGTTTACTGTCTCGCTGTGTCCTTCTAACGTCACTGACTTCTCGCCTGGATAGACCATCCCTGGAGCATAGTCTTCGTCGCCCGTGTGCGTGTGCGCGACACAAAGAATGGTCTCGAAATCGACCTCCCGCGCGACTATCCGCCGGCCATCCGATGAGTACGCGCACGGCACGCAAAGCCCAAGGGTACCGACACCTCGAGCCATCTTGACATGCCATACTTTGAGCTCTCCGCCAGGTACGGTGTCGAATTGGCTCCTGTCTTTTTCCTCCATCGTTGTCTGGTCGAGTTGTCCCACGAACTCGAAATCCATAAGACCGTCTTCAAACGGAATGGGCCAATCCCACCCACCACCGCGCTGTGGATGCTGACTGGGAAATACGTTGTCAACCAGAAGAGGATCAGGAGGAGTTCGTTCCGTCCTTGACTCTCCGGATAGAATGCGACAGCCGTCTGGTGAAAACATGCACGCCGAGACACGCGTTTTGTGCGCAGCAATGGTTGTCACTTCGGCGAACGTTTCCGCATCCCATATCTTTAGAGTTCCATCAAGTGATCCCGTCACAATCAACTTGCCATCTCGAGAGTAATCACAGCACGAAACCAGACTGGAATGACCTGCCCAGGAGTGAATCTCCGCCCCTGTACTCTCGTTCCATACCTTTATCTCCTCAGAACCTGAGACGATTCGTCTTCCGTCGGGTGAATAGGCGCAAGAGGTCACCGGCGCTGAGTGTCCGGTCAGTGTCAAAATGCACCGGTCGCGCTGCTGAGGCTTGTTCACCCATCGCAACCATGGCCGCGTCTGTAAGTTTGCTTCGATCCGCCTTTGCGCGGCCCGCGCCGGCCCGGTTGAGTCGGGCTCGTTGACGGCCCGCTGAAATAGCAGGGACGGACACTCACGGAGAATGTGGCTCTCCGCGCGGATAAACTGCAGGAAGTCTTGTAACTCATCTCGCGTTGTCTGAGTCGAAGCGGACATCTTGTTTCAGATTGGTGACGGCCTTACTCGGGAAACTTCTCGAGCGCGCGGCGGTAGTCCTCTTGAAGCTCATACACTCCGCCGTAAATCGTTTTCGCGTTTTCATCCTTGCCCGATGTGATCACCGCGACGTGAGTGAGCTTCGCTTCCAGAAAATCAAAATCAGTCAGCGTCGCGTGAAGCTCATCCCATTTCTCACCATAAGTCTGCTGATAAGGAAGCTCGGATAGCTTGCGCACGTTCGGTGTCTTTTTCTGCGGCTCGAACAAATCCTGCTTTGCAAAGTAACTCGATAGATGCGCGTGCCTGAGAGGCCTGTCGTTACCTGACAAGTACTCCGCTTCTACGACCTCGCGAAGCTGCCGATGATAAAAACTCAACAGCGAAGCTCCGTCCGCGCTGCGCTCGGTCAGATAAGGTTCGAGGTCAAAGTACAATCGCGACCACACGATTACAGGCAAACGCTCTTCTGGCGGCGTGTGCTTCGCGCGAGCCTTGAAATCCGCGCGCACGTCTCCATCCAATGACAACACGTCGAGCATTTCGTCTTCGCTCAACCCATTCTTTGACGCCGCAAGATAACTCAGACTCCGCGACACGACCATCTCGCCGTGATTGGTATCCGTTGACAAGCGGTGAAACAACTGGCGAATGATCCCCGGGATCGTCGACGCCAGCCCGGCATCAGTGGTGTAAGATTTCCAACGCCGAGCTTCTTCGAATGCCAGCTTCAAGTACAGCGGCATCCCGTGCTCCTTTTCGCTTCCGTCACGGTCTTCCCCAGCGGCCGCTGCCGAAAGCGCGAATTTGCCAAGCACCTCTTCTCTTTGCGCCGGTTGAAGATTCCTTCCCGCCTCCGAGAGCCACGCTTCCAACAGCGTGTGCGCTTCCGCCTTTGGCATCGGCTCGAGCTTTACCAATCCTGAGGGAAGTTTTCTCTCGAGGGCTGCCTTGCATTCGTACGGAGGCGTGCCGGGTTCTCCGCTTGCGGTCGAAACGACCAGCCTCACGTGCTCGGGAAGCTCGCTCGGAAGCCAGATCAAGTTGCGTGCATGGTCGGCATCCGAGAGTTGATCGAGCGCGTCAAGAAACACAATCAGGGGTTTTTGCGCGGTCGCCGGCTTCATTCGCTCGCCGAGTTCCTTTACCAGTTCCCGATAGTCAGCCGGGACAGTCGACTCATCGCCTCCGTAGCCGCGAGTGATCTGACGACACAGACTCTCCAGCAATGCGCGGCCATCGGATGATCCGGGAGTGGCGCCAATAAATCTGTAGACAATCTCACGGTTCCCGGTTTGCGATTCGCAATTCGCGATCGCCTTTGCCATCAGCGCGGATTTACCTGAGCCCGACTCGCCCCAGACCGCAAGCGGATGACGTTCCGCTCCGGAAAGATAACCGGCGATCGTGTCGAGGATCGTGCTTCGGCCAACGAATAAACGCGCGCGGTCTTCGGCGAACGCACGATGGTCTGAGCTTTCCTTTTCGAGCAACTCGATTTTTTCGATTCGTTCGATCTCGGCTTCGATAACTGAAGCGAGCCGCCTCCACACATCCACGCACAACGTTTTGGGCGCGCTTGGATCAGAGATCAACGCGCGACACGCTTCCACGTCATCGGGCAAGCTGCCGATGTGATCAGACGAAGCCGCGCCGCCGGTCCAGTTCGCCTGATAGTGAACAATGTTTCCGGCCAATCGATCCTCGAGCAGCGTCTTCAAATCGCGGAGCTTCGCGTTTGCCCCGGCGTCCAGAACACCAGTTGGCTCGATATCAATGAAGTCTCTCGCGCTCTCATCCGCAGGAAGGCGTTTGATCTCTCGAAAGAAACAGAACACGTGATCGCTCGCATCCGGGACTTTCAACGCACCCGCCGCGATCTCCTGCTCTGTGGCGGAGGCTTCGTATTTGCGACGCTCGTCTTCGGTCAAATCCAAGCCGCCGATTGCGCGAAGCAGAATCTGCCGAAGAGGCCTCTCGACTTCGCTCTCCCAAACATGAAAATCCGCGAAGCGATCATCCTGTCTGCGCGGCTGAAGACAATACGCCGGCTCTGGCTCTGAACGATCGGTCCGTTTGTAGCGCGCGTTGTCATCGCGTTTGTACCACGTGTCGAGCAATTCACGATCACGTTGATCCGAAGTGTGTTGGTGAATATGGCCGAACTCGCGCTGAGGAATCTCAGCCGGCAGCGGACGCCAGCCGTAGCGGTCGCCAAGCAGCACGATGAAATTAGGCTTTGGCGAAGCTCGCTGCGATCGACCTACTTCATCGAGGCAAATCTTCATCGTCTGTTGGTCGAGCCCGGCCTCTTCGCGCACACCCCATCGCAGATCGATCGCCTGAAACCGGCAACCGTGCTGAGTGCACAGCTCGCGCAGACGCGGGAACACATACTTCTGAAGTGCGTTGCGCTCTTCCTTCAAGTCGCTGAAAGTTGAGCTGACGAAGATTCGAAATGTTCGTGTTGTTTGTGCCATAGAGTCTCCTCAAACACATTGAGAGTTGAAACTTGCCTTACGAAGTCTCTTCACTTGCGGTCAACTCGTTCTCAATCCAATCAAAGATGCCAAACACGATACCAACGAGCCGCGTCAGCGCCAAGATAGAACACACCGTGAGTTGCTTTCGTGGTTTGTCATCTAGTCTCCTGACGCCAGGCGGCGGCAATCGGCCGCCACTCTGCGTTGATGGTGAACGCATTGAGCTTCAATGGCTGCTGACAAGTCGGGCACTGAAGCTCGCTATCAAGCGTCCGTTCTGGCAGTGACGACCACTTGCGGCAGACCGGACAACCCAGACCCAGCGATGATCGAGTGTTTGCGTTCGGCCCAGCCGAGCCGCGCCACGCCGTGCAAATCAGGGGCTCTCGCGGCAGGTTCTCGAGGTAGAAAAGGTGAATCCCGTCGAATCCGGAACCTGCTGCGATTCTTTTGCCGTCTGGGCTCCGAGAAATTCCGTTGAAGCTGCCCCGAAGCTCGCATGCGGCCTTTCTCGTTGCAACGTCCCAGACCTTTAGCTTGTCATCTTGGGCAATCGAACATAACCACTTCCCGTCCGGCGAGAAGGCAAAGTCAGCTATGGAGTCCATATGCCCGATCAGCGCGTTCGGCCCGGTTTTAGCGCCCAGCTTTGGTATGATCCGCCGTGCAATACGAAGAAGACTTTGTAGTGGCCGGCTCGAATCGAGCGCGGCTGCCGTATTCCAGATCTTTAGTTCTCCCTTGCCGATGGAATCGAAAACTGATTTTTGCGATGCTGTAACGATTTGGCGGCCGTCCGGTGAGAAGGCACACAAGGCTATCCCTTCACTGTGTCCAACGAGGATGGCTGACTGGCGTCCCGTCTTCGTATCCCAAATCCTGACTGTCTTGTCCGTGGATAAGATCCCCTTTGCTGTGGAAACGACGTAGCGGCCATCAGGCGAGAATGCGCAACTCGATACATCATCGGTATGTCCTCTTAGAGTAAAAAGCTCCTTGCCGATCGTATCCCAGAGCCTCAATGTCGTGTCCTTTCCTACAGAGCCCGATACAATTCGGCTGCCGTCGGGCGAAAACGCCGCGACGCTAATCGTAGTGCGATGACCCTCGAACACGGCGAGTTCTGTTCCTGTCTCCGAATCCCAAAGCTTCAGCGTATCGCCGGCGGCGGACAGAATCCGTTTCCCATCCGGAGAGAAGACACACAGTCTCACCCAGTCCTCTTGCTCTCCGAGGTTGGCAAGTCCAAACCCGGTCTCGCAATCCCATAGTTTCAACGTCTTGTCGCGTGAGCCGGACACGATTCGCTTCCCGTTTGGCGAGAAGGCGCATGCAGTCACTTCACCTGAATGGCCTCGCAGCGTGAGCAGTTCTTCTCCGGTTCTACCATCACAGAGGTTGAGAGTTCGATCCGGCGACGCTGATACTATTCGAGTTCCGTCGGGAGAGAAAGCGAATGCACCGACTCCTCGCCGAGGACGATCGAGTGATCCGGTGACTGTCTCGGCGTCCCAAACCGCCAGAGTATTATCCACAGACGCCGTTACAACCTGCTTTCCATCGGGTGAGAACGCGCAAACTCTTACCTGACTCGTATGTCCTGCAAGCGTAGCTATCTCGGAATGCGTTCGCGCGTCCCAGAGCTTAAGCGTGCCGTCCGCGCAAGCCGAGGCTATGCGATCACCATCAGGAGAGAAGGCGCAATGCGACACCCATCCTTGGTGCCCTTCAAGGGTGCCGAGCAGCGCTCCCGAGACGCCATCCCACACCTTGACGGTCTTGTCAGAAGAGCCCGAAACAATTCGGGCGGCATCGAGCGAGAAGGCGCAACTCCAAACGATACCCTCGTGCCCCTTCAGAGCGGCCAATCTCTTTCCGCTTATCAGATCCCAAAGCTTCAGCGTGCCATCTTTGGAAGCGGAGACTAACCGGGTTCCGTCGGGTGACAACGCGATATCGAGCACGCCGGCGCGATGACCCTTAAGTGTTTTTTGTTTTTTTCCGGTCAACCCATCCCACAACTTGAGCGTGGCATCTCCGGAGGCCGACACCACTCGCCGGCCATCGGGGGTGAAGGCGGAGGCCCATGGGTCGCTCTCGTGTCCCGTCAGAGTGGCGATTTCCCGTCGACGGCGTACATCCCAAAGCTTCAGTGTCTTGTCCTGGGCCGAGCTTACAATTCGACTGCCGTCGGGTGAAAACGAACAAGATCGAATCCAACCTATGTGCCCTGCCAATGTGGCAAGTTCCACGCCCGTTGACGCGTCCCAGAGCTTCATCGTCCCATCGCGGCAACCGGACACGATCAACCGGCCATCCGGTGAAAACCCGCATCGGTTGACTTCTTGCCGGTGCCCCGCGAGCGTCGCCAACTCCATACCGGACGCTAGGTCCCATAGCCTCAATGTGTGGTCGTTTGAGGCAGAAACTATTCGAGTTCCATCCCGCGAAATAGCGAAGTCGTTCACCTCGCGAGTATGCCCGGTGAGTCTGATCATCTCAGCCGCGAGGTCCTGAGACTTATTCACCCATCGCAGCCAGGGACGCTCTTCAGATCCGGCTTTGAATCTTCGTTGTGCGGCTCGCGAGAGTAGAGTCGAATCAGGCTGGTTGAACGCCTGCTGAAACAGCAGCGCCGGGCGCTCGCGAAGAATGTGACTCTCGCCGCGAATAAACCGCAGCCAGTCTTGCAGCTCCTCGCGCCTGGAATCTTGATTGACTCCGCTGTTCGACATTGCCAATCACGTCCTTAGACCAAAAGACTCGCCTGTTATCGACAGTCGTGCTGAGTGCAGAGTTCGCGCAAGCGAGGGAAGACGTACTTCTGAAGTGCGTTGCGCTCTTCGTTCAGGTCGCTGAAAGTTGAGCTGACGAAGATTCGAGATGTTCTAGTTGTTTGTGCCATTCTTATGTCCTCCACAAGAACTACCAGCGCACGCCACATTCTCAAACGACCCGGCGATCACCACAGTAGCGGCAATACCGAGAGCTATACGGCACCAACTGACCGCAGTTCAGGCATTGCTCCGCGGTAACGTCGTCATCGTCATCAAATTCCTCCTGGCACTCTTCGCATCGCCCCGTCGCTGAGCTTGCGGCGCCGCAGTTGTGACAGAAACTCGCATTGACCCACCAGAAGGCGCCCATGTCCGGCGAGGCGTCGCAACCCGATCCGCGCCAGGCTTTCGCGATTGGCCGCCAATCACAATTCACCGTGAAAGGATTGAGCATCAATCGCTGACCACATTTGTCACACGTCAACAACCGATCAGCTTCAGCAACTGAAGCATCCAGCCATCTGTGACAACTGCGGCAACTCGCCGCTTGCACCTCGTCTCGCGGCGACACCCATACAGTTGTGATCTGAGGTCCAACGGCAAGATTGCTCAATTCCATCAGGCGAACAAAACCACCGGCGGTTCCCGTTACGATGCGTCGCCCATTGGGCCCGAACCTCACCGTGGTCCCACCCTCGGGATGCTCGCAAACCAGCGAACCATCGAGCGCGTTCAGTAGGATCACGGAATCCCTGGCGGCGATCGCCAGTAGTGCGCCATCCGGCGAAAACGCCAGCTTCCGCCTGATGTCCCCATCGCGAGACCACGACACAGGCAAGGTCGCTAACCTGCCTCCATCAGCGGCATACAGATCGACCACTGACCCCGAAATCGGCGCGACCGCAAGACGCGATCCATCCGGCGAGAAAAGCCAGACGATTGGAGACTTGCGCTTATCCATGGAAATCCCGCTCCAATAGCTGCCGTTTCCCAGTTCTCCCTCGCCGGCATCCCAAATTTTGAGGGTCTCGTCCTCAGAGACCGAGACAATCCGAGCGCCATCCGGAGAGCCGCCGCAATCCAGAACCTTGCCGCTGTGCCCATAAAAAGTGGCAAGAGGTTGGCCGCCTTCGGAATCCCACAGCTTAACTGTACAGTCGTCCGACCCAGAGACTATGCGGTTCCCTCTCTCCAGAAATGCGCAATCGCGAACTCTGTCATGGTGTCCGGCAAGCACACTGAGCGCGGTGCCCCGGCGAGTGTCCCAGACTTTTAGATTAAGATCGTCCGAGGCACAAACCAGTTTGCTTCCGTCCGGGCTAAAGGCCCAGACGCTTGGCGAAAGGTATGAGATGTAGAGTGTGGGCTTAACGGATGGGCCGTCGAGACGCGCAAGCGACACCCCGGTCGATGCACTTCGGAGTTCGACGGAGAATGAGCCAAACGCCGAGGCAATGCGATTGCCGCGCGAGGAAAACACGTATCGGCCACCGGTGACGACTCGGCCCGGTGGCCGCGCATCACCTGCAATCTCGGAAATATCCTCCAGGGACTCGGCATCCAGGTTCCTCAAAGTGCCGTCTTCACCGATACAGACGATCCGATTTCCGTTGGGAGAAAAGTGAACGTACCTGGGTT
>Ga0070696_100000718_pt1 | contig 21156 bp, 18 predicted proteins | sample KBSK1253metaG_FD_65474 | JGI IMG/M metagenome (GOLD analysis project Ga0070696, IMG submission 65474) | Corn, switchgrass and miscanthus rhizosphere microbial communities from Kellogg Biological Station, Michigan, USA - KBS K1-25-3 metaG | ecosystem: Host-associated > Plants > Roots >... | reverse complement strand
CCGCAGCGCGACGGTCTGCACCCGCCCCGCCGAAATCCCCTTCTTCACGGTTTTCCAGAGAACCGGACTGGCCTTGTAACCCACGAGTCGATCGAGCACGCGGCGCGCCTGCTGCGCTTCGACCTTCCGCGAATCGATGCTCCCCGCCTGGCGAATGGCCTGCAGCACAGCGTCCTTCGTGATCTCGTGGAACAGCACGCGACGAATGGGCGCCGACGAACCGTCGTCATCCGTCTTCTTCCTGCCCTTCTTGGGACGGATCTGATCCGCCACGTGTTGGGCAATGGCTTCGCCCTCCCGATCGGGGTCGGTGGCGATGAAGACTTGTTTCGAGTTCTTGGCGGCGGCTTTGATCTCCGCGATCGTCTTCTCTTTGCCCGGGATGGGAACCAGGTCGGGTTTGAATCCCTTCTCGACGTCGATGCCGAGCTTCTTCTCCGGGAGGTCCATGATGTGCCCGACGGTGGCCTTCACCTTGTAGCCGCGGCCGAGGTACTTGCCGATGGTTTTGGCTTTGGCGGGCGACTCGACGATCACGAGCGACGAGCCTCCGGCGTCGGGACCGTTATCGATCTCGGTGACGACCGCTTTCTTTTTCGTGCGTTTGGTTGTCGTTTTTCTGGCGACCATATCAGTGTACCGTTTCGCGTCCTTCCGCCGCCGGCGCGGACAAGCCCGCGCCTTCGATCAGCGCTCGCAGGTCGTCAGCCGCGATGCGGCCGTCGATCTGTGCCAGCGCCCGTTCGATGATCTGCTCGAGCTCGGACGGCGTCACAACGCCTGAGCGGGACAGGGCCAACAACAGCCCCCACGCTTCAGGGGCGAAGCGCCCTCGTTCATGGGGCCCGAGCACTCGGAAGGTCATGCGCAAATGAAAGAAGGGAGGAAATCGCCGCGTTCCCGCATCGATTCACTCCCGGGACAATCGGATCCGTTCTATTTGGTGACCTCTCACTACCTTAGATAGGCCACGGGCATATAAGGTAGTGGCGTCGTCAATGGGTGGCACAGTTGGGCGCCATGGCAGCGCCAGTCTGTCGCTTTCAGCTGCCAAACTTGGCGACTACCTGGTCAGCAACCTGTTCTGGCTTAAGGAGTTCTGTGCCGATCTCCAGGTCGGCTGCCTGGAACATTCCCCGCCGCGCCTGAAACAGCTTGTTCAACTCTCCCAAGGGATCCGGCCGATTCAGCAGCGGGCGACCCCCTGAGGAGCCACCGAGGCGCTGCAGGGCCACCTCCGGTCGAACGCGGAGGTAGATCATCTTGGCTGGGGGTCGGATCAGGGCCACGACTGTCGGGTCGGTGATCCAGCCTCCGCCGGGGGCGAGCACCATGTTGCCGAGCTCCTTGAGCTCCTCGGTCAGCTTCCGCTCCAGCTCACGGAATCCGGCTTCGCCGCGCTCGCCGAAGATCTGAGCGATCGGCATTCCTTCCCGGCGCTCGATCTCGGCGTCGAAATCCAGGTACGTGCGTGCGAGCTTCTTCGCCACCATCGCGCCCACCGTGGACTTGCCAGCACCGGGCAGCCCCACGAGAACGATGTGCGGCTTACTGGGATCGAGCGCCGATACGGTCTGCGAGCTGCGAAAGGTAGCCGTCATAGTTGTGTCGGATTTCCCGAATCGAGTCGCCTCCGAACTTCTCCAGCATAGCCTCGGCGAGCACGATTGCGAGCATCGCCTCCGCTATCACTCCCATCGCCGGTACCGCAGTCACGTCGCTTCGTTCGGCCGTTGCTTGTGCCTTCGCCCCGGTGGCAACGTCCACCGTGCCCAGGGGCTTCATGAGCGTGCTGATGGGCTTCATTGCTACACGTACGACGATTGACTCGCCAGTCGTCATACCGCCTTCCAGGCCGCCCGCCCGATTGGTGATCCGGCGCACACCCCCTGTTCTGGTGCGGTCGGGAGCAGGATCGATCTCGTCATGGACGTCCGCGCCCGTGGCGCGTGCCGCGGCGAATCCCATCCCGATCTCCACCCCTTTCACCGCCGGAATGGAGAGCATGGCTCGTCCGATGCGCCCGTCCAGCTTCCGATCCCACGAGGTGTGCGAACCCAGGCCCACACAGACGCCGGTGGCCACGACTTCCGCGATGCCGCCGAGCGTGTTGCCTTCGCGTTTGACGACATCGATGCGCTCGATCATGCGTCGCTCGGCGTCCGGGTCGAGCGTGCGGAGCTGCGACGCATCGGCGGCGGCGTTGATGTCATCCGGCAACGGCTCGCACGGCCGCGCGGAGATGTCCCCGAGCTGCACGATGTGGCTTCCGATGCGAACGCCGAATTCGGACAGGAAGCGGCGGCAACACGCCGCGGCGGCAACGCGCGCGGTGGTCTCCCGCGCCGATGCGCGCTCCAGAATGTCGCGGGCATCCTCACGATCATACTTGAGCAACCCGGTCAGGTCCGCGTGGCCGGGACGGACGCGCGTGACGGCGCGCTTGCGGAGCGACTTGGCGGGGGAGGCCCCTTCATCGGTCGAAGCTGTCTCCCCGTCGCGAGGTGCGGGGTCCATCGTTTCCTGCCAGTTCTTCCAATCGCGATTGCGGATCAGCATCGCGATCGGTGAGCCGATGGTCTCCCCCGCGCGAACTCCCGAGAGCAGTTCCACGGCGTCCTGTTCGATCTGCATGCGCCGGCCGCGTCCATAGCCCTGCTGCCGGCGGGCGAGCTGCTCGTCGATGTCCCGCGCGAGCAACGGCAGCCCCGCGGGGATGCCCTCGAGGATGCTGACGAGCGCCTGTCCGTGCGATTCGCCAGCGGTTGTGAAGCGGAGCATATCGAGAAACTAGCTGTGCCGAGCGAGAAGCTCGATGCGGAAAGCGGGAAGCGAAGGATCGCTTCCCGCTTTCCGTTGTGCCATCTCGATGCGACTACGGTATGGGCGTGTAGTTCGTCGCCCGTACGTCGATCACGACCAGGCCGGTCGCAGCCACACCATACAACTTGAGCACGACCTCAGGCGGATCCGAGGGGAACCGTCGAGAGACGCGGAGCGGCCCATACAATTTCGTTTTGATCGGCAGCTCACCGACCGACAGGTAGTGCGCGATGTCCAGGATCTCGATCGTGGCGTCCTCGGACGCGACGAACGCGACGCGCTCGGCGCTCGGGGTGTTGGTACCGCGGGCGCCAGGATGGAACGCGATCCCCGCTCCTTTCTGGAACGTGGCGAACTTGCCCTGGAGACGAAGGTGGAAGGGCACGTCGACGCTGGCGAAGTACGATTCAGTGCCGTGACCCGCGACGGTGATGCCCGTACTGTCGAGAGCCAATCCGAAGATTCGCTCGGCGGCGTTATTGGTAAGGTCTGTTTGCGAGAAGATCGGAGAGCGGAAGCCGGGCGACGCCATGAAGATGTTGCCCGCACCGGATGTATTTCCGTATCCGAACGCAACCCAGTTGCGGTCGGCGCTCACCGCCACGAAGGTGGTGTCTGTGAGCCCGATGCTGGTCACGTCCACGCGCGGAATGGCGATGATGTCGCTACCAACCTTCGCCTGAATCTTCTGCACCGCCGAACCGACACCGCCCGTAGTGCGCACGGAGTCGGAGGGCAACGTCGTGCCCGGCGGGTGATCCCAGACTTCCAAAGTATCCGGGAGGCCGGTTGACGCCAACGCGGGCCTCACGAAAATCGAGTCCGAATCCAGGATGAGATAATTCGGAATGTTGGCGCCCTTGAAGTTCACGATCGTACGCAGGTCGGGGAACGCCTGCGCCGGGTCGAACCAATGAATCATGCCCTTCGTGGCTTCCGGCGTCGGACGCGTGGAGAAGTAGATCTCTCGGTTCGCGATCTGTCCGAGGTACTGCGGACGGTTGGAGAAGAGCAGCGGGTTGGAGACGTTGATGTTGATTCTGCCGTTGTTGATGACTTCCGTCACCTCGAACAGGGGCGCGGTGCGCGTGCGAACGCGAGCCGCGAGATCTTCCTGGATGAGCGCCGCGTTCGCGCTCCCAATGAAGACCTTACTGATGTTGGTGCCGCCGGAATTGGCGACCAGCAGTGAATCGTTGGCAACGGCGCGCGCGAGACCCCACGGTGCCGAACCGACCGCGATGCCCGGCGCGTAGAACGCTCCGGTGCCCACCTGCCAGACTTCCAGTCGGTTGAACGACATGTTGGACAGGAACACATTGCCCAAACCCTCGTCGACAGCGATGTCGCCGACGATGCCGCTGCGCGGCAGGGCGTAGGTGTGGCCAAAGACGATCAGCGACGAATCGCTGAACGCCAGCGCGACGTTGGTCTGCGATCCGGTCGTGGACTGTCGTACCGAGTACCCGGTGGTCCCCGACTGATCGACGGCGAACGACGCAATCGATACGCGGCGTCCCTGATCTGCGGGGGTCATGTTGATCGCGATGTGCGCCGTGGCGTTCGAGATCGGGGGCGGCGGGAGCAGGATGCTGTCGCGCTTGATCAGCACTCCGACGCTGTCGAAGATGAGGAATCCAAGTGAGACGATGCCATCGCCCGTGGCGATCACGGTGATGCTATCCGAGGTCTCGAGTCGCAGCGGAATGACCTGCGTGACGCGAGGCGTCGTCGTACCCGCGGCGCGCACGAAGACCACGACTGGCGTCGTCGAGCCCGGGTTTCGATTGATGTCGATGGCCGACGCCGATATCGTGACGCGGCCCCGGACGGGAGCCGTTGCCGGAATGGTGATCGGAACACTGACGATGACGTCTCGTTGTGTGCCGGTGTACGTCGTCACGATGGTGGTGTCGAGGCGCGCGCTGGCTGGCCAGGACGGCTCGCCCTGAACGCGAATGGTGACGCTGGCCACGCCGTCGGCATGCGTCACATGGACGCGCACCGACATCGCGATGCCCTGCGAGACGCTGTCATTCGTGATCGGGGCTTCGATGGTGACTTTGGGTCCGGTGACGATGTTGACGCGTCGCCGAGTGCTGTCGACGTTGCCGGCAGCGTCCCTCGCGACGGCGATGATCACGAGACTGTCGATCGACGTGTCGAGCGGTACGGCCGGCTGCATGTACCGGCGGATGACCGTATCGGTCAGGCCAGCGCGAAAGTTGCCGGCCGGGACGGCCGTGTATCGAATGGTCTGCGTGAGCGTGCCGAGATTCGCGCTTCCCGTGTACCTGATGCCCACGAGATCCAGCTGCGCCAGCGCGCGATCATCGATGATGCGCGTGACGACGAGAATCGAATCGCCGACGTTCACGAGCATGCCGTTCGTGGCGGGCGTGTCGATTCGCACGAACGGACGGTTCGTGTCGGGGGCGCCCGGGTTGGGCGGCGTCACCGGCGCGGTCCCGGTGGGACCGCCGCTGATGCCGTTCCCGAACTTCGGACCGGCGGGCGGGTTGTCACAACTCATGACGACCAAGACGCCGGCGGCGGCGACTAAAAGTCGAGAGATTGGAAGGCGCATGTACTTCAACACTCCTAGGGATTGCGCCGCGGTTCCATCGCCGTGTCACCTTCATCGACGATGTGCGGCGTGATCAAGATCAAGAGGTCACGTTTGGTCTCACTGCGGTTGATCACGCCGAAGAGGCGACCGATCAGTGGCAGCTCGACCAGGAGGGGAATACCGGTTTTGGTGACGCGAACGCTGGTTTGTGTCAGCCCACCCATCACCGCCGTTTCACCGTCGGCGACGAGCAGGTCGTTATCGATGGACTGCGTCGGGAAGACGGCCCCGACGTCGCCACCTTGGAACTGCACGTCGGAATTCTCGGCGTGCACGTGCATCTGAATTTGACGGTTGTTCGTGATGTACGGTGTGACCCTGAGCACAACACCGGTCTGCCGCATCGACACAACTACGCGGGGGAACTGTCCGGCGGCGTTACCTCCGGTGTTCTGCTCGATGGTGCGAATCGGCACCTGCGTACCGGCCGACAGAATCGCCTCGCGATAATTCAGCGTCGTCACGCTCGGCTCGGCCTGCACGTCGAGGAGGTCCACCTCCTGCAACGCCTCGAGGAACGTCGTGAAGTTGAACGCGCCCAGCGCCGCCGAGTAGACGAGACGCAGCGCGGCATTCGGAACATCCTGCGCGGCGTTCGCGATACCGGCGAGCGTGTTTCCGCCGAGGAAAATCAGCGTTCCCGTTTCCGGATTCCCGGCGCTGTCCTGACGCGTGACGACTTCGTTGAAGTGCTGATTGGTCGAGCCGAGATCGTACTTCAACCCGAGTCCCTCGAGCTGGGTGCGATCCACGAGAATGATCTTCGCCTTGATGTTGACCTGCGGCTGCCGGACGTCGAGCGTGCGCGCGTAGGCGATCATGTCATCCATCGCGGACGGGATGTCCGTAATCGAGACCGCGTTCGTGAGTGAGTCGGCGGTGACCGCTCCGCGCGTGGGGCAGACCAGCGGGCCTTGCTGCTGGTTGCCTGACGCCGGGGTGGTGCCGGCCGCCGGACCCGTTCCCAACGCGCCACAGTCCTTCGAGAGGCGGCTGCGGAGCGCTTCGGCGACCGCGACGGCCTTGGTGTAGTTGAAGCGAATGGTGCGTGTCGTGAGCTGCTCGAGACGCGGCCGTTGGGCGAGCGCTTCGAGCGTGTTCACGATGATGATTCCGTTCTGATCTTCGATCGCGTCGAAGCCGTTCGCGTTGAGAATCGCCTTCATGGCGACGTCCCACGGTTTGTCGACGATTTCCGCCGTGATCGTCGCTTCGACCCCCTTGGCGGGAATGATCGTGCGACCGGAGAAGGCGGCGAAGGCCGCGAGCACGTCGCGGATGTCCGCCTTTTCCCACGCGATCGTGATGCGCGGTTGCTGCGACTGCGGTGACTGGAACGAGGCTGCCTGCGCCGGCGTCTGATTCGACGGGATGGGCTGCAGCGAAGCATCCGTGTTCAGCGGGACCGTCGCGGACACCGTCGAGACGACCGGCGGCGTGTCGACGCTGATGCGCGCCCTTGCCAGCACCGCTGGAGCCTTCGGCGCGGTTGGAGCCGTCTTGGCTGGCGCGGACGTCGCGTACGAAGGCCGGCCGGCGCGCCATGCGGTGAAGTCCCCGCCACCCTCGACGGAGATGCGAATCGCACCCTTCGTTTGGGTGACCTCGTACGGCTTGGGGCTCGCGAGCGTCAGGACGACGCGGACGACGTTCGGCTGATTCTGCGCGTAGCGCACATCGAGGACACCGCCACGAGCGATGCGATCGTAACCGCCGCGCCGCATTCCGAGCGTCGCGCCGACGATGTCGACGACGATCCGTTCGGGCTCATGCAGCACGAAATCGCGTACGCTCACCGCTCCGTCGACGCCGATGACCACGTGCGCGCGGCCGCTGGTCGGCTCCACGCTGAGTGAAACAACGGCCCCGTCGTTCCGCATCGGGACCGATGCTCCGGCCAGAAGGACAGCGCCCACGCCGCAAACGAGGGCGCGCGTCCAGCGCCCGCTCGTTCGGGAAGGGGGGCTACCCGTCGACAGTTGCTTCATCTCGCCCTCACTTTGGATGTATCACCCAGGACCAATGAGTCCTGGCGATTGAGACCGAACTCCTCGATGGTGAAGATCACCGCGCGGCGTTTGATCGCTGTCACGCGCATGCGACCCAACGTCATGCCCGTGGTGACCCGGTACTGCGTATTCGTCACGAGGTCCCGCATCACTGCCACTGGCCGCCGTCCCGACTCGTCGAACAGCACGATGACGAGGCGCAGGTCGGCGACGGTGGGACGCAGTTCCGACGTCGTAAGCAACGAAACGAAGGGATCGCGCCTTCCGGCTGCGTCGTACTCGTAGACCTCGCGCATGATCACGGGGATCCTCGGCGGAGGCGCCACTTCGGGCGGCGCGACCGCGAGCGCGGGCCGGCGAGCCGCCACTCCAGCGGCACCTTTCGTCTGCGGCGCCGGAGCGGCTTTGGTGTCCTGTTTGGTCCCGGCGCTCTGCTTGGTCGTGGCGCCCTGTTTGGACGTCGCGCCCGGCGGCGATGCCGGCGGTGGGGCTTTGGTCCCCCCTCCCTGCGCCGCGGCCTCGGCCGAAGCCAGCATCAGAGCGAGAATAGCGAGTGCGCGCACCTTATGGCCCCTTGGTAGCTGTGCCAGCGGGTGACCCCGTCGCCGACGGCGGCGCCGCCTTCGCCACATAGGTCTGGATCTCGAACGACGCGTCCAGCAACGATTCGTTGGGGCGAACGCGCTGCGACCGCATGTCTCGCGTCGTCGGCAGGAGCGACAAATTCATCGGCGCCACGATGCGCGTCAGCGATCCAATGTTGTCGAGGAACTGGGCGATCCGGTGGTAGGACCCTGTCACGCCCATGCGATAGCGGTACGTATCGAACACGTCGCCCGCGATCACACCGAGTGGGGTGACGTCCGCGATGTCCAAGCCCGTGCGGCGCGCCGCGGTCGAAATCTGCTCGAGCAGCGTCGGCACTTCGTTCGCGACGGGAACCAACTGGCGCATCGTCACGAGCATGCGGCCGAATTCATCGGCTTCCGCCTTCAGCTTGCCCGCGGTTCCACGCGCCACTTCGCGACGCGCGTTCTCGTTCTGCACGGTGAGCGTGTCGATGCGCGCCGAGAGCAGTCCGAGCTCCTCGTTCTTGGGCGACCAGAGGTACATGTAGTACGCGGCAGCCAGGCCGAGCGCCGCGATGCACACGACAACCATGATCTGATCGCGCTGATTCTGTGGGAGCAGGGCCATAGCTATCTCTGGGTCACCAGGAACGGAGCGCGTCGGAGGAACGTCGTGTCCGGCCGCGTGAACGTCACGTCGAGCGTGAACTGCGTGATTTCCTTGCCGCCTTCGAGCTGGATCTCGGACTTCTGCAGCTGCACGCCGCCGAGGAAGGGAGAGTCTTCGAGGCTTCGCATGAAGCGCGTCAACGCCTGAATGTCGACCGTCCGGCCGATCATTCGGACGTGCACCGTATCCCTCGGGATGACCGGCTCGACGCGCTTCCGTTTGACCCTGCCGGTATCCGGCGGGGGCGCTTTGATGGCGGCGGGTGGATTGAGCCCCTGCGCGGCGCCCGTGTAGCTCACGGTTCGCATCCAGGTGTAGATCGGCAGGGCGCGGCTGATCTCCTCCAGGACGTGCGGCCAGACGAAGCGGTCTTCGTCGATCGCGCGAATGATGTTGAGCTGAATGAGCGCGCTGTCGCGGCGCATCTGCAGACGCGCGCGCTCCTGGAGCACCACGGCGAATTTCGTCGAGTCCTCGACGGCCTTCCTTTCATCTCCGCGCAGGATGGTCTCGCGCGTCCGTTGCGTGAGGAAGAGCAACGCGATCACGCCAAACGCGACGATGCCGCTCAGGACGGCGGCGCCGAGATACTTGTCCTTGAAACGCGCTGAGATCGCGGCGCCCAGGCCGGAAAAGTTGAAGGACGGCCCACCGCCACCGCGCTTCGTTCGCTTCGCGCCCGGGAGGAGATTGATTTCAATCATGAGATCTGCCGCAGCGCCAAACCGACTGGCAGCATGAGGAGCGACGACACTTCATCCGTGATCAGGCCCTCGAGCGCGCCATCCCTCACTGACAGAGCGGCGAGCGGATTGGCCATGTTGACCGCGATGTTGAGCCGGGACGCGAGCGCCTCCGTGAGGCCGGGAATGCGGGCGCCGCCGCCGCTCGTGTACGCCGCGCGAATCGTCGCGCCACCACGGCTGTTCGAAGCCAGGAAGGCCACGGCGCGTTCGACGCCGGTGGCGATTTCGGCGCCGCGCGTCTCCAGGACTGCGTCGAGGTGCGGTGAGCGGTCGAATCCCTGAATCAGCCGGTCGGAATCTTCCACGCCGAGACCGCGCTCGCGCTGCAGACCCTCGCGGAAATGCCGGGTGCCGAGCGACAGGTCTCGCGTCAGCACCGGAACACCCTCTTCGAGAATGTTGATGTTGGTGACGTCGTGGCCGATGTTGACCAGGGCAACCATGCCTTCCATCGCGTCGGGGTGATTGAGCTCGAAGGCGTTGTGGAGGGCGAAGGCGTCGACGTCCACGATCGCGGGCTCGAGACCGGCGTCCGTCAGCACGCGCACCTTCGAATCGATCAGCTCTCGCTTGGCAGCGACGAGCAAGACAGCCATCTCGAGTCCGTCGGCATCGGGGTCGAGGATCTGGAAGTCCAGCTCCACCGACTCCATGTCGAAGGGCACGTGCTGTTCGGCTTCCCAGCGCATCAACTCTCGGGCTTGCTGCTCCTTGACGCGCTCGATCTGGATCTTCTTGATGATCACGTCACGCCCACCCACGGCCGTGACGACTTGTTTCGTCTTCACGCCGGCGGCGGCGAGAGCGCTCTGGATCGCGTCGCCGACGACGCCGGGATCCATCACCTCGCCTTCGACGATGGCGTCCGGCGGCAATGGCTGGACAGCCACTCTCGTGAGCTCCGGTTCCTTCTTGGAGTGATCCACGACCGCGACCTTGATGAGGCCGGAGCCGACATCGAGGCCAACAGTAGTCTTTTTGCGACCGAAGAGAGCCATGGCGGTGAAGAGGATTAGTGACAGTCCGCCCATTGAGGACTTTCAGAGGCGATAGCTGTCACCAGGCTTTAACTGATGCGACTTAGAAATTGACCGGTCCAGCACTTAGCCGGTGCCGAAAGGGCACCAAGCGCAGAGAAAGACGGCGCAACCTCGCGGTCGGTCACTCAAGCGTCACACGACTCAGCCAACTTCCGGTAACAATTGGAGTTGCGGCGATATCCAGGTCAGCCGGTCAGGGAAACTCGCTCCAAGCACGCTCTGGGACCGGGCTCGGCGAGCCCGCCGACACCCGCACCAACACTCCGATGCGTCGTCGCAGCCGAGGGCGTGAATCCAATGTCGATTCCGCGACCAGCCAGAAGGTTTTTTCACCGATTCGCGTGACCCAGGCATCGGTGCGAACGCCCTGCGCTTGCGATTCGGTCACGATGGCGACGGCGCCGACGAGCTGAGTGGCGCGAGCGACGCTGTCCCACTGCGCAATCGCCTCAACAAGAGCTCGCTCGACCGCTGGTTCGAGCTCGGCTCCGCGTCGGGTGGCCAGTGCTGCGGCGGATAACTGCCGCGCGACGAAGCTGCCGCTGACCGAAAGCGCACTCGTCAGCGCCAGCACGAAGAGGACGACCGGAAGCGTCCCGCCTCGTCTCATTTCGCGTTCCGGAACGCCACGCTAACGACCTTCGAGTCTGAATAGCGCGCACCCGGATCGGTAGTGATCCCGGGAGTCTGAACGGCGCGCGCCGACAACCCGTGCGTGACGACCCGAACGCCGGCAATCCGAGCCGGTTCCGCAGGTGTGTTGAGTGGGGTGCCGTCGGATCCGAAGTAGCTGAACAGCAGGCCGGTCTTCTCGACGTCGCCATCGTATGGCCGCAGCGGACCGGCGACCGGTTGAATGGTATTGAACCGCTGCGTCATTCCGTTCCAATCGCGGGCGCCAAGAAACCATTGACCGTCCGATCCGCGGTAGAAGCTGAGGCGCAGCGGGCGGGTGAACCGGAGCGCCGTCCCGGGAGGGAGCGCGATCTGCTCGACGAGATCGAGCGTCCACGTCTCGGCGACAGTGGGAAAGAGGGCGCAGCCTCCTCCACGCGCGGGAAAGGACGAAACGCGCAACGCGATCCAGCCCGGCAAGGAGTCGTCGAGAAATGCGGCGATGTGATCGCCAGGCTCGGGGGACTCGACGTACGCTCCCATCGAGTTCCCGCGCGACGAGGTCGCCGCAGGGATGGTGATTCTGCCAGGCGAGCTCTCGCAAGTCACTGCTGTGCCCAAAGTGACGCGGAGCTCGAGCGCCGTGTCGAGAGCCGCGATGATGTCTCCGCTCTTCGGCGACGTGCCCCACAGGAGGCTGGTTACGATGCCGCTCGCGTGATCGAGCTGCATTCTGACCGCGGTGACATCCGCCATGCCGCGGTAGAAACGGAGCTGTCCCAGCGCCATGTGCGCGGCGAGTCCAAGCACACCCGCCGCGACCGCGAGGGAGATGACCATTTCGTGAAGCGTCCATCCGTGCCTCATCCCAGGCACAGCAACCACGCCCGCACGACGACGCTCTCGCGCCGAGCGTTCGGCAGCGCTATCTCGATGCTGTCGGTGACGATTCGACGAGCGCCAACCACCTGGACGTTCCAGGATTCGGACATCGCCCCTGGCGCGGTCGCCTGGCCCGATTGCGCGGCCTCGCAGGCGGACGCCCGAAGTCGTTCCACGCGATCGGCGGCAAGCCATTGCGCCCGCATGCGTCGATTCGCTACGCCGAGTTCGCGCGCGGCGACCGCGCTGGTGACCATCAGGGCAAGCATCCCGAACTCCAACAGGACCAGCGCCACGAGGACCTCGAGCAGGGTGACTCCCCGACGCATGCGACGAGGCTACACAATCGCGGTGGGATCACCGGTACCTATCGAGCGCGGGCGTGGCTATTCGAGGCCGTACTCCTTGATCTTGTAGAGAAGCGCCCGATGCGACAGGTCCAGAAGGCGCGCCGCTCGGGTGCGGTTGCCGCTGGTCTGTTGAAGCGCGCGCTGGATGAGCGTGCGCTCGAGCGATTCGGTGCGCCGCTTGACCGAGAGGTCGATGTCGTCGTCGGGACCTGAGGACGCGGGGGCTTTTCCGGATTGAACTCCGGGCGGCAGATGCTCGACGTCAACCTGGGCGCCGTCGGCGAGCACCATGGAGCGTTCGATGACGTTTTCGAGCTCGCGGACGTTTCCGGGCCACGCGTAGTCCATGAGCAGTCGCATCGCGCCCGGGCTGAGACCCGTGATCCTGAGCGCCAGACGCTTGTTGAAAACGGTCACGAAATGGCGCACGAGATCGGGAATGTCTTCGCGCCGCTCGCGCAGGGGCGGCAGCTGGACGCGGACCACGTTGACGCGATAGAACAGGTCCGCGCGAAAGCGGCCGGCCCGAACTTCCCCCTCGAGATCGCGAGAGGTGGCGGCGATGACGCGAACGTCGACCGCGCGCGGCGCGTTGTCGCCGACGCGACGTACCTCGCCCTCCTGCAGCGCTCGGAGGAGCTTGACCTGGAGTGGCACGGGAAGCTCGCCGATCTCGTCGAGAAACAGCGTGCCGCCGTCGGCCTCCTCGAACAGCCCACTGCGGTTGTCCACCGCGCCGGTGAAGGCCCCACGCGCATGGCCAAACAGCTCGCTCTCGAGCAGGTGTTCCGGAATCGCCCCGCAATTCACCGCCACGAATGTCGCGGCGGCGCGCGGACTCGCTTCGTGGATCAGCGTCGCGATGAGCTCCTTCCCCGATCCGCTCTCGCCCGTGATCAGGACCGTGCTCGGGTGCTTCGCGACTTTGCGAGCGACCGTAATCGCCTGTTGCAGCGCGGCGCTGTGGCCGACGATGCCATTCGGCGCGCGGAGCGCCGCGATCTCCTCGTGAAGCTGCAGCACCTCCTGGCGCAACCCTTCGCGCTCGATCGCCTTCCGAACGACCAGCAATACCTGGTCGGCGCGGAAGGGTTTCTGAATGAAGTCGTAGGCCCCACGCTTGATCGCGTCGACGGCGGAGTCGTCGTCGCCGTAGGCGCTCATGATGATCACGAGCGCTTTCCCCGGCGGGGGACCCGACTGATAGCGGTCGATGAACGTGAGGCCGTCCATGCCCGGCATGCGCAGATCGCAGAGAATGATGTCCGCGTCGCGCTCCGCGAGGAGCGCGAGCGCCGAAGCGCCATCGCTGGCCGCGCGTGTCTCGTGTCCTTCCGCCCCCAGCATCAGCGTGAGGGTGTGCCGCAGCCCGAGCTCGTCGTCGACTATGACGATGTTCACGACATCGCCAGGCGTTCGTTCGAGACGCGCACGCGAGGCACGGAAGTCCGCTTCGAGGTGGGAATGACCGGCAGCAGGATGCGAAACGCGGCTCCGCCTTCACGTGCCGGAGTCACCCAGATGGTGCCGCCAAAGTTCTCGATCGCCCGCGCCACGATGGCGAGACCGAGCCCCGTTCCCTCGCCGGGGTCCTTGGTCGTATAGAACGGCTCGAAGACGCGGTCGATGTCCTCCGGCGGAATGCCTGGTCCCGAGTCCGTGATCGCGACCATCGCGATCTCTTCCGGACCAGCGGCCTCCAGCCATCGCAGGGTGCGCGCGTTCGGTGGGTGGAGCCGCTGGCCGGTGCTCGCGTCGGATCGCCGCCCTCCGGCCTTCATTTCCTGGCGTGTCGAGCGACGGATAATCACTGAAAGCGAGCCTTTGCCCTGCATCGCGTCGACGGCATTGAGCAGGAGGTTCACGAAGGCTTGCTCGAGATCGTGTCGATCCCCAGCCACCATCGTCGCGTCCGCGGCCGGGCTCAACTCGAGATCGATGTGTTTCAGCACGCCCTGCGTCGTGAGGAGCTCGACGATCATGCGCGCGGTGTCGTTCAGGTCCACGGCGCCTTGCGTGCGCGGTCGCGCGCGGGCGTAGTCGAGCAACCCGCGAACGATGCGGTCGATGCGCGCCGATTCGCGTTCCAATCCGGCGAGCGCGTCCTGGCCATCCTTGCTATCGAAGGAAGCCGTCTTCAATACGTGCGTGTACCCGTTGATGGCGCCGAGTGGATTGCCGATCTCGTGGGCGATCCCCGCGGCCAGCCGACCGACGCTCGCGAGCTTTTCCGCGCGTACGAGGTGCGCGCGATCCTCGATGAGATGATCCGTCATGCGGTTCACGCTCGCCGCGAGGTTCGACATCTCATGCGTGTCACCTGGCGGCAGACGGCGCGCGAGGTCGCCCGCGGCGATCGACTCGGCGGCCGCCATCGCCTGGCGCAAAGGTCGAAGCACGGTCCGCTCGACCTGATACGCGACGTATGCGACGAGGACGCAGACGTCCGCGGCCACGAGAACGCTGATGTAGATCGCACCACGTTTCGGATCGAAGACGCCGTATAGCAGGGTCACGCTGGCCACGGCGAGCAGCATCGCGGCCGCCGCGATCAGCGCGATGTTGAGCAGGAGCTCCGTGCGGAGCGAGACGACGCGGGGAGAGGAGGGCAAGATCGTTGGCTGTTTGGTCCCTTGTATGACTGAACAGCCGGCGCAAAAGAAACCGGGTCAGGCTTTCGCCTGACCCGGCTGGTCCTACAACTACGCTGTCCTTACTTGCAGGCGGGCTCGCCTTCGCCAGCCGTCGTAACGGTCGGGCTGGTGGTGTTCACGCCAATGCCGCACTCCGCGCCACTCAACTGCGTGTGGCTGTTCGTGGCAACCCAGGCACCGGGGTACGTCACAATCGCCGGCGCGCTGACACCCGTCGACGCCTTGAAGCCCAGCGACGTCAGGTTGGTCGTGTAGCGGGACGAGTCAGAAAAGAAGCTCTCTTCCGCGCTCACGAGGTTACGAAGGTCGGACTTCATCGCGGTGATGTACGCCTTCGACTTCGTGTTGGCGAACTTCGGGATCGCGATCGCGGCAAGAATGCCGATGATGACGACCACGATCAACAGCTCGATCAGTGTAAAGCCCTTGCGGTTCATACTTTCTCCAAATTGGGGAATGGAATACAGCCGTAGTCGCTTCTCCGGCCGATGGACCTCTTAAGGCAACCACGAGGCCGTTTGCCAGCTTTCGGCTAAGTTATTATGGGCCAATGTATTAACGCTGCGTAAAAAGCGACCGGAGCCGCGTCTACTATGGCATTCTGCAAGCTGGCGGGCAGTTTGCCGGTCGCGTTCCGTACGCGACGCTGGCGTCAGAACTTAGCGTCGCCGCGAAGACGAACCGGAATGTAAAACGGCAACCGCCTCGGAATCGTCATGCCCACACTGTCATCAACACACGCAACAAGAAAAAGGCCCAATGACCGCACTCTTTGCGGCCGTAATCTTTCTCAGCTCCGCCCTGCTCTTCTGGCTCGAACCGCTGTTTGGCAAGATCGTCCTGCCGCTTCTGGGCGGTGCGCCCGCGGTATGGAACGCCTGCCTGCTCTTTTATCAGACCGCGCTGCTGGCGGGATATGCGTGGGCCCACGCGGCCGACCGCCTGGGACTTCGCCGACACCTCGCCCTGCATCTCGCGATCTCGCTCGCGGCCCTGGCGGTGCTGCCGTTCGCCGTCCCGCACTCTCTGCTCCCGCCATCGAGTGATTCTCCACTCGGCTGGCTGTTGTTGGTTCTCGGCGCCGGCGTGGGATTGCCTTTCATAGTCGTCGCCGCCAACGGTCCGCTCCTGCAGCTCTGGTTCAGCCGCAGCGGCGCCAGACGCTCGCGCGATCCGTACTTCCTGTACGCGGCAAGCAATCTCGGAAGCGCCGCCGCGCTGCTTCTTTTTCCGATCGTGATCGAGCGGCAACTCACCGTCTCGATGCAGAATCACGTCTGGCGCATCGCGTTTGTTGGAATGCTGGCGCTGCTCGCGGCGTGCGCGCTCATGCTGCTCCGAACCGCGCCTCAGGCAACTTCCCCGAACGCCCGCCTCGCTGAGCCCCCGTCCGCGACCGCATTGGTCACGTGGCCGCGCAAGCTTCGGTGGATCGCGCTCGCGTCGATTCCGTCGAGTCTCATGCTCGGCGTCACCACGTACATCTCATCCGAGGTGGCTCCGGTACCGCTGCTGTGGATTCTGCCGCTCGCCATCTACCTGGGCACCCTCGTGGCCGCGTTCGCGTGGACGCACCGATTGTCCATGGCGCTGGAGTCAGTCTTCGCTCGTCCGCTGACGCTACGTTCTGCGGTGGCCACATTGGGCGGCCTCGTCGTGTTCGCCGCGCCGTGTTTGCTGGTGTACTTTTTTTGGAGCGAGCGACCTGCGGTTGTTGTCGCGCACTTACTGTTGTTCTCGGGCGCGGCCCTGGTGTGTCATATTCAGCTTGCCGCCGATCGGCCGTCCGCCGAGTATCTCACCGAGTTCTATCTTTGGACGGCCGTGGGCGGAGCGCTCGGCGGCGCATTCAATACTCTCGTGGGCCCGGTGCTGTTCACGAGCGTCCTCGAGTATCCGCTCGCGCTCACGGCGGTGATCATGGTGCTGCCCGCGCGCGTCGGTCGCGACGGCACGCGTGCAGCTCCTGCGTGGGGCGACCTCGGGTGGCCGATCGCGCTTGGTGTTGCCACCGCGGCACTCCCCACGTTGCTGCTGTGGACGCACGTCGCGCTTCCGATCCCGATGCGCCTGCTCCTGGGGATTCCGGCGATCGCGTGCCTCGGATTTTCCGGCCGTCCACTGCGGTTCGGCGCGGGATTGGCGGCGGTCGTGATCGCGAGCACCGTGTACCCGGCAGAAATCGGCACGGTGGAGCATGCCGACCGGAATTTCTTTGGCGTGCATCGCGTGCTTCGTGACGACCGCCATGGATTTCGCTGGCTCACGCATGGCGTCACCGTGCATGGCGGTCAGCCGCTCGGTGACACGCTCGTGCCGCATCCGCTCACGTACTTCACTCCATCGGGACCCATCGGCGACGTGTTCCGCGTGTTCATTCCTGCCCATCCGGGAGGACATGTCGGCGTCATCGGGCTCGGCGCGGGCGCGATGATGTACTACGGAGTCCCCGGCCAGGCGTGGACGTTCTTCGAGATCGACCCAGCGGTCACGGCGATCGCCGAAAATCCGCGATACTTTCGCTTTCTTCCCAGAGCCCGAACGCGGTATCGCGTGGTGGGTGGCGATGCGCGGCTGTCGCTGGCGCGTGACTCGACAACGGTCTACGACCTGCTCGTGCTCGACGCGTTCGCGTCGGACGCGATTCCGACGCATCTGCTCACCCGCGAAGCCGTGCAGCTGTATCTCTCGCGGCTCACCCCCGGCGGGCTGCTCGTCCTGCACATCTCCAACCGGTTCTTCGATCTGGGGCCAGTGGTCGCGGGGCTGGCCAAGGATGCCGGGCTCGCGAGCCTACACCGTGTGGACAGTGATCCAGACGACACGGAGTTCAGCGGCAAGTTCGGATCCCACTGGGCGGTGCTGGCGCGCGATCCCGCGGCGCTCGCGCCGCTGCGAGCGTTCCGGGACTGGGTTCCGATCACCGGCGGCGAACGGTTGCGCGTGTGGACCGACGATTATTCCAGCGTACTGCCACTGCTGCGAGGCAAGTCGAACTGACGTTTCGTTCGCGGCTCAGCGCTGGCGACCGTTGACTGCCGCCGCTGGCGTTGCGGCACCGGTTCTATCGAAGAGCAGCAGGCCCGGTCCGAGTCGCGCGAGCCGGTGGTGCGGGAAGACCGCGACCGCGATGCCCTCCACACCGGAATAGCCTGGCGGGAGGTTTTCGTCGGACGCCACGAGCACGAAGCGAGAGGTCGTGTCGAGCGACGCCTGCGACGTAAGGCGAGGGAACCCGAAGCGACGCGAGTGTACGCGCGCGACGTCTCGCTCGACGCGGAGCGCCTTGTTCAAGGCATCGAACCGGCCGCCGCGGGGAAAGACGGCTTCCATCGTCGAATCGGGAAGCTCGAGAAAGGACGTCTCGGTGCGATGATTCCAGTCGGCCGACGCCGCGGAATACATGGCGTGCATCGATTGGAAGACCACGGGGACGCGCAGTGATGCCGCCTGTGCGAGCGCCAGCTGCTGCCGTTGCACCCCGACGGCGAAGTTCCGCTTGTATTGCGCTTCGCGCGTGAAGTTCGTGAACCACACGACAACGGCGATGGCGATGAAAGCGCGTGTGGCCCACCGGCCGAGGGACTCGAGGACCAGTGCGACGAAGGGCGCCCAGGCCAGTACGGCGGGAAGTGCGTAGCGGGGCCACATGGACGGCTGGCCGAGCAGCGACATGGCGGCGAGCGCGAGCGGCATGAGCGCCAACGCCATCAGCGCAACGACGCCCGGATCTCTCAGGGGCGCGACGAAGGCGCCTGCGACGACTTCCTCGTTGTTTCGACGCGCGGCGTACAGCGCGCGCGCGATGAACAGGACCGCGGCGAGGACGGGGAGCATGGCCGTCCAATAGATGCGTGAAAGAGAGTCGAGTTGCGCGAGCGAGAACTCGGGCACCCAGGTGTTCACGGTGAGCGCGTGTCGCTGTCCCATGACGAGCGGCAGACACGCGACGAGCGCCGCGAGGCCCGCGGCGGCAGGCGCGACTGCCCGCAACCCTTCGCGCCAGCGTCTTCCGTAGCTCAGAACGGCCGCCGCGACCATGATGCCGAGCGAGACGATGCCGTACCAATGAATCGTCGCGAGGCACACCGCCGCGATTGCGAGGGTGATGGAGCGTCGGCGGCCGGCCGGCAACGACAGGGACCACGCGAAGAACGCCGCGCACAACAGCCAGGGCCCGTAAAACCGACCCTCGAAGGAGTGCGCGACGACCAGGCTGTGCGACGCCACCGCGACGATTCCGGCCACGCTCGCAGCTCGCTCGAAGTGCCTGCGCAACACCGCGTAGACCAGGAGAAGCGCTCCCCACACGCAGAGGAGCGACGTGACCCTCAACAGGATCGGCGACAGCGACCCAGCAGCGACTCTGAGCATCCACGCGCCGAAATGCAGCAGTGGCGGACCGTAGTCGGCGCCGTTCGCGAGGTCCGAGATGATCGCCCACGGAGTCGCGCGGCCTGCCAGGAGCGTCGTGTGGAGCTCGTCGGTCCACAGCGGGCGAGTGAAGAGCGCGCCGCCGTCGGTGAGAAACAAGAAGGCTCGCGTGACGATGGCGAGCCCGAGAGCGACGACCGCCAGCTCGCGCCAGCTTGTCTCGCGAGGCGCGAGTGTTTTCACTGTGACTGTGTGGTCATGGGACCAGTCATTAAACGAGCACCCTTCTCCCCCGTCACGCTCCCGCATGTCTTTTAGCGCCACGCCGTTGCCGGATCTCTGCATCGTGGTTCCGGCGTTCAACGAAGACGAGAATTTGCCGGTGCTGCATCGGGAGCTCGCGCAGGAGCTCGGCGCGCACGGGATTCAGTTCGAGCTGCTCGTCGTCGATGACGGCAGTCGCGACGGTTCGGTGGACACCCTGCGGCGGATCGCCGCGTCCGACCAGCGCGTTCGCGCGCTCAAGCTGAGCCGCAATTTTGGCCATCAAGAGGCGATCTCGATCGGCCTGCAGCACGCGCGCGGCCGCGCGGTCGCCATCATGGACGCCGACCTTCAGGACCGGCCAGCCGATCTCGTGTTGTTGTATGAGCGTTGGCGCGCGGGCGCGGACGTCGCGTACGCGGTGCGCCGCACGCGGCAGGAGACGCTGCGCCGGCGATTCGCCTACCGGCTCTTCTATCGAGTCCTGGCACGCCTGGCGGACGTTCAGATCCCGCTCGACGCCGGCGATTTCTGCGTGATGGACGCCGCATTTGTCGAGAAACTGAATGCGTTGCCGGAACGCCTGCGGTTCGTGCGCGGCCTCCGCGCGTGGCTCGGCGGCCGACAGGAGCGTGTCCCTGTGGATCGCGGGGCGAGGCGGCATGGCGAGCCGCAGTACTCCTTCGCGAAGCTCGTGCGTCTCGCGCTCGACGGTCTGTTCTCGTTTTCCGACGCCCCGCTGCGCATGGCCTCCCTCGTGGGCGCGTCGATCTCCCTGCTGGCGTTCGCCGGTTCGGTGCTGGTGCTCGTGTGGAAGGCGATGGGACTGCTCCCGAGTGGCGCGGGGGTCGCGACCATTGCGCTCGGAGTATTCTTCCTTGGCGGCCTGCAGCTGCTGACCATCGGCATCCTCGGCGAGTACATCAGCCGCATTTTTCGTGAAGTGAAGGGCCGCCCCGTCGCCGTCGTCGCGGAAGTGATTTCCCAGGCTCCCCTGCATGTCCAACCCGACCACGTTCGATCAGTTCGCCAGTGAGTACGACGCCACCGTCCAGGCGGCCATCGGCGCGTCGGGCGAGTCGGTTGCGTATTTCGCGGCGCTGAAGGCGCGACTCGCCCGCGCCGAAGCACCGGCGTCGACCCGACGCGTGTTGGATTTCGGCTGCGGCATCGGCAACACCACGCGCGCGCTGGTCGCGGCCATGCCTGGCGCCAAGATCGTCGGCAGCGACCCGTCCGCGGACAGTATCGCGATGGCACGGAGGCGCTCCAACGGCAGCGCGGAGTTCGCCCGTAGCGACGAGACCCGACTTCCCTTCGTGGACGCGTCGTTCGACATGGTGGTCGCTGCCTGCGTGTTCCATCACATCGAGCAGTCGCGGCAGCAGCACTGGGCCGCGGAGATCGCGCGCGTGCTGCGGCCGGGCGGCCGGTTCGTCCTTTTCGAGCACAATCCACTGAACCCGCTCACCCAGCGTGTCGTCCGGAACGTGCCCTTCGATGCCGGTGTCGTGCTCCTCGGTCGAACGGA
>Ga0070696_100000717_pt1 | contig 21181 bp, 20 predicted proteins | sample KBSK1253metaG_FD_65474 | JGI IMG/M metagenome (GOLD analysis project Ga0070696, IMG submission 65474) | Corn, switchgrass and miscanthus rhizosphere microbial communities from Kellogg Biological Station, Michigan, USA - KBS K1-25-3 metaG | ecosystem: Host-associated > Plants > Roots >... | reverse complement strand
GATCGGCCTGCGCCACCCGGCGAAGTAGAGCATCAGCACGAGGATGGGAACGAACCACGCCGTCGGCGGCAGCTGGAAGTAGCTCATCGCCGCGAAGGCGGCGATGCCGGTCAGGCTGCCCAGTACGTCGACGCTGTAGGCCGTCACGCGATCGGCAATGGCGTCGAAAGCGCGGCCCATGATCTGGCCCAGGCCGACGAACGCGAGCGCGATCAGCGCGAAGAAGGCCCCGGCCACCGCCCACATGGGGATCAGCCAGCGGCTCGGGTCGGCCGGCCGGTACTCGGCGCCGAAGTAGATGAGCTCCGGCGCCGCCTGCTGCGCGCCCAGCGTCACGGTGAAGGCCTCCGCCCATTTCCAGTACGCCAGGTAAAACGCGATGGCGGCGCCGCACGCGAGCATCGACAAGGGCAGCGCGGCGGGCACGAAATTGCGTCCGCTGCGCGCCGAAAGCAGCCCGACGCTCATGCCGAGAAAGCAGGCGAGCAGCACGACGTTGGTGAAGAAAGTGAGGAACACCACCGTGCTCGCGAACCACCGGATCGCGGCCAGCTCGAAGAACAGGATCAGGAAACTGATCAGGAACAGGTCGCGATATGCGCGCGGCATGGGCGGCCATTGTTATTGTGTTGCCGCATCCTACTTGAAAAAGCGCTCCGATGTTCGCGGCGGTGAGGGAAAAAGTCCTGCGTAGGCGCGAGCGGCTTATTTATGATGCTCGGTGGCGCCGGATATCGCGTCCGCGCCACACAAGAACAATGAACCGCGGTCCGTGGTTATACCTGCTCGCTGCCTATAGCCTGACGGTGCCGCTGGCGTTCATCGGCGAGCGCTTCGAGACCTCCTCCGACCTGATCGCGTATCTGAGGATCGTTTGCGTGCTGAGCTTCGCCGCGTACGTGGTGCGCTTGTGCCGCACCAGCTGGAGCGACAGGCGCGCCCCGCTCGCGCTGGCGTTCGCGATCGGCCTTACCTGGAGCTGCCTCCTCGCGTTGCAGCTCTACAAGAGCGTCACGCTGATTCCCTTCACCTTCTCGTTTGCGTTCTCGTCCCTCGCCGACACGCGCCGCACGTTGGACAAGGTTCTCGGCCCCTTCGGCACCGTGTATGCCGCAGCCTCCTTCCTTCTCGTGCTGTGCGCGGCGAGCGCCGTGGCATGGGGTCTGCTGCGCGTGCTGCGGCGCCGCTTCGACATCCCGCTGCGGCGGCTCCCCGCGCTGGCGTGCGTCGGCTTGCTTGCGTACATGAGCTCCGGAGACGCCCGCTTCGCTGCGGAGGAGCTGTGGATCTTCACCCGCGTAAAGGTGAACGAGCTTCCCCTGCGCGGTCCGGACTATTCCGCGCTGCCGGTGCATTCCGGCGAAAGCGTTTTCATCCTCCAGCTCGAGTCGGTCAATTCGCAGGTGCTGTTCGAGCGCACGCCGGGCGAGGGACTGCGCCGGCGCGTGGCGATGCCGGGGCTGGAGACCGTGGTGCGCGAGGGCAATGCGGTGCTGTTTCCGTTCTTCTGGGCGAACGGCATGCAGACCAACCGCGCGCAGGAAGCGATCCTGTGCGCGATCAGCGGCAACACCGGCCAGGCGATCTCGATCGACCCGAGGCGGCTGCTGTACCGGACCTGCCTGCCGCGGCAGCTTGCGGACGCGGGCTTCACCACCGTATTTCTCTATTCGTATTTCGACATCGACTTCTTCAATTTCGCGCAGTTTCAAAAAGCCGTCGGCTTCCAGGACCTGGTGTACGGCAAGCGGCTGATGGCGCCGGAGGATCGCAGACACCTCTGGGGGTACGACGACTGCGTGTTTTACGAGCGCGCCTTCGACTATCTCGAGAAGCGCGGCCTTTCGGGGCGCGAGCGCCTGTTCGCCTATCTCGAGGTCGGCACGAACCACGTTCCTTTTTTGAACACGGACAAATATCCGGGCGTCCACCCGTACCGCCCTGCGGCCACGCCTGCGCAGCATTACGTCAATTCGCTCGCCGAGCAGGATCATTGCCTGAAGACGTTCTGGAAACGCTTCAAGGCGCTCGGCCGTGACGATGTGCACCTGATCATCGTGCCGGACCACAGCATCTGGAGCGGAGATGCGGTAGCCGACGCCGAGGGCCTGTTCACGACCTGGATGGCCTACGTGCCCCCGGCCGGGCGCAAGGCGCAATTCGCGCCGCGCACCGTGCTCGAGCCGGTGCCTAGCCAGGCGCAAATCTATCCGACGGTGCTCGAGCTGCTGGGCGCGCCCCGCAGCCGCGATTCGTTCGCTTTCGTGCTGCGGGGTGAACCCACCCCGGCCGACTATGACGACTGCCACCTGCTGGTCGATCCTTACGCCCGCCTGCTGGTGGTCGGCAATGGGCGAAAAGCAGAGTTCGTCCTGCATTCGGAATCGGTCAGGCTTCCTCACAACGTGACGCAGAAAATGGACTACTGGACCTTCCAGAAGCGCTTCGGCTGCGAGGATTAGCCCCGAAAGAGCCTGCAACGCTACTCGAAGCGCAGCGCCTCGACCGGGTTGAGCCGCGCGGCCTTGCGCGCCGGGTAAAAGCCGAAGAACACGCCGATCACGAAGGCGAAAGCCACCGCGAGCGCCACCGCCTGGGGCGAGAGCACGATGCGCCAGCCGGCGAAGCTCGCGATCGCCATCGCCGCGCCGATGCCCAGGGCGACGCCGACCAGGCCGCCGATGAGCGAGAGCGTCACCGCCTCCACCAGGAATTGCCCGAGGATGTCGCGCGTGCGCGCGCCCACTGCCATGCGCAGGCCGATCTCGCGCGTGCGCTCGGTGACCGAGACCAGCATGATGTTCATGATGCCGATGCCGCCGACGAGCAGCGATACCGAGGCCACGGCGGCGAGGAGCAGCGCGAGCACGCGGCTGGAGGCCTCCTGCGCCGCCATGACTTCAGCGAGGTTGCGCAGCGAGAAATCGTCGTCCGCGCCCGGCTGCAGGCGATGGCGCTGGCGCAGCAGCGAGCGTACCTGCGCCTCGACCACGCCCGCGTCGATGCCCTCGGCCGCCTTGACCCAGATGGTGCCGATCGAGCGCTGCTTGGCGGCGCTCGCCGAGCCGATCACGCGCGTGCGCGCAGTGCTGATCGGCACCAGGATCACGTCGTCCTGGTCGGTGCCCATCAGGCTCTGGCCCTTGGTCTCCAGCACCCCGATCACGGTGAAGGGCACGCGCTTGATGCGGATGGCCTGGTCGAGGGGGTCGGAGGCGCCGAAGAGCTGCCGCGCCACGGTCGCGCCGATGAGGCACACCTTGGCCGCCGAAGCTGCCTCGTTCGCCTCGAACACCCGCCCGGAGAGGAGCGCCCACTCGCGCACGTCGAGGTACGCGGGGGTAATGCCGTAGATCTGGGTGGACCAGTTGGCGTTGCCCCAGATCACCTGCGCGCTGCCGCGCAGCGCGGGCGCCGCGAGCGCCTCGGGGATCTCGCGGTTGATCGCCAGGACATCGTCCTCGGTCAGCGTGGAGCCCGAGCCGAAGCCCATGCGCACGCCCCCGGCGGTGGTGGCCCCAGGCATCACCAGCAGCAGGTTCGAGCCCAGCGCGCGGATCTGCTCCTCCACGCGCTTCTGCGCGCCGGCGCCCACCGCGATCATCACGATGACCGCGCCGACGCCGATCACGATGCCGAGCATGGTGAGCGCGCTGCGCAGCTTGTTGATCGCGAGCGCGCGCAGCGCCACCCGCAGAAGTTGAAAAGCGTTCATTTGTCGGACACCAGGCGGCCGTCGCGGAACCGCAGCAGCCGCCGGGCGAAGCGCGCCACGTCCGGCTCGTGGGTGACCAGCACCACCGTCATGCCCTGGCGGTTCAGCTCCTGGAGCAGGCTCATGATCTCGAGGCTGGTGTGGGAATCGAGCGCCCCGGTGGGCTCGTCGGCGAGGATGAGGAGCGGCTCGCTGACCAGCGCCCGGGCGATGGCGACGCGCTGCTGCTGGCCGCCGGAGAGCTGCGCTGGATGGTGATGCGCGCGCTCGGCCAGGCCGACACGCTCGAGCATGCGCATCGCTTTCTCGAATCTGAGTTTTTTAGGAATCCCGGCGTATAGGAGCGGAAGCTCCACGTTCTCCACCGCCGGCGTGCGCGCGAGCAGGTTGAATTGCTGGAACACGAAGCCGATGTGGCGGTTGCGCACCGCGGCGAGCTGGTCCGGCGCCATCTGCGAGACCGCGCTTCCGTCCAGGCAGTACTCGCCGCTCGAGGGACGGTCCAGGCAGCCGATGAGGTTCATGAAGGTCGACTTGCCCGAGCCGGAAGGACCCATCACCGACACGAACTCGCCCTTGGCGATGGCGACGCTCACTCCCTCGAGCGCGCGCACCTCGGTGTCGCCCATGCGGTAGAGCTTCACCAGGTGGCGCGTCTCGATCAGCATCAAAAGAAGCGGCCGCGCGGCAGCCCGCCGGCCGGCTGGCTGGAGCCGCGGGTGTCCGCGACGCCGATGATCACCTCCGCGCCCTCGGCCAGGCCGCCCGCGACGAGCTCGGTGCTGGCGCCGTCGGTGAGCCCGAGGCGCAGGTCGACCGGCTCGGGCTCGCCCGCCTCGAGCACATAGACCCGCCCGCTCGACGCCTGGCCGCGGCCGCCGGATTCGGCGAGCAGGCGCTCCCATGCCGGGCGCTGCTCCGGGGTCAGGAGCTCCGCGATGCGCGCGTTGGTCTCGGCGCGGATGCGCTCGGCCTGGCGGCGGCGTTCGCCTTCGCCCTGCACGTCGCGCATCCGAGCGAACTTCTGGCGCGACTCGGAGAAGATCTCCTCGAGGCGCGCCTTCTGCGCGTCGCTCAGCCTGAGCTCTTCCGCGACGCGCGCGCGGAACTGCTGCATCGCCGGACCGCCGGCAGCCTGTGCCGGCACATCGGCCGGCGCTTTCGCGTCGGCGGCCCCCGCAGGGCGCCAGCGCAGCGCCGCGTTCGGCACCTTGAGCGCGCTGGCGCGGTCCTCGACCACGACACGCACGTTCGCCGTCATTCCCGGAAGGAGCGCCATGTCCGGGTTCTGCGCGGAGATGACCACCGTGTAGCTCACCACGTTCTGCACGTTCTGCGGGGACTTGCGGATCTGCTTGATTTCCCCGGAGAAGTTGCGCCGCGGGAAGGCATCGACGGCGAAGGTCGCGGGCAGGCCCACCCGCAGGCGGCCGACGTCTGCCTCGTCGATGGCGGCCTCCACCTGCATGTCGCGCAGGTCCTGCGCGATGGTGAAGAGCACCGGCGCCTGCAGGCTCGCGGCCACCGTCTGGCCGGCGTCGACGTTGCGCAGGATCACGGTCCCGTCCACCGGTGCCCGGATGATGGTGCGCTCGAGGTCCACCTCGGCCTGCCTCAGCAGCGACTCGCGCTGCTTTACGGCCGCGAGCGCGCTTTGCACCTGCGCCTCGCTCACCTGGATCTGCGCCCGCACCGCCTTCAGCTGCTCCCGGGTCGTATCGAGCACCATGCGCGCCTTGTCGAGCTCCGCGGGCGAGATGAATTTCTTGTCCACCAGCATCTTCTTGCGCTCCAGGTCGCGCTCGGCATCGGCGAGCATGATCTTCACCCGGCCGAGCTCCGCCTCCTGCGCCACGAGGCCCGAGCGCGCCACCGCCACCGCGCTCTGTGCGGAGTCCAGATCCGCGCGCGCCTGGTTGACGCGCAGCTCGTAGGTGGCCGGATCGATGCGCGCGATCACCTGGCCCTTCTTCACCGGCGTATTGAAGTCGGCATAGATGTCCTTCACCTGGCCGGAGATCTGAGAGCCGACCTGCACCGTGGTGACGGCGTTCAGCGTGCCGCTTGCGACGACCACCGCGGCCATCGGACCGCGCTCCACCTTGGCGACCCGGTAGCGCACGCCGGCGCTGTCGGCGCGCGACTGATACCAGTACCAGCCGCCGCCGGCAGCAGCCGCCAGCACGAGCACGAGGACGAGAGCGGTTTTCATCGCGAGCGCCGGAATACCCCTGATTTGCCCCCGAGCTTCTCCTCCAGGCGCAGCGCCGTGAGCGTCATGCCGCGGTCGAGCGCCTTCACCATGTCGTAGATCGTGAGCAGGCCGACCGCGGCCGCGGTGAGCGCCTCCATCTCGACGCCGGTCGGGCCGCGGCACTCGACGCGGGCGCGGACCAGGATCGAGGAAGCCTTTTCCTGCAGCTCGAACTCGACCGCCACGCGGCTGAGCGCGATCGGATGCGCGAGCGGAATCAGCTCGGGAGCGCGCTTTGCCGCCTGGATCGCCGCGATCCTCGCCACGCCGAGCACGTCGCCCTTCTTCGCCCGTCCGGCGGCCACGACACGGAAGGTCGCCGGACTCATCGAGATGCGCCCGGAGGCGATCGCGACGCGATGCGTCGCCTGCTTGGCGCCCACGTCCACCATGTGGGCGGCGCCCTTCGCGTCGAAGTGGGAGAGCTTCGCTGTCATCTTGGCTGCCATGCGCGGCGTTATGATAAACGCATGCGCCCTCTGGCGATCCGCGTTCTGGCCGTCCTCGCCGCTGCGCTGATGGCGCTCGCACCGTGCGCCCGGGGCGAGTCGACGCTGCCGGATCTCGGCGGCGCGGGCGATGTCGAGCTCTCGCCGCAGATGGAGCGGCGCCTGGGCGAAAGCATCGTGCGCGACATGCGGCGCGATCCCCAGTTCATCGACGACCCCGAGGTGTCCGAGTATCTCGGCTCCGTGGGCGCGCGCCTCACCCAGGTCATGGGAGCGCGCCAGGAGTTCGAGTTTTTCGGCGTGCGCGATCCCTCGATCAACGCCTTCGCGCTCCCCGGCGGCTTCGTAGGCGTGCACACGGGGCTCCTGAACGCGGCCGACAACGAGTCCGAGCTCGCCTCGGTGCTGGCGCACGAGCTCGCGCACGTGACCCAGCGCCACATCGCGCGCATGCTCGGCCAGCAGAGGCAGATGCAGCTGCCGGTGCTCGCGGCGCTCGCGGCCGCGGTGCTGCTCGGGCGCTCGCGTCCCGACCTCGCCTCCGGCGCGAGCGCCGCGGTGCAGGCCGGCGCGGTGTCGGCGCAGCTTTCGTACTCGCGCGAGTTCGAGCGCGAAGCCGACCGCGTGGGCCTGCAGGCGCTCGCCGCCGCCGGCTACGACCCGCGCGCCATGGCCGCGTTCTTCGAGAAAATGCAGCGCTCGCAGCGTGTTTCCGACGACGGCACGGTGCCGGGCTACCTGCGCACCCACCCCGTGACCACCGAGCGCATCGCCGACGCCCAGAACAAGGTTGCGGCGCTGCCGTACAAGCAGCACCTCGACAGCCCGGAGTTTCACCTGGTGCGCGCGAAGCTGCGCGCCGAAGCGGGCGACCCGCAGGATACGGTGGCCTATTTCGAGCGCTCGGTGAGCGAGGGCCGCTACGCCAACGAGGCTGCGGCGCGCTACGGGCTGGTGAGCGCATTGCTGCGCGCCCGGCGCGCCAAGGAGGCGGACGCCGAGATGCGCCGCCTGCGTGCCACCGGAAGCGTATCGGGGCCGATGCTCGACACTCTGGAGGCGCGCGTCAGGCAGGCGCTGAATGACTACCCCGGCGCGGAAAAGCTGCTGGCGCAGGCCCGTGCGCGCTATCCGTACTCCCGCGCGCTGCTGTACGCGGACGTGGGCGCGCTGCAGGACCTCTCGCGGCACGAGCAGGCGATCGCCGCGCTCAACGAGGCGGTGCGCTCCTATCCCGGCGACCCGCGCCTGCGCGCCATGCAATCGCGCTCCTACGCCGCGCTCGGCAAGCGCCTGCTGCAGCACCAGGCGCAGGGCGAGTACTACGCGCTGCAGGGGAGCCTGCCGGCCGCGATCGAGCAGCTGCAGCTCGCACGCGGCGCCGGAGACGGCGATTTCTACCAGCTCTCGATGATCGACGCGCGCCTGAAGGAGCTGCGCACCCAGCAGTCGGCCGAGTCCAAGCGCTAGCGCACCGGGCCCGATCGAAGGCTAGCGCTTCGGCGCCTCGAAATAGGCTTCATACAGCAGGTCGAAGGTCTTCTCCGCCTCCGCGAGCAGCTCGTCGTCGCTCTGCGCGCGGCGCAGCGCGCCCTGAAGGAGCGTCTGCACGCCTGCGGCCTCGGGCACCGGCGTGCCGCGCGCCTCAAGAAAGTGCACGATGCTGCCGATCCTGGTCAGCGCCGCGTTGGCGCCGAGCTGGAGCTGCGCCACGATCTCCTCGTAGGCGACCCTCGTCTCGCCGGCCGCGAAATGCGCGCCGTCGAAGCCGAAGCCGATCGCGCCCGAGGGCCGCTCCTGCGCGTTCTCCAGCCACAGCATCTTCGCCTCCGGATCGACGAAGCGGCGCACCAGCCAGGCGCTCGCGAGGCGATCGGCCCACAGAGGCTTGCGCGTGACCCAGGTGCGCCCATGCAGCTTCTCCCCCGGGCCGACATAGGTCGGCGCCTGCGAGAAGTAGAGCTTGCGGATCGCCTGGTCGGTATCGCCGATCGCCTGCTCGGCGCGCGCCTTCGCCGGCGTCGGGAAGAAGTCCAGCGCGGAAATGGCCTCGAAGTCGCGGCGCTGCTTGAGCAGCACGCGCGCGATCGCGCTCGGATCGGAATGGCCGAAGCCGATACGCAGGCTCTCCACCGTCTTGACCAGCTCGTCGTATCGGGCGGAGCGGTCGAACAGGCGCTTGAAGGCCTCGTTCTGCTCCTGCGAGCTCGCGGCCGCGCACAGCACATGCGCCGTTCCGCCGGCTTCGCCCGCGTAGCGGGCGAGCGCGTCGAGCGAGCTGCGGTTGGCCGGCGTGTCGGGAAGGGCGTAGGCGCCTTCGCGCAGCACCCCGGCGCCGAGCGATTCCAGCGTGCGCAGCACGCGCATGCGCGCCGCCGGATCCGCCGTCGGAAGCTGCGCCACCATCACGAGCCAGGAATCCATCGCTTTGTCATCTTATACTGCGAGGCGCCCATGAACTTCGACAAGGAACTCGACGCGCGCGGACTGAACTGCCCGCTGCCGATTCTGCGCACCAAGAAGGCGCTGTCCGATCTGCAGTCCGGACAGGTGCTCAAGGTGCTCGCCACCGACCCGGGCTCGGTGAAGGACTTCCAGACCTTCGCCCGGCAGACCGGTCACCAGCTGCTCTCGCACGGCGAGGCCGGCCGGGAATTCACCTTCTTCATGAAGAAGAAGTGAGGCCGGCGGATATAATCGCTCGCATGACGGCGCGCTGGATCAGGCTCGGCGCAATCGAGCCGCACGAATTCGACGAGCTCTATGCGCGGCTCGCCGCGGCGCAGGCGAAGGGCGCTGCGCCCGCGCTGCTGTGGGCTCAGGCGCAGACGCAGTATCTCTTCGCGCTCATCGCGCCGCGCAGGCTCGCTCCCGGGCGCACGACGCGTTGGATCTCCTGGGCGCTCGCGCCCGCGATCGCGACTTACCGGCAGTTCGGGCTCGCCGCGTACCTCGAAGACGAGGCGATCTGGCTCCACGGCCGCAGGCTCGCCGGAGCCGACGTGCGCGCGATCGGCGAATGCGCGGTGGTGGCCTCGAGTTTCCTCGTCCAGTTCCCGGCGCAGTGCGTCGCCATGCCCTCGCGCGACCTCGAGGATGCGTTCCGCGTGCGCCTCGAGGCGCAGCACGGCTGGCAGTTCGACCATTCCTGGCCGACCGAGCCCGAGCGCAGCCCGAGTCAGGTGCCGAGCTTCTCGTAGACCGGCCGGATCGCGCGCCCGATGGCGCCGAGCTGCGTGCGATAGACGGCGGCGGCCGCGATCCCCGCGAGGCCGCAGATGAAAAGCGTGTGCGGCGGGCCGATGCGCTCGGCGACCCAGCCGGTGGCGAGGGCGCCCAGCGGCGTCATGCCGATGAACGACATCACGTAGAGCGAAGCGACGCGTCCGCGCAGCTCATCGGGCACGATGCTTTGCAGCACCGTGTTTGACGAGGCCGCCGTGAGCATGAGGCCCAGGCCGATGAAATAGAGCGACGGCAGAGCGAGCAGGAGCGAGCTCGAGAAGGAGAACAGGCATAGCGCGGCGCCCGCCACCGCGACCGTCCTCGCGATGAGACGGAAGAGACCCCGGATCCCCGAGCGCAGCGCGAGGTACACCATCCCGGTGAGGGCGCCCAGCCCCGCCGCCGAGATCAGCACGCCGAGCGTTCCCGAGTCGCCGTGGAACGCCTCGCGCGCGAACCAGGGCATCAACGCTGCGTAGGAGCCGATGCTCAGGCTGGCGGCGGTGAGCAGGAGCAGCGCGCAGCGCGCCGGCAGGAAGCCGTACGCGTAGCCGGCTCCCGCAGCGAGCTGCCGCAACAGCGTTCCGTTAGGAGAAACCGAGGACGATGCCCTGCTCGGGATGCACGACAGCGCGAACAGCATGGCGAAGTAGGAGGCCGCGTTGGCGCCGAAGCCCCAGCGCTCGCCGAGCGCGGCGATGAGCACGCCGCCCACCATCGGGCCGAGGAAGCGCGCGAGGTTCATCATGATCGAGTTGAGCGCGATCGCGCTCGCGAGGTCGGCGCGCCCGCCGACGAGCTGGATCAGGATCGACTGGCGCGCCGGCGCGTCCCAGGCATTCACCAGCCCGAGCACCAGGTTGCCGGCGATGAGATGCCATGGCTGCACCGCGTCGAGGGCGACCAGCGCGAACATCACGCTCGCCTGCAGCGCGGCGATGGAGTTCGTCGTCATCAGCAGGCGGCGCTTGTCGAAGCGGTCGACGAACACGCCCGCCACCGGCGCCAGCACGAGGAACGGGATCTGCTGCGCGAACGCCGCGGTCCCGAGCAGCAGCGTCGATCCGGACAGGCGATACACCAGCCAGCTGGTCGCGATCATCTGCAGCCAGCTGCCGATCTGCGACACGCCCTGTCCGGCGAAGAACCAGCGGAAGTCGCGGTGCCGCAGTGCCCGCAGCCCTTGCGGCAGCTTCACTTGCGTCCGCGAAGCTTCTGCAGCTGGTCCTGTAGCTTCAGCAACTCCTGTTGGTTGTTGGCGAGGCGCTTGCGTACCTCTTCGACCACGTGCGCCGGCGCGCGTTCCACGAACGACGGATTGGCGAGCTGCGCTTTCGCTTTGGCGATCTCGCCGCCGACGCGGGCGATCTCCTTCGAGATGCGCTCGGCCTCCAGCGCCGGATCGACCTCCTTATAGAGCATGATGCGCGCATCCCCCAGCACCGCGACCGGCGCGGTCGAGTCGGGCAGCGTCTCGACGCGCTTCACTTCGCTCAACCTTGCGAGGACTTGAATCGCGGCAAGCGTGCCTTCCACCTCGGTAACCGGCGGCACGGCCGTCGTGTACAGCGGCAGCCTCTCCCCTGGGGGGATCTTGGCCTCGCTTCTCAGGTTGCGCGCCGCCGCGGTCCATTCCTTCAGCACCGCCATGTCGCGCTCGGCGGCCTCGTCGATCTTCTCCGGCTGCGACTTCGGATACGGCTGCAGCATGATGGTGTCGCCTTTCTTGCCGGCGTGCGGCGCGACTTTCTGCCACAGCTCTTCGGTGATGAACGGGGTGATCGGATGGAGCAGGCGCAGCGCCGTCTCGAGCACGCGCACCAGCGTGCGCCGCGTGCCCCGCTGGATCGCTTCGTCGGGGTTCTGCAGCTGGAGCTTGGCGAGCTCCACGTACCAGTCGCAGTACTCGTCCCATACGAAGCTGTAGATCGCGGCCGCGACGTTGTCGAAGCGGTATTCGGCGAAACCCTGCTCGGCCGCGGCCTCCACGCGCTGCAACCGGCTGACGATCCAGCGATCGATGAACGAGAGCTTCACCGGGAGCTTCTCGTCCAGGCCGCAGTCCCTGCCTTCGGTATTCATGAGAACGAAGCGCGCCGCGTTCCAGAGCTTGTTGCAGAAGTTGCGGTAGCCCTCGCAGCGGCTCAGGTCGAAGTTGAGCGTGATGGAGAAGGTGGCGAGCGAGGCGAAGGTGAAGCGCACCGCGTCGGCGCCGAACGCCGGGATGCCATTGGGGTAGTGGCTCCTGACGTACCGCTCGATGCGTTCCTTGTGCTCGGCCCTGAGCAGCCCGATGGTCGACTTCGTCAGGAGATCGTCGAGAGAGCTGCCGTCGATGAGATCGAGGGGATCGATGGTGTTGCCCTTCGACTTCGACATCTTCTCGCCCTCGGCGTCGCGCACGATGGCGTTGATGTAGACATGGCGGAAGGGCACCTTGCCGGTGAAGTGGCGCGTCGCCATGATCATGCGCGCCACCCAGAAGAAGATGATGTCGTTTCCCGTGACCAGCACGTCGGAGGGCAGGAACGCGTCGAGGTCCGGGGTCGCGTCCGGCCAGCCGAGCGAGCTGAACGGCACGAGCTGCGAGGAGAACCAGGTGTCCAGGACGTCGGGATCCCGCCTCAACGCCTTGCCGTTCGCCTTTTTCTTCGCTTCCTCTTCGCTGCGGGCGACATGGACGTTGCCCGCATCGTCGTACCAGGCCGGGATCTGGTGGCCCCACCACAGCTGGCGCGACACCGGCCAGTCCTGGATGTTCTTCAGCCAGTGGTTGTAGGTCGCGGTCCAGTGCTCCGGGAAGAACTTCACCTCGCCGCTCGCCACCGCCTCGAGACCGTCGCTCGCCAGGCTGTCCATCTTCACGAACCACTGGTCGGTGAGCATCGGCTCGACCACCACGCCGGTGCGGCCGGATTTCGGCACCGCCATCCTGTGCGGGTCGGCGCCGGCCAGGAAGCTCTCGCGCTCGAGCTGCGCCACCACTGCCTTGCGCGCCGCGTAGCGGTCCATGCCCTGGAACTGCTTCGGCCCGTTCTGGTTGATCTTCGCGTCGAGCGTGAAGATCACGATCATCGGCAGCTTGTGGCGCTGCGCAGCGCCGTAGTCGTTGAAGTCGTGCGCGCCGGTGATCTTCACCGAGCCGGTGCCGAACTCGCGGTCAACCATCTCGTCCGCGACCACCGGGATGGTGCGGTCGCAGAGCGGCAGGATCACCTGCTTGCCGATCAGGTGGCGGTAGCGCGGGTCGTCCGGATGCACCGCTACCGCGCCGTCGGCGAGCATGGTTTCCGGCCGGGTGGTGGCGATGGTCATGCCGCGCAGCTTGATCGGCCGGCCTTCCTTGTCGGTCGAGTCCTGCGGGCCGTCGACGAAAGGGTAGACGATGCGCCACATCGTGCCGTTCACCTCTTCGGTGTCGACTTCCAGGTCCGATACGACCGTGCGCAGCACCGGATCCCAGTTCACCAGCCGCTTGCCGCGGTAGATGAGTCCTTCCTCGTACCAGCGCACGAACACCTCGATGACGGCGCGGGACATTCTCGCGTCCATGGTGAAGTACCCCGCGTTTTTTTCCTCCGTGTCGGCGTACTCCCAGTTCGCGGACGCGCCCAGGCGCCGCATCTGGCGCGTGATGGTCGAGCCGGACTGCTGCTTCCATTCCCAGACGCGCCGGACGAACTCTTCGCGGCCGAGCTCGCGTTTGCTCTTGCCTTGCTCTTCGAGCTGTCGCGTGACGACGATTTCGGTGGCGATGCCGGCGTGGTCGGTGCCCACGACCCAGTTCGTATTGAAGCCGCGCATGCGGTGGTAGCGGATGAGCGCGTCCATGAGCGTCTGCTGGAACGCGTGGCCCATGTGCAGCGTGCCGGTGACGTTGGGCGGCGGCAGCTGGATGCAGTACGCGGGCCGCAGAGCGTCCCTGTGCCTGAAGTAGCCCGCGGTTTCCCACCGTTGATACCAGGCCTGCTCGATGGCGGCCGGGTTGAAGCTCTTGTCGAGCACTTCAGTCTCTTTTAGGGACGCCGAGCGCCTTGGCCACCGAGGCGGCCACCGCCTCGCGCACCATCGCCAGCACGCTGATCGTCAGCCCGGCGCGCACCTTGTCCAGCGCGCGCGCGGTTACGCGGTCGACCTCGGGGCCGAGCCGCTCGAGCAGCTCGCGCTCGAGCTGGAGGGCGAGCGCCTCCAGTGCCGCCTCGTCGATGGCCGCCGGCGCCGGGGGCGGTGCCGGCGCGGCGGCCAGGTCCTCGACCACCTGCGTCAGGACCGGGACCTCCGCTTCGTGAGGCTCGGCGGTCACGCTGCATCCCCCGCGAGGTCGTGGTTGCTGATCTTGTAGCCGCGCGCCTGGTAGAAGCGGTAGCGCTCGCGGCCCGCCTGCCGCTCGGCTTCGTCGGTCGGCACGACTTCTAGCAGCCGCTCGAAGCGCTCGAAATGCGGCGGGCACCCGGCGCCCAGGTTGAGCAGCAGCTCGCAGCCCGCTAGCGCGGATGAGGCGGCCTCGGCGTCCGAAGCGATGAGCACCGGCGTTTCGGCGGCGAGGGGATCGTGCAGGGCGCAGTGCGGAACGAAGCCGATCGCCGGCCAGGTCCATAGCAGCTTGTCGATCCGGCTCGCGGCCTCGGGCTCGGGCGCGTAGATGAGCATGCGCTTCTTCTGCGCCACGACCTTGCCGGCCAGGCGGCAGGCGACTTGAAAGCGATCGCCCGCGTTGAAATAGAAATCGATCGTCGTCACGAGCTATTTTTTGCCGGCGTGCCGCATCGCGAAGCGCACCAGCAGCGGGACGGGCCTCGCCGTGGACCCCTTTTCGCGGCCGCTCTTCCAGGCGGTGCCGGCGATGTCGAGGTGCGCCCAGCGCATGCCGCGCGTGAAGCGGGCGAGAAAGCATGCCGCGGTGATGCTGCCGCCGGGGCGGCCGCCGATGTTGGCGAAGTCTGCAAAGTTGGAGCGCAGCTGCTCCTGGTAGTCCTCCCACAGCGGCATCTGCCATACGCGGTCCCACGCGTCGTCGGCGGCCTCGCGGATCTCCGCGGCGAGCTCCTCGTCGTTGGCGAACAGTCCCGTCGCGACGTGGCCGAGGGCAATCACGCAGGCGCCGGTCAGGGTCGCCACATCGACGATCGCTTCGGGCTCGAAGCGCGACGCGTACGTGAGCGCATCGCACAGGATGAGCCGTCCTTCGGCGTCGGTGTTCAGGATCTCGACCGTCTGTCCCGAAAGCGTCGTGACCACGTCGCCCGGCTTGGTGGCGTGGCCGCCCGGCATGTTCTCGCAGGTCGGGATCACGCCGACCACGTTGACCGGCGCCGCCATGCCGGCAAGCGCCCGGATCGTGCCCAGCACGGACCCCGCGCCCGACATGTCGAATTTCATCTCGTCCATCTCGCCGGCGGGCTTGAGCGAGATGCCCCCGGTGTCGAAGGTGATCCCCTTGCCCACGAGGGCGAGCGGCTTCTTCGTCTTCGCCGCGCCCGAGTAGCGCAGCACGATCAGCTTCGGCGGCTGGTGCGAGGCATTGGTGACCGCGAGGAAGGCGCCCATGCCCAGGCGCTCCAGGTCGCGGCGCTCGAGCACCTCGATCTGCAGCTTGAACTGCCGCGCGAGCTTCTTCGCCTCCTCGGCGAGATAGCTCGGGGTGCAGATGTTGCTCGGCAGGTTGCCGAGCGTGCGCGCGAGCTCGGCACCGTCGGCGGTCGCCTGCGCCTCCGCCAGGGCCTGCTCGAGCTGGGCATTGGAGGGGAGCGGCAGCATGACGCGGGAAAGCGCCGGTCCGTCGGATTTCTTCTGCGTTTTCAGGAGATCGAAGCGATACAGCGCCTCGCGCACCCCGAGCACCGCCTGGCGCACGTTCCAGGACACGTGCCGCGAGTTCACCTTGATGTCGACGAGAAAGAGCGCCGCGTCCCTCGCTTCGAGCTCCTTCAGCGCGTTCGCCGCGCCGCGCAGCGCTTCGCGGAAGGCATTCTCGGAGAACTCCTTGCGCTCGCCCAACCCCACCAGCAGCACGCGCTCCGCCTCGACGCCGGGCAAGCCGCGCAGAAGCAAGGTCGAGGCCGTCTTTCCCGACAGATCGCCGAGCGCCTTCTTCAGCGCGCCCTTGGAGGCCTGATCGACGCGCTTCGCCGCCGGCGTGAGCTCCTGATTCGCATGCACCCCGAGCACCACGCAGCCGCTCTTCACGCTCTCGGGAGAGAGCGTCTTTATGCTAAATTCCACAGGGAAAGTATCGCATGATCTTCCACCGGGCGCTGCTGAGGGAATTCGCGAGTCTCGCGGGCGCGGTGTTCATGACGCTGTTCGCGATCGCGCTCACCACGCGCCTCATCCGCCTGCTCGGGCAGGCCGCGGGCGGCCAGATTCCCACCGACGCGGTGATCGCATTTCTCGGCTTCTTCGCCCTGGGCGCGCTGCCGGTGCTGCTGTCGCTCACCATGTTCATCTCGGTGCTGCTCACCCTGACGCGAAGCTGGCGCGATTCGGAGATGGTGATCTGGTTCGGCTCGGGTCTGCCGCTCACCGCGTGGCTGAAGCCGGTGATGCTGTTCGCGCTGCCGCTGATCGCGCTGGTCGCGGCGCTGTCGCTCATCATCTCGCCGTGGGCCGCGCAGATGGGCGCGCAGTACGCGACCAAGCTCGAGGCGCGCGACGACGTGTCGCGGGTGACCCCGGGCGTATTCGGCGAGACCGGGAACAAGGAGCGCGTGTACTTCGTCGAATCGATCTCGGGCGACGCTTCCGTCGTGCAGAACGTCTTCGTGAGCTCGGTGCAGCAGCAGAAAAGCGGCGTCAGCATGAGCCGCGTGGGACGCACCGAGACCGCGCCCAACGGCGACCGCTTCATCGTGCTGGAAGACGGGCGCCGCTACGAGGGTGCGCCCGGCGACGAGGAATACCGGGTCATGGAGTTCGAAAGCTACGCCGCGCGCATCGAAACCAGCGAAGGCAAGGCGCCGGAGGTCTCGCACACGAGCCTGAGCACCGGGGCGCTGATCACGAACCCGACCGCGGTGAACCTCGGTGAGCTCTTGTTCCGGGTCGGCGTTCCGGTCTCCGCGGCCGTGCTCGCGCTGCTCGCGATTCCGATGAGCTTCGTCAACCCGCGCGCCGGACGCTCGGTCAACCTGCTGTTTGCCCTCTTCACCTACATCGTGTACTCGAACCTGCTCAGCGTGAGCCAGGCCAGGGTCGCGCAGGGCCGCATGGAGTTCGGCGTCGGACTGTGGCTGGTGCACGCGGCGATGATCGCGCTGCTCGTATTCATGTTCGCGCGGCGCATGCAGCTCATCCGGCTGCGCCTCGGACGGTGATCGGGCGCCCGCGCATCGGCACCCTGGAGCGCTACTTCGCGCGCCAGATCTACAGCGCGGTGGGATTCGTGCTGCTGGGGTTCCTCGCCCTGTTCGCCTTCTTCGATCTCATCAAGGAGCTGGGCGATCTGGGCAACGGCTCTTACGGCCTGCGCGCGGTGTTCACGTTCGTGGTGCTCTCCATCCCGGCGCATGCCTACGAGCTCTTCCCGGTCGCGGTGCTGATCGGCACGCTCTACGTCCTGGGACAGTTCGCCGCCAATTCGGAATACACGGTGATGCGCGGCTCGGGCCTGTCGCCGGTGCGCGCCGCGGTGGCGCTGGGCAAGATCGGTCTTGCGTTCGTGGTCCTGACGTTCATGATCGGCGAATGGCTCGCGCCCTACGCCGAGGAGGCGGCGCAGAAGGTGAAGCTGCGCGCCACGAGCTCGCTGATCGGGCAGGGCCTGGAGTCGGGGCTCTGGTTCAAGGACGAAGGCTCGTTCATCAACGTGCGCGAGGCACGCCAGGCGAGCTCGCTCTCGGGCGTGCGCATCTTCGAGTTCGACGCCGACTATCGCCTGCGCCAGATGACCGCCGCGCAACACGCCGAGTACCGCGGCCGGGGCCGCTGGCAGCTGCTCGACGTGGTCCAGACGCAGTTCACGCCCGAGGGTCCGCGCACCGCCCGCATGCCCGAGCGCGAGTGGCGCTCCGCGGTCAGCCCCGACATGCTCGACGCGCTGATCGTCAAGCCCGAGCGCATGTCGGCCTGGGCGCTGCACAAATACACCCAGCACCTCGCCGGCAACCGCCAGAAAACCGAGCGCTACGAGATCGCGCTGTGGAAGAAGCTGCTCTATCCGCTCGCCGCTTTGGTGATGATGGCGCTCGCGCTGCCGTTTGCCTACATGTCCGGGCGCGCCGGCGCCCTCGGCCTCAAGGTGTTCCTCGGCATCATGCTGGGGATCTTCTTCCACATGCTGAACAGCCTCATCTCGCACATCGGCCTGCTGCAGAACTGGCCGCCGTTCTCGGCGGCCGCCGCGCCGAGCGCGGCGTTCCTCGCCGCCGCGATGGTGATGATGTGGTGGGTGGAGCGCCGCTAGAAAAATAGGGACAGACCCTATTTTTCTATTTTTCGACGTTCACCAGGCGGGTCCCGGCGAGCCGGTCGTGCAGGAATTGCCGATCGCGGTCGAAAACGCTCCATACGATCGAAATCAGGGTGGGCACAAGCAGCATCGCGAGGACGAAGCGGAGCAGGGCCCTGGCAGGAGTGACGTCAACGAGCCGGATGCGCCAGGCCTTCATTGCCAGGGTCTGGCCGCCGCGCAGCCAGGACCACAGGAAATAGGCGGCGAACACCAGGCCGATGAAAAGCTGCAGCAGGTGGCGCTCGGCGCCGGCGGTGGCGTCGCGGCCGCCGCTTGCGAAGAAGAAAAGCCACGCGGCGAAGAAGCCGACGGCGAAGAGCAGCACCGCTTCGTAGACCATGCTCGCCAGGCGCCGCAACAGGCCCGGCGTAGTGCGGCTCACCGGCGCTTTTTCTCCGCCGGCGGCGGCGCCGGGGGCGCCATGTTCTGCCGCTGGTCGGGCGGCAATGCCTGGTACTCGGCCCAGGCCTCGCTCAGCTTGTTGCGCTTTTCGGGCGGCGTCTTGACGATGCGCTTGTAGTTCTCGCGCGCCTGGCGGCGCTGCTCGGGGCTGAGCTTCGCCCAGGCTTGCATGCGCCGCTGCACGCGTTCCTGCTCCTCGACCTTCATCTTCGGATAGCGCTTGGCGATGCCGACCCACTTGCGGCGGCGCTCGGGCTCGAGGTTCTCCCAGTCGGCCTTGAGCGGCGCGAGGATCATCTGCTGGTCGGCGGTGAGCTGGGCCCAGGCGAGGCGGCTCGGCGCCTTCGCCTTGGCGGCCGGTTTGGGCTTTTCCGCAGCCGGCTTGGATTTTTCCGCCGGCTGCGCCATGGCGCCGCCCGCCAGGGCCAGGGCAGCGAGGAGAAGCGCGACGCGTCGCATCACTGCTCCGCGCTGCGTTTTTTCAGCCAGTTCTGGAAGCCGCGATCGAGATAGGCGTCGATCGGCAGGTCGTCGGTGAGGAGCTGCGAATCGATTTCCTCGAGCTCGGCGATGCGCTGGTTCTGCTGCCAGGTGTAGATTCCGGTGGCGCCTCCCGCCAGCAGTGCGAGCGAGAGAACCGCGTAAACGGTCACGGTGGTCCAGGCGCCGCCGAAGCGGCCGAGGACGTTATCGGCCCACACGAGCGCCGGGGCGCGCTCCGCACGCTGCCGCGAAAGCGCGGTCTCGCGGGCTTGCTGCAGCCGTCGCTCGACCTTGTCGCTGATCCCCAGTAGTCCGCGGTTCAGCGCCTGGCGGACCTTGTTCCCAAATTGGTGCTCGTTCATAGTGTTATCAGAGCGTAATGCCGCGCGCCTTGAGCGCTGCTGCCAAAGAATGCGCAGCCCGGGAGCAGTGCGTTTTTACGCTGCCCTCCGAGCAACGCATGCGTCGGGCGGTTTCGGCCACGTCCAGTTCCTCCCAGTAACGCATAAGGAAAGCTTGGCGTTGACGCTCGGGCAAGCGTGAGATTTCTTCATCAATGATTTCAAGGGTTTGAGCGCGTTCTAGCTGCTCCCCGGGCGCCTCCTCGCGGTTGGACCCGTCGGCCGCCTCCAGGGTTTCAAGCGGGTCCTGGTCCTCGTCCTCCCGGCTGGAGCTGAGCGAGGAGAGCAGTGTGGTCCAAAGCGATCGCACCTTCTGGCGCCGGAACCAGTCGCGGATCGCGTTCTGCATGATGCGATGGAAAAGCAGCGGCAGTTCCGCGTCCGGGCGGTCGCCGTATTTCTCGGCGAGCCGCAGCATCGCATCCTGAACGATGTCGAGCGCCGCTTCCTGCTCGCGCACGGCGAACACGGCCTGCTTGAACGCGCGCTTCTCGACGCCCTTCAAAAACGCCGATAGCTCGCTACGGGATGCCAGTTAAACCCTCTGCCGGGGCGGTGTTGTTGGCGAGGGATGGTACCAAAACTGCCCGGTAGCGGAAGCTCCGCGTCTTGACCGCACTGCGGCAAGCCTCTATTCTCTAAAGCTTTTCCATGGACCGAATCAAAACCAGCCAGATCACCGGCGCCGAGATCGTCGTGCGCTGCCTGCAGGAGGAGGGGGTCGAGTACGTGTTCGGCTACCCCGGCGGCGCAGTCCTTTTCATCTACGACGAGCTGTTCAAGCAGGACAAGGTCCGTCATGTCCTCGTGCGCCACGAGCAGGGCGCCGTCCACGCCGCCGACGGCTACTCGCGCTCGTCCAGGAAGATCGGCGTGTGCCTCGTCACCTCCGGGCCGGGCGTGACCAACGCGGTTACCGGCATCGCCACGGCGTACATGGATTCGATTCCGCTCGTGGTCCTCACCGGCCAGGTGCCGACGCACGCCATCGGTCTGGACGCGTTCCAGGAGTGCGATACCGTGGGTATCACGCGGCCGATCGTGAAGCACAACATGCTGGTGAAGGATGTGAAGGACCTCGCCTCGAGCATCAAGAAGGCCTTTCACATCGCGGCCACGGGGCGTCCGGGTCCGGTCGTGGTGGACATCCCGAAGGATGTCACCGCGGCGCTGGCCGAGTTCCACTATCCCGAGACCGTCGCCATGCGCTCCTACAACCCGGTGCGTAAGGGTCACTCCGGTCAGATCAAGAAAGCGGTGCAACTGCTGCTCGAGGCCCAGCGTCCGATGGTCTACACCGGCGGCGGGGTGGTGCTGTCGGATTCCTCCGCGCAATTGCGCGAGCTGGTGCGGCTGCTGAATTTCCCCTGCACCAACACGCTGATGGGCCTCGGCGCGTACCCCGCGACCGACAAGCAGTTCCTCGGCATGCTCGGCATGCACGGCACGTACGAGGCGAACATGGCGATGCAGCACTGCGACGTGCTGCTCGCGATCGGCGCGCGCTTCGACGACCGCGTGATCGGCAACCCGGCGCACTTCGCGCAGAACCCGCGCAAGATCATCCATATCGACATCGACCCGTCGTCGATCTCGAAGCGGGTCAAGGTCGACGTGCCCATCGTCGGCAACATCCCCGACGTGCTGGAGGAGCTGCTCAGGCTGCTGAAGGGCGTGCATCCCGACACCGCGGCCTGGTGGAAGCAGATCGAGGCGTGGCGCGCGAAGGATTGCCTGCGCTACGACCGCAGCTCGAAGATCATCAAGCCGCAGTTCGTGCTGGAGAAGCTCTACGAGGTCACC
>Ga0070696_100000712_pt1 | contig 21226 bp, 18 predicted proteins | sample KBSK1253metaG_FD_65474 | JGI IMG/M metagenome (GOLD analysis project Ga0070696, IMG submission 65474) | Corn, switchgrass and miscanthus rhizosphere microbial communities from Kellogg Biological Station, Michigan, USA - KBS K1-25-3 metaG | ecosystem: Host-associated > Plants > Roots >... | reverse complement strand
GCGCAGGCGGGTTCAACGGACATGTCGCGGTCGACATCATCGCGAAGGGAACGAGCGGCGACCTGTCCTATACCGTCGCCATCGAGCACGGCGAGGCACTCATGCGGGGACACGACGAGCCGAGGCCCGTGATGCTACGGGTCACGCACATCTACCGCCGCGAAGCGGACACGTGGAAGATCGTCCATCGCCATGCCGACTCGCTGGCGGCCCGGGCATAGCGAGGAGGGGCGCTGGGCCCGTGTCAGGAGCATGGCTGCGATCGCCCTCTCGACCGTCGACCAGCTGATATCTGAAGGCATCGGCTATCCTTGATCGGCGCCGACATAGCTCAGCGGTAGAGCAGCTGTTTCGTAAACAGCAGGTCCTCGGTTCAAATCCGAGTGTCGGCTCCACCTGTTCCCCCCCACGAAACCGTCCTTCGCGGTCGGCGCGCGCCCATCGCCGGGAAGGTTTGACCCGCTCAGACTCCTGCCGGAATTCAACCGTTCGGGCGTCCCCGGACCGTCGCCTCAGCGAAGCCTCGTCCCGCTCTGAAGCGCCCGCCCAAGGGCCCGATGCGCGCGGGACATCCGCGTGTTTCGTTCGCCCCACGTACACCCCGTGCCAGGCAAACCGCCACCGGCCCGTCGCCGACGTGGACCCCGGACCATTTGCCAGATCGAGTTCAGGACGGATGGGGGACGACGACGCCGAGCCCGGCCGCTAGCCTCGGGTAGCGGAGACAAGAACGCGGGGAGGCATCGAAACAGGCCGCTCAGGCGGCAGCTTCTGCTCACGCGCAACTGGCGCATCTCCGAGAGCAGTCCCCCACCGACGACCCCGATCGGACGCCTCGCGCTCCTTGCCACCGGCCGTCACGCCGTCACGGCTGTCCCATCGCCATCGCGGACCCCCCGCGATGTCCCGGTAGGAAGGAGCAACATTGCGATACAAGACCCTGCCCGTCCATCTGCGGGGCGCTCAGACGCCCGAGAATCACTCAAAGCACGCGGAACACTCGAACCGCCGGAATTCCCGACGTTGGGCCGACTGGCCGGCCACGTTGGTCCTCCTCGTCGCACTCCCCGCCCTCCTCCTCCCCTTCCTTCCCGCCCTGGCTGGCGCCGGCGCCCCAACCCTGAGCGCCGCCCCCAACACGGACGTAGCGGGCTCTCAGATCCGCCTGGTGGGGACCAATTTCTCGCCTCGCATCCGGGGCCAGCTGACCCTCGATGGCTCGGCCAGCGGACTGCCGCGGTTCCGGACCGACGCTCAGGGCTCCTTCTCGATCACGTGGACCATTCCGTCCGCGACATCGATTGGCGTCCATACGCTGGCCGCCGTGGGGCCGACTGCACGCAAATCCTCGTCGAACGCCGCTCCCACCGGAGGGAAGAGCTCGCCGGCCAGCGCCAAGACGGGACCCAAGAGCTCGCCGGCCAGCGCCAAGACGGGATCCAAGAGCTCGCCGGCCGCTGCGACCGCGGTCTCCACCGTGATTGCAACGACAACCCTGAACGTTGTGACACCCCAGCCGACGCCGACGCCAACGCCAACGCCCCGGCCGACGCTGACGCCGACGCCGACGCCCGCGGTGACTCCAAGCCCGACCGCGCCGCCTTCCCCATCGGCGCCGCCCGCCGGTTGGGTGAACCTCGTGGACGACCAGTTCGACTCGGGCGGGGTCCCGACCCATTGGGGTCTCTATGACGGCCCCTATGGCTCGAATGCCCACAACTGTGCCGTGCCATCGCACGACTCCGTTTCCGGCGGATACCTGCACTTGCGGATGGCGTACGAGACCAGCGGCAAATGCGGAGCTGCCTGGTACACCGGAGGCATGCGGCTCAATGGATTCTCGGCAATCGACCAGCGCGTCACGCTGCGATTCCGGATCGCGGACTCCGGGGCGAGTGCCCACTACGTGATTCCGATGCGCTGGCCGGACCTCGACAGCTCATGGCCTGCCGGCGGCGAGGAGGACTACTGCGAGGCCGATTCCACCAACGGATGCACAACCTATCTCCACTACGGTTCCACCAACGCGCAGGTCAGCCACGCCTATACCGTCGACGTGAGCCAGTGGCACACGATGCAGTTCACCAGGCTGAATCACGTCGTGACCGCGGTCATCGATGGAGCGGTCGCGTGGACGTACAGCGGCTCGTCGACGACGCTACCGGACACGCTGAAGCACGTCGTGCTGCAGCAGGAGTGCCTCTCGACCGGATGTCCGACTGGAACGAGTGGGAACTCAGAGATCCTCGTCGACTGGATCACGGTCGACGGACCTTCCACCTCGCCCACCCCGCCACCAACCCCCACCCCGACCGCAACGCCCACCGCGACGCCGACTCCGATCCCGACCCCCAGTCCATCCCCGACGCCCTCGCCGCCAAGCGGAGCGGTCAAGCACGTGTTCCTGATCGTGATGGAGAACCACTCCTATGCCGAAGTCGCCGGGCAGCCGTACACGGCGAGCCTGGCCAGCGCATGGGCGCATGCGACCAACTATCACGCCATCACGCACCCGAGCCTTCCGAACTACCTGGATCTCTATGCGGGTTCGAACCATGGGATCACGACGGACTGTGACCCTGGCCCGAGTTGCCACATCTCCGGTACGAGCCTGGGCGATGAGCTCAGTGCCAAGGGGCTCACGTGGAAGGGCTACTTCGAGGGCATGCCCGCACCATGCACGCTGACCAATCCGGGCACCTATCGGGCCCACCACGACCCGCTGATCTACTTCGACGACATGTGGCAGAACACGGCCCCTGGCGGCCTCTGCTACACCCATGTCGTGCCGATGTTCCCGGCTCTCACGAACGATCTCGCAAGCGCCGGGACGACCCCGAGCTTCGCGTACGTCAAGCCGGACAACTGTCACGATTCACACGACTGTTCCGTGGCCACCGGCGACACCTGGCTGAGTCAGAACATCCCGCCTCTGCTCAATTCGCCGGCGTGCACAGTCGACAAGTGTCTTGTCATCCTGACCTGGGACGAAGATGACGGCTCGCAGGGAAACCTCGTGCTGACGGTCTTCGCTGGAAGCGGCGCGAAAGCCGCGTTCACGGATGCGAGCTCGTACGACCACTACGGTCTCTTGCGAACGATCGAGGACATCTTCGGCGTCCCGCGGCAGGCCAACAGTGCGACGGCTACCTCAATGGCCGGCATGCTCCGATAAACGTCGGCCGGGGAGGCGGGATTGCCCGCTTCCCCGGTCCCGTCGGCAGCTCAGCCGGAGGCGGCTTCCAGCGGCCCGCCTGGTGACGTGGATGCCTTCCGCAAAGTCGTTCTACACCGCTTAAGCCAGGTCCTCGGTTCAAATCCGAGTGTCGGCTCCACTCCCCCGTTTCGTGCTCGAGCCAGGCGGCCTCGAGCGCCTCGTCCCACTGGAGCCCGTCGGACGGGCCGCGAGCTGGCCCGCTCCTTGACGGTCCGCCGTGCCGGTGTCGCGCGACCGGCCGACGGTGAGCCTTCGGACCGCGACCGCTGAACCACGCGAGGAATTGGGATACGCCTCAGACGCTGGAGCGCACGGGACCGATCTGGAGCGCCACCACATTCGTCTGCCGAAGCTTGCCGCGCAAGTCGAGCACCCGCCGCTCCAGCCCCTCGCCGACACCCGCGGCGGCAGCCGCGTCGGCTGTGATCAGGATCTCGCCAGGCTGCGCCAGGGCGGCCAGGCGAGCAGCGACGTTGACCGTGTCACCCAGGGCCGTCAGGGCGGTGTGCGGACCTTCGCCCACGGCGCCCATCCAGGCCATGCCGGTGTGCACACCGGCGCCGAGCGCGACCCACGGCCCCTCCGGCGCTTCGTGGCCCGTCTTACGCAACAGCGCTCGGGCCGCCTCCACCGCCTGCGCCGCGTGCCGTTCCCCGGACAGCAAGGGCGCGAAGGTGGCCACGACCTCGTCACCGACGAACTTATCGATGAAGCCGTCGTGGTCGATGACGGCCTGGGCCGCGACGTCGTAGAAGCGATCGAGGATCGCCCGATACGCGCTAGGCGACATACCCTCCGCCATTCCGGTCGAGCCCCGGATGTCGGCGAACAGCAGGGAGAGCTCGATCTCGGCGCCGCCGTGATGTTCGGTGATGAAGTCGAAGCAGGCGCTGCACCAGTTCGGGTTGTGGTCCGCGGGGCGTTTCCCAATCATCCGCATGAACGGCGCTGCGGCACCGGCGAATGGAGCAGCGCAGAGCCGGCAGCGTGGACCGTGCGGCAGGAGCCGGAAGATGCGGCGATTGCGCCGCTCGTTCGGGCTGCCGACGGTCAAAAAGTCGTACCAGAAGGAGTCATTGCCTGAACCCGGCGGTAGCTGCTCGTCGCTCATGCCGGTCCAGCTCCGTCGCGGACAAAACCCCGCTGCGGTCGCGCAACCCGTCGACGGCGGTCCCATCCATCTCGGCCACAAGCGACGTCGCGCTCTCGTTCGTACTCACGATCGCCTCGCACGGGCCCTGCCGCATCCTCCGCTGCCACAGAAGGCATCTTCCTCCCGCTGTCGATCCCGCCGAGTCCCCTCGCCTAGAGCTCGATTCGAAGCCACGCGTCGACGGGGCCGCGTTCGAGGTATCGCCGGCGCGCCGGTGGCCTCGAGGTCTTGTTCAACCCAGTCTCGCACTGGGCGGCAAGCGCGCCCAGCCGAGTCCCGAACTCAGCTCGCTGGACGTCCACGTTCCGGTCTTGCCCTCCAGCCGGCGCCGCCCACGGCTACGATCGCCGGAGGCACAGGAGGACCCAGATGCCGCTGTTCATGGACCGTCATGACGTGCCCGGGGTGACGGCCGAGCAGGTCGCCGAGGCACACCTGGCCGACCTCGACATGGGCGCCAAGTTCGGGGTGCAATTTCTCGCCTACTGGTTCGACGCCGATCAAGGCGAGGCATTCTGCTTGGCGAAGGCACCAACCCGTGATTCGCTGACGGCTGTGCACGAGGCAACGCACGGCCTGATCCCCAACGAGATCATCAGCGTCTCCGAGAACAACGTCCTGCGGCTCCTGGGGAGGATGAGCGAGACTGGCGGCGACACTCGCGCCGTCAACCCGTTTCGGACGATCTTGTTTACGGACCTGCGCGGTTCGACATCGATCCTGGAGGCGGTCGGACAGTCTGCGTTCATGGTCCTGCTCACGGAGCACGACCTGATCATCCGACGTGCGCTCGTGGCGGCACATGGGCGCGAGGTGAAGCACACGGGCGATGGGATCATGGCCGCGTTCGACGACGTCGCGAGCGCACTGGAGTGCTCGATGGTGATCCAGGCCGGGTTCGAGGCACGATCTGCGGAGGGGTTGACGCCCGAACTTCGGGTGCGGATCGGGGTTGCCGCCGGCGAACCGGTCGACCACAACGATGACCTGTTCGGGTCGACGGTGACGCTGGCCAGCCGGATCTGTGACGCCGCCGAGGCCGGGCACATCCTGACGTCCGATCTCGTTTGCGAATTGGGCAGCCAGCGAGGGTTTGCGTTCGATGGCGGTCGCGAGGTGACCTTGAAGGGGTTCTCCGGCCCGACCCGTGTATTCGAACTCGCGTCGAGGGAGCGCTGAAGCGAGAGGCGCGCGCGACGATCGTGCGGCTAGCGGCCGTCAGCGAATCAACGTCGGATCAACCGAGCCAGCGCTCTGATGACGATCGCGGCAGTCAGTCCGGATGCGACGAGGAATACGGGGCTCGGATACGGCTCGCGGATCGGACGGAACGTGGCCCCGTCGGATCCGATCTCGACATAGCCGATCGGGTCCGCGGCGACGCCGCCGCCTCCACCCGAGCCCGATGCTGGGCCGTCTGGCGCGGCCTCTGAGCGGCCTCCGCCGCCACCGAACCCCCACCGAACACGCGCGACCGGGATGACCGTCACGCCTCCTTGCTGCACCGGCTCGCCGAACACAGCCCGAACGCCCGCCTTGGCGCCGATCAGTTCGGCCAGGCGCTCGATCAGCCGGTCGGCCGGCGGCGGATCGGCTGCCTCGCGTGCGTCCCCCATCGCCTGGTCTTGGTCGACCATCAGATACCTCCGTCGATGTCCGGGTGTTGGAATTCACGCGCCGTGGAGCTGCGAATAGGGTGGCTCTCGTACATCCGGAGCAGGACGACGACCCCCGACGCCGCCGTCAGCCCGGCGACGACCCAGATCGCCGCCGGGATCCCGAAACGGTCGGCGATGACTCCCGCCAGCACGGCGCCGATCGCGAAGCCGAGGTCGCGCCACAGGCGGTAGACGCCGACCGCCGACGCGCGCCAGACCGGATGAGCGACGTCGCCGATCACGGCGAGGAGGGTCGGATACACCATCGCTGTGCCCGCACCGAGGAGTGCGGCGCCGACAAGCCACGGTGCCAGCCCGATCGACGTCGCGATTACCGCCAGAGCTCCGGCCTGCAGCAGCATTCCCGTGACGATCAGGCCCTTCCGGCCGATGCGATCCGACAGACCACCCGTCAGGAGCTGACCCATGCACCAGACGGCCGGGTAGGTCCCGGCGAGGAGACCGATCTCCCCCACCGACAATCCGGCGGTTGCATAGAAGATTGGGAGGAGGCCCCAGGCGAGCCCGTCGTTGAGGTTGTTCACGAGCCCCGCCTGACTTGCGGCGGACAGCGCCGGCTCGCGAAGTGTCGTGAGCCCAAAGACCTCGCGGAAAGAGCGGGCGCCGCCTGATGCGTCGGTCGTCGCGCGATCGGCCGCCTCGAATGTCGCGTGACCCCTGGTTTCCCGTACGAGGAAGGCCGACAGCCCCAGTCCGAGCCCGGCGTACGCGAGGCCCAGCAGGAACGGCGCTGGCCGCAGCCCCCAGCGCTCCGCGATCAGGCCCGTCGCAAAGGCGGTCAGCGCGAGCGCACCGTAGCCCGCGGCCTCGTTGAGGCCCATCGCCAGACCGCGGCGTGCCGGTCCGACGAGGTCGATCTTCATGATCACGGTCGTCGACCATGTCAGGCCCTGGTTGATCCCGAGCAGGACGTTCGCGACGATGACCCAGCTCCAGTCCGGTGCCCAGATCAGCAGGAGAGGCGCCGGGAGCCCGACGAGCCACCCTGCGACGAGGACCGGCTTCCGGCCGTATCGGTCGGACAGCGCCCCCGCGGCAAGGTTCGTCAGCGCCTTCGTCAGCCCGAACGCGAGGATGAAGGTCAGGGCCGAGCTGAGTCCTGGCAGGCCGAAGACGTCTCTGGCGAGCAGCGGCACCACGGTCCGTTCCTCGCCGACCATCCCGCCGACGAGCGCGTTGATCGCGACGAGCAGCGCAAATTGCCCGAGGTTCGCACGAAGCCCCAGCCGGATGTCGGTCCCTTCAACGGTCGGTGGTCGCGGCTCGACCTTATCCATCGCGGTTCACGTCGCCAGCCCGATCGATGAGAACCGCGATCGAACCTGCGGACCGGAAGCCGAGTCGCTCGAGGATCGGACGGGACGCGGCCTGGGCCTGGGCAACGAGCGCCGGCGCACCCATCGCTTTCGCGGCGTCCCAGCGCACGCGCACCAGCGCTCGATACGCCCCCGGCCACGCGCCTGGGGCAACGTGACGCTACCGGCAAGGAGCCATGGACCCGCGTCGGTCTGGCGCATGACCCCATACACGACGGCCTCGCCGTCGTCCTCGGCAAGGAACGCTTTCGATCGAACGCTGCTCGACAGGGCTGCCCATCCCGCGTCGATGTCCTCGGATGAGGCGGTCGACTCGGGTGCGAACACCTCGCGACGGATCCGCTCCATGTGAGCGAAGTCCGATCTTGAGCTCACCTGCCTCACGGGCACGTCCGGCGCTCGCAGAGGCGCGCGGTCGAGGACCAGGGCCGTAAGCTCCGGCTCCTCCTCATCCTGACGTGCGCCGAGTTCGACCAGTGCAGCGACCACACCCGGCGGCGTGGCCGACGGCCCTACGAGCCAGCGGAATCCCTCGACGGACCGCTCGCGAAACCACATTCGCACGCCCCCTACGCGTGGCGCGACCTACGCGGGGCGCGACGTCGTGCCTGAACCGGATGCGGGTCGCGAGGTTCGACCATGGGTCCGTCGTCGGACCGTGGATGAGGACGACCTCCGGGCGAGCGTCACGCTCCACGGACGGTGCCAGCTCCTGGTAGGCATCTGCATCCTCGGCGGCGAAACCCCAGTCCATCCCGATATCTTCACCGCGCTGGCAGATCCTGGCCGATTGGTCCGATAACGCCTCGACATGGGGACCTAACATCCGGGGGTGACGTGCCGAAACTGCGGCCGGACGCTCGAACTTGGGACTCGGTTCTGTCCCGCCTGCGGTGCGCCCGTCGAGGCCACTTGCGTTGCATGCGGCACAGTGCTCCCCGCCGACGCCCGGTTCTGTCCGGCGTGCGGCGCACCGACTGAGTCCGGCCGCCCAGAGAAGGCAGCGTCTGAGCCGGCGCGAGAGCGGAAGGTGGCGACCCTGCTCTTTGCCGATCTGGTCGGCTCCACGGCGATGGCAGAAGCGCACGATCCCGAGATCGTCTCGCACATCATCGGCGGTGTCTTCGAGCGTCTCGCCGACGAGATCCGCCGATACGAGGGCACGATCGAGAAGTTCGCCGGCGACGCGATGCTGGCGGTCTTTGGAGTCCCCGTCATCCACGAGGACGACGCAGAGCGAGCAGTGCGCGCCGCCCTGGAGATGCAGGCCGCGATCGAACGGGCCGCCAACGACCTGGGCGCGGCTGAGTTGCGCCCGCGCCTGCGGATCGGCATCAACACGGGCGAGGTCCTCGTCGATCTCGACCGCGCTTCCGGCGCGCGTGACCTGTTCGTGACCGGTGATGCGGTGAACACGGCGGCCCGGTTGCAGACGGCTGCTGAACCCGGCAGCGTCTTGGTCGGCGCGGCGACCTACGCGGCGACGCGCGACATCGTGGACTACGAGGCCCTGCCGCCGGCCGCGCTCAAGGGAAAAGCCGACCTGGTCGCGGTGTGGCGCGCGGTGACGGTCAAGTCGCGCCGGGGCGGCCGGCGGAGCCCGCTGGGAATCGAGGCGCCGCTCGTCGGGCGCCTGGATGAGATTGCGATCCTCAAGGAGACCGTCCGCCGCACGGCCGTGACAGGCCGTCCACAGCTGGTGACCGTCGTCGGCGCGGCCGGAGTCGGCAAGTCGCGCCTCGCGTGGGAGCTTGAGAAGTATCTCGACGGGCTGCCGGAGACGTATCACTGGCGCAAGGGTCGGTGCATCTCCTACGCGCAGGCCAGTTACTCCGCGATCGCCGACGTCATCAAGGCGGACATTCGGGCGACCGATGACGACCCACCGGCGACGGTCGCCGAAAAGCTCGACGCGCGCCTGGCCGAGCTCGAGGCTGACCCGCGGCCGGAGAGTCGGGCGGCACTCCTGGCCACGCTGGGCCTGGAGGGCGAGACGATGGCCCGCGACCGCCTGGTCGACGGCTGGACTCGCTATCTCGGATCGGTGGCGGCCGTCGCTCCGCTGGTCCTGATCATCGAGGACATCCACTGGGCCGACGAAGGCGTCCTGGATTTCATCGACTACCTCGGGCGCTGGGGCGAGGGCCCAATCGCCATCGTCTGTCTGGCCCGGCACGAGCTGTTCGATCGGCGGCCCTCCTGGGGCGGCGGGATCGCGAACGCCGCCACGATCGTCCTCGAGCCGCTGAGCGCGACCGAGACCGACGAGCTCGTCGACAGCCTGCTGGTCGGCGGCCTGCCCGCGGCCCTCCGTGGACGAATCGTGGGTCTGGCCGATGGCAATCCGCTCTTCGCCGAGGAGCTCATCCGGATGTTCGTCGACCGCGGCGTCCTCCGTCCGGCCGACGGCGCCTGGGACCTGGTCCGCCCGATCGAGGAGATCGAGGTGCCGTCCTCGGTCCAGGCGGTCCTTGCTGCGCGGATGGACGGGCTGCCCGGCGAGGAGAAGCGGGTGGCCCAGATCGCGGCGGTGATCGGGCGAATTTTCTGGGACGTCCTGCTGGCCCACGTCAGCCGACTGGGTCCGGGACCGATCGGCGATCTCCTGCGCCGGTTGCGCGTCAAGGAGCTCGTGATTCCACGCCAGCCGTCGTCGCTCGCTGGTGCGGCGGAGTTCGGCTTCCGCCACGTCCTCGTTCGCGACGTGGCCTACGACTCGCTGCCGAAGCGCGACCGCGCAGCGTTGCACGTTGACGTCGCCGGCTGGGCCGAGTCGACGCTCGCCGATCGCATCGACGAATTCTCCGAGCTGATCGCGGGCCACCTCGCGGCCGCGCTCGAGTATGAGATCGAGCTCACGAGCTCGTCCGCCGACCCCGCGTTGCGGGAACTGCGCGAGCTCACCCTGCGGGCCGCGATCCGAGCCGCCCGCCGTGCATTCTCGGTGTCGGCCCTTCCCGCCGCGCAACGCTGGCAGCGCCTCGCCATCGATCAGGCCCGGCTCATCAATGCCTCAGCGCGGGAACGAATGCGGCTCGCCACTGACTTCTACACCTACCTCTGGCACGAGGCGGAACCGCAAGAACGGATGGCGATCTCCTCTGAAGCACTCGAGCTGTTCGACCGCGTGCCGAGCCCAACCGACGACGATCGTCAGATTCGGGCAGGGCTACAGGCGATGCTCGGCGAGGCGCAGTTCGAGCTCAACGACGCCACGGCGCAGGAAACCCTGCTGAGGGGAATCGCGGAACTCGAGCCCGGACCGCCCAGCCGCGGCCGTGCCGATCTGCTGCGCATGCTCGGCTGGACGATGTGGCGAACGGGCTCCGCGTCGGAGGCCGCCGCCACCCTCGAGCGGGCGGTCGCAGACGCTCGTACGAGTGGGTCAGACGACGCACTGCGTTGGGCGCTCCATGACCTCGGCATCGCCAACGCCCTCAGCGGCCACACCAACGACGGCATCGACCTCATTGAAGAGAGCTTTGCGATGGCCCGTCGAGCGGGTGATCGCGCGCTCCTGGCCCGCTGCTACATCAACATTCCGCTGAACAAGTACGAGCGCGGTGATCCGCCCGTCGAGATCGGACCCATGTATGAGGAGGGACTCCAGCTCGCGCGTCGCGACGGAGCGGTCGCAACAATCGCCTGGCTCGCCACCAATCTCGCGTACGAGATGGGAGACCTGGGTCGGCTCGATGCCGACCTCGCGCTCGCCGCTGAAGCGGTCGAGGCGGCAGAGCGCGCTGGCGACGACGAGCTCCTGGGAAGTTGCCGAGAGTGTCTGGCCTGGGCGTACCTCCTGCGTGGCGAGTTCGAGCTCGCCCAACAGGCCCACGAACAATCGCGGTCGCAGGGCCGGCGGAAGGAAAGCGCAGCATTCGCAGCAATCCAAGCAGCGACCATTGGCTGGGCCGAGGATCCAGCCCGGTCTTACGCCGATCTCACGACGTTCTTCGGCACTCAAACGCTGGAGGATCAGGGCTACTTTTCTGTAGCGCGTTCGCTCGCAAGAATGGCGCTTCGGCTGGATGATCGCGAAGGTCTCGTTCGAGCGACAGTTGCCTTCGACACGTCGACGGCTGACAAGACCGGACCGATCATGCTGCTCCGACGCCGTTGGTACCGCGGCCTAGCGGCGGATCACGACGATGGCGACGTCGAGGCGGTCGCGAAGGAGTTCGCCGGCGCCGGCTATGTCACGCTGGCAATGGAGGCTTACGCCGACGCGGCGGTCATCGCGGCGCGCTCGGGACGCGCGAGCACGGCAGAGGAGCGCGCGCTCACCATCTGCGCCGAGACCGGCGTCCATCACAACCTCGGGCCGCTGCCTGAAACCCGTTGGGTTGGTCGCCAGGGGACGGCGCTGAACTCTGAGACGAGGACCTGTTAGGAGAGCGCCCCACGGCTCGCCATTCCACGTGTGTGCCGAAACGCTCCGGCCGATCTAGTTCGCGATGGCGGCGCTCACGACGCTTCGGCGGCCCGCTTCATCCCTTCGGCTTCCAGGTTCATGTAGCGGTTGGTCAGCCCTCTGTAGAAGAAGGCGACCGGGGTGAGGAAGCCGCGCATGTCGAGCCTCAGCGTCAGACGCGCGCGGCGCTCGCCCAGCGCCTCGACCCGGTGCCCCGCGACGCTGGTGATGCCGGTGCTCTTCTGCGTCCACTCGAAGTAGGACGGCGCATCCCATGCCGTGACGTCCCACGTGCCTTCGGGAAGCTTGGGTTGCTTGAGGCGCACCTTGCTGGCCTTGGCGATCGGCGCGGGGGTGAGCAGCTCAACCTCGTCGACGGTCTCGATGCGCTGCGGCCAGGCCTCAATGTCGGTGAGCACGTCCCAGACGCGCTGCTGCGGTGCGTCGATCTCGATGGTCTTCTCGAAGTGCATTTGCGGCGCAGTCTAGCGATCTGCCCCATACACTCGATGGACCAGATCATGGACGAGGCACTCACCCGGCTCGGCATCACCATTCCGGACTCGGCGCTCGCGCGGCGAGCGCGCGAGCTCATCGCGGATGTTGCCGTACCCGTCCTCGTGAACCACTCGGTCCGGGTCTATGCCTGGGCCGTCGAGCTGGCAAGGCACGACCGGCTCCAGTTCGATCCCGAGATCCTCTACGCGTCCGCGATGCTCCACGACATCGGCCTGGTACCGGCGTACGACCTCGGTGGCTGCTATGAGGTGGACGGCGCGATCGCGGCGCGGCGGCTCGCTGACGAGGCCGCGGGTTCCACGGCGCGCGCCCGCGTGATCTACGACGTCATCGCGCTGCACAATGACGAGACCCTGCCGCCCAATCCCGCGTCCGAGGTCGTGCTGCTCTGGGAGTCGGCCGGCACGGACGTCACCGGCCACCGCTTCGACGACGTTCAACCGGCGATCATCGCAGGCGTGATTTCCGCGTATCCCCGGCTCGAGTTCAAGCGGGCGTTCACGGCGCTCCTGGTCGACCAGGCGTCTCGCAAGCCGACCTGTCCCGCCGCGGAGATGATCGCCGCGGGGATACTCGACGAGATCGCACAGGCGCCATTCGAAAGCTGACGAAGGGGACCGAGATGAGCGAGTACGCCGTCGTGAACCCGGCCACGGGAGAGACCGTGGCCCGGTACGAGCAGTTCACCGATGCCCAGGTCGAGGAGGCCCTCGCGAAGGCTGCGGCAGCGTTCGAGACCTGGCGGAAGGTCCCGGTCTCGGAGCGGGCCGGTTTGGTCCGCCGGGCCGCCGAGCTCCATCGGGAGCGCCGGAAGGAGCTGGCGGCCATCATCGTCCGGGAGATGGGCAAGCCGTTTGGCTCGGCGGTCGGCGAGGTCGACTTTGCCGCCGACATCACCCAGTACTACGCGGACCAGGCCGACGCGATCACCGCCGATCAGCCGCTCACGATCCTGGGCGAGGGGACGGCCGTGATCCGCCGCAGCCCACTAGGGGTGCTGCTCGGGATCATGCCCTGGAACTTCCCCTACTACCAGGTGGCCCGGTTCGCAGCGCCGAACCTGATCCTCGGCAACGTCATCGTCTTGAAGCACGCGTCGCAGTGTCCGGAGTCCGCCGCGGCCATCGAGGCGATCTATCGCGATGCCGGGCTGCCGGAAGGCGCGTACGTCAACGTTTACGTGAGCGCCGAGCAGGCCGCGACGATGGTCGCGGATCCGCGAATCCAGGGCGTCTCGGTGACGGGCTCCGAACGGGCCGGGGCGGCGGTCGCGGAAGTTGCCGGGCGGAACCTGAAGAAGGTGGCGCTCGAGCTCGGCGGCTCCGATCCGTTCGTCGTGCTGGCGACGGACGACCTCGATGCAGTGGTTGCCGACGCGACGGCGGCACGGCTGGACAACACCGGCCAGTCGTGCAACGCGGCGAAGCGATTCATCGTGGTGGACCCGCTGTACGACGAGTTCGTGGCCAAGTTCGCCACCTCGATGACCGCATCGCCGCCCGGCGACCCGATGGAGAGGGGAACCGTCCTCGGGCCGCTGTCGTCGGTGGAGGCGGCGACCCGGCTGCAGGGCCAGGTCGATCGGGCGGTGGCGCAGGGCGCGACCGTGGTCGCCGGCGGCGGCCCCCGGGATGGCGCGTTCTACCCGCCGACCGTGCTGACCGGCGTGACGCCGGAGATGGACGCGTATCGGGAGGAATTCTTCGGACCGGTGGGCGTCGTCTATCGCGTGCCCGACGAGGACGCGGCGGTCACCCTTGCCAACGACACCAGCTTCGGGCTGGGCTCATACGTGTACAGCAACGATCCCGAGCAGGCGGCTCGGGTCGCCGATCGGATCGAGGCCGGCATGGTCTACGTCAACATCGTGGCCGCCGACAGTCCCGAGCTGCCGTTCGGCGGCGTCAAGCGCAGCGGGACGGCCCGTGAGCTGGGCCTGCTGGCGGCCGACGAGTTCGTGAACAAGAAGCTCATCCGGACCGCCGGCTAGATCGTCGCCGCCGTCAGGACCGAGAGCGCCGATCCGGCGAGCGAGGCCCTCGGCTGTCGGGAGACATTCGATACCCTTCGGCTCATGGCGATCCAACGGATGGACCACGTCGGCGTCGTGGTCGATGACCTGTCGGCTGCGATCGCGTTCTTCGTGGCGCTCGGACTCGAGCTGAAGGGCGAGGGCTCGGTCGGCGGCCCCTTGGTGGATCGCATCATTGGGCTCGACGGCGTGCGGTCGGACATCGCGTTCCTGCAGACGCCGGACGGCAACGGACAACTCGAGCTGTCGAAGTTCCACTCGCCGCCGGCACGGACTGGCGACCGGGATGCCCCGTCGAACACGCTCGGCATCCGGCACCTGTCGTTCGCCGTCGACGACCTCGACGCCGTTGTCAGCGGCCTGCGAGCCCGCGGCGTGGAGCTCGTCGGCGAGGTCGAGCAGTACGAAGACCTGTACCGGCTCTGCTACGTCCGCGGCCCCGAGGGAATCCTCGTCGAGCTGGCCGAGCAGATCACCTGAGGGCGCAGCGGCGCGGCCGGCCTATCGATCCTCGACCGGGCGCGCCTGGGCCAGCGCCTGCTCGGGCGTGACCTCGAGGCCGTGGGCCTCTCGCGCGTGCTGCTGGATCTTCGGGACCAGCTCCTCTTCCGGGCCGCGCGCCGTCCAGCCGCAGTCGCACGTCACCTCAAGATCGTCGGCCATCGCCTGACCCTACCACTCGTTCCAGCCCGACGATGCCCACACCGAGACGTCGGGCGGGCCATCGAAGAGCTGCCCGAAGAATTCGGTGATCTGGGGGCTCGACGCAAAAGCCTGAACCGCCTCGGCTGAGCGCCACTCGTCGACGCCGAGGAAGGCGCCCGGGTCGGCTGGATTCAGGAAGACTCGATGGGATAGATCGCCCGCGGCCAGGGCCATCTCCCTCGTCGCGGCCGTCACCTGGTCGTGGAGCTGCCGCGCCATCGCCGGGTCGCCGCGCAATCGCGCCCGGATGATCACGGTCACCTGCGTTGCCTTGTCCGTGCTCGCCATCTCAAAACCTCCTGATCGGCTGATCGGCGGCCGATACTAGGCGGCGTGGTTGGCGAAACGTTGGCGTCCGAAGGCGGGCCGGTCGCGCCCATCCGCGTCTACCTCGCGGGTGGCATCGCCCTCGTTGGCGGGGATGGCGTCGTCATCACGGAACGTGCGCTCGCAGGACGCCAGCTCAGACGGATGTTCGTTCGGCTCGTGGCCATCCATGAACCTGTCTCCCAGGCCGACCTGGCGGACGATCTGTGGGAGACGGCCTGGCCGCCTGCATGGCAGGTCGCGATTCGGGCGCTCCTCAGCAAGATCCGCATGACGTTCAGTTTGGTGGGTGCAGCCGATGTTCTCGTGAGTCGCGGCGGCACGTATGAGCTGCGGCTGCCGGCCGACACCTGGCTGGACATCGATGCCGCCAGCCAAACGGTTCACCGTGCAGAGACGTCCCTGAGGGACGGCGATCGAGCGACGGCGTGCGGCTGGGCTCTTGCCTCTCGCGCGATCGCGTCCCGACCGCTCCTCCCGGGCGACGAGGGCGCATGGCTCGACGATCTGCGCTTGCGACTGGTCGATGTTCGCCTGCGGGCACTGGAATGCCTCGGAGAGATCTGGCTCGCGAGTGGCGACGCGCCACTGGCTGCGCGCGACGCCGCGGAGGCCCTGGACCTCGATCCGTACCGGGAGAGCGCTCACCGGCTCCTGATCCGGGCCCACCTCGCATCGGGCGAACGAGCCGCCGCGATCCGCGCCTACGACGCGTGCCGGAAGCTCTTTCGGGGCGAGCTGGGCGTGGAACCGGCGCCCGAGACGACGGCCCTCGTCGCACCGACCTTGATCGATATGCGCGCTCGCGGCGGTGGCGCGCATGAAGGCCCGGCGTAACGGCCGATCTGGCGCATGACCTGGAGCGCTGAGCGAACCTTGGCCGGCGGGAGCTGCGCCTGTCGAGGAGCTTCCGCCGCCTGATCCGAGGTCGGATCCAGCATTGCGAGCGTCAGCGTTGAGACGTCCGCGCCTCAATGAGCCGCTTGAGGGTCGACAGCTCCGTTCCATGCGACCTGCGCACCATCGGCGCCAGAAGCGAGCCGAAAGCTCCTCGTAGCCCGCCCGCGTTCAGCTCGGTCCAGCGGGAGAGCCGGGTCTCGCCACCGACGCTTTCGAGCGTGAAGCCACCGATGAGATCCCCGATGAGGGGGACGACGGCCGTGAACGAGACCCGGTGCGGCGGCTCGTATCGTGTCGCGACGAGCCGCTGCGATCTGATCTCGCGACCGAACATGGGGCGGACGCTCTCGACCGTCGTTCCGACACCGAACGGTCCATCCGATGTCTTGCGCAGCTCACTGCCGCTGCGAGTCCAGCGCGACGAGTTCGTGAAGTCAATGAAGAAGTCCCAGACCTCCTGGACGGGGCGAGAGATCAGGGTCGTGACGTCGATCCGTACCATCGTGGTTTCACGCTTCCAGCCGCCGATCCAAAGCACGTTCGCCTGCGGCGACTGCGGACCCGGGGCGGACGGAGCTCCCGCGGGTAGGGCCACCCTACTCCGTCGTATCGACTGGGGCGTCTCGGGGACGTCGCGGTCCTAGCTGAACAGGAGGGCCAGGAGGACCGCGGCGACCGCGGCGGCCCGGCGGAGCAAGTGGTCATCCGGATCGTCGGCATGCGACCCACCGGGCAACGGTGGACCGCCGCCATGGAGCCCGTCGAGGATTCCCCGGACTCACGGGGGGCTCGGAACGGCTTCGGACGAGTCGCGCCGCGCCGCGCTCGCGAGTCGCACGGCGAGCCAGAAGAGGCCGAGCGCCCAGCACCGGGTGAAGGGCCGCCACCATCGGCAACGAGGCGCGCACCTCGGGCAGCCCGGTCTGCACCAAGTAGAAGAGCAGGATGCCGGCGGCCAGCCTGACGGTCGGGAGCTGGCCGACCCACGCGACGATCGGCAGCAGCAGGGTCAGGAGACCAACCACGACCCTGCCGAAGTCGACGTGCGTGTGGAACGTCGCGGGTCGTTGAAGACGGCCAGCCCAGCCAGGAAGACCTGGATCAGCAGGCTGGCGACGTAGAGCCAGGTCAGCCATGGAAAGGCACTGCGGGCCCACGCTCGGACCATTCCCCACCTCCGTCCGGTCGGTCCGAGGCCACAAGCCCGTCATCGTGGTCAGGCCGCCCTGTCGATGGTAGGGATCCGGCGTCTACCGGCTGTCACGAGGGCGCGGCGTCTTGACAGGCACGTACTCCAGGGCGCTGACCCCCGCGACGCCGGGGAGAGCAACCTCCGCGACCTCAGGCGGCCCACGAGTCGTGAAATTGACACTGGCCATCAGGGCACGCGATTGCGAAAATGGCCCATCGCCTCGAGGGGAGGGGTCTGCGCGTACGCCGCCAGCGGCCCTTCTGAACGATTCGGTGGCTGGAGGGACCGTCATGCGCGCATTCGCGATCGATGCATTCGGCGAGGAGGGACGGATCCGCGAGGTCCCCGACCCGGTGCCCGGCGACGGCGAAGTGCTGGTCCGCGTGAACGTGGCGGGCATGAACGCCACGGACATCTTCGTCATGGCCGGCTTCATGAAGGATTACGTCGAGCACCGGTTCCCCCTGGTCATCGGAATCGATGCGTCTGGTGTCGTCGAGCGCGTTGGCGCGGGAGTCGAGGCCTATCGCGAGGGCGATGAGGTCTACGGCTTCATCCGGAAGCAGCTCATGGGCGAAGGGACGATGGCCGACCTCGTCAACCTGGGGATCGGCGGCCTCACCCACAAGCCGCGGACGATCACCTGGGAGGAAGCGGCCGTCGTCGGGCATTCGGCGCTCACCGCCGCAGCGGCGGTCGAGGACGTCGCGCTCCGCCAGGGCGATCGGCTCGTGCTGCTTGGCGGAACGGGCGGCGTCGGGAGCTTCGCCACGCAGTTTGCCGCCGAGCGCGGCGTCGAGGTGATCGCGGTCACTCGGCCCGAGTTCACGGTTTATGCCCAGTCGATGGGGGCGGCAGCGGTCGTGGACTACACGGTCGAGGATCCCGTGGCAGAGCTACGGACGCGATTCCCGGACGGCGTTGACGCGGTGATCGACCTCGTCGGGATCCCGGACCTGCTTGCAGGAGTGGCATCCGTCTTGAGGCCCGGTGGCCGGGTGGCCTCGACCGTGCTGCCGCCGGAGATGCAGGGCGTCGCCGGGTCGGGCATCGAGGGCAAGATGACCGTCCGCTACGCCGCCGACCATCGATTCCCGGAGATCGCCGTTCGGATCGCCGAAGGGAGCCTCCGCATTCCCGCGATCCAGGCCTTCCCGTTTGACCACATCCAGGACGCGATTGCGCTCCAGGCCACCCGCCACGTTCGGGGCAAGATCGCCGTCCAGATCGGGGTTGCCGGCCACTCCGAGGCAATGCTCGAAGCAGCCGTCCCCGCATAGCGCCGTCGCGCCCATCAGGAAGGGTCGCCGACGCCGGGCCCTTCCTCATCAGGCTGATCGCGAGCACCCGTCCTGCCGCACCGTCGCTTCGGCGATCATGGACCGATGCACGACGACAACCCCGACTGGGGCGCGATCGAGGTCCGCGGCGCCCGCGAGAACAACCTCCGCGACGTCAACGTCGACATCCCGAAACGCCGCCTGACGGTCTTCACCGGCGTGTCGGGCTCGGGCAAGAGCTCGCTGGTGTTCGGCACGGTGGCCGCCGAGTCGCAGCGGCTGATCAACGAGACCTACAGCGCGTTCGTCCAGGGGTTCATGCCAACGCTCGCCCGGCCGGACGTCGACTCGCTCGAGGGGCTGACCACGGCGATCATCCTCGACCAGGAACGGATGGGCGCCAACGTCCGGTCCACCGTGGGCACGGTCACCGACGCAAACGCGATGCTGCGGGTCGTTTTCAGCCGGCTCGGGCGGCCGCACATCGGTGGGCCGCAGGCGTTCTCGTTCAACATCCCGTCGGTGACCGGCGGCGGGGCGATCAAGATCGACCGCGGCGCGGGCGTGACCGAGAGCCGGAGCTTCAGCGTCGCCGGCGGGATGTGCCCGCGCTGCGAGGGCATGGGCACGGCGAACGCGATCGACCTGGGCCAGCTGTTCGACGAGACGAAGTCGCTCAACGAAGGCGCGATCAAGGTCCCCGGCTACACCGCCGACGGATGGTCCACCCGGCTGTTCATTGAGTCGGGCTTCCTCGACCCGAACAAGCCCATCCGCGACTACACGGAGACCGAGCTCCACGACTTCCTGCACAAGGAGCCCGTCAAGGTCCGGATCAATGGGATCAACCTGACCTACGAGGGGCTGGTTCCGAAAGTCCAGAAGTCGATGCTGTCGAAGGACGTCGACGCGCTGCAGCCGCACATCCGGGCGTTCGTCGATCGGGCGGTGACGTTCAGCACGTGCCCCGAATGCGGCGGCACGCGGCTGAACGAGGCCGCGCGGTCGTCGAAGATCAATGGGATCAGCATTGCCGACGCCTGTTCGATGCAGATCAGCGACCTCGCCGCCTGGGTCCGCGGTCTCGACGAGCCGTCGGTCGGGCCGCTACTCGCAGCCCTCGGCGAAAGCCTCGACTCGTTCGTCGAGATGGGCCTCGGCTACCTCAGCCTCGACCGGCCGTCCGGCACGCTCTCGGGCGGCGAGGCGCAGCGGACGCGGATGATCCGCCACCTCGGGTCGGCGCTCACGGACGTCACCTACGTCTTCGACGAGCCGACGATCGGGCTGCACGCCCACGACGTCGAGCGGATGAACACGCTGCTCCAGCGACTGCGCGACAAGGGCAACACGGTCCTCGTCGTCGAGCACGACCCGGAGGTGATCCGGACCGCCGACCACGTCGTCGACATGGGCCCCGGTGCAGGGCCGCGCGGTGGGACCGTCGTGTACGAGGGCTCGGTCGATGGGCTGATCGCGTCGGGCACCGCGACGGGCCGCCACCTTGACGTCCGCGCCGAGCTGAAGCCTGAGCCGCGGGCATTGCGCGGCTCGATCCCGATCCGGAACGCCGGGCTCCACAACCTCCAGGACGTCTCGGTCGACGTTCCGCTCGGCGTGCTCGTCGCGGTGACCGGCGTCGCGGGCTCCGGCAAGAGCTCGCTGATCCACGGTTGCCTGCCTCGGACGGACCCATCGGTGACCGTCATCGACCAGTCCACGATCCGCGGCTCGCGCCGCTCGAACCCGGCCACGTACACCGGGATCCTCGACCCGATCCGGACGGCGTTCGCGAAGGCAAACGGGGTCAAGCCGGCGCTGTTCAGCGCGAACTCCGAGGGCGCCTGCCCGAACTGCAATGGCCTGGGCAAGACGTACACGAGCCTCGGGTTCATGGCCGAGGTCGTCAGCCTCTGCGAGGTCTGCGAGGGCCGTCGCTACACCGACGACGTCCTCGAGTATCGGTTGCGCGGTCGGAACATCGTCGAGGCCCTGGCGATGCCGGTCGAAGAGGCGCGCGAGTTCTTCACCGAGAAGCCGGTGCGCGTCATGCTCGAGCGCCTCGCCGACGTCGGCCTGGGCTACGTCTCGCTGGGGCAGGAGCTCGACACGCTCTCCGGCGGCGAGCGCCAGCGGCTGAAGCTCGCGATCGAGATGTCCACCGACACGCAGGTGTACGTGCTCGACGAGCCGACGACGGGGCTCCACATGCAGGACGTCGACAACCTCATCGGACTCCTCGAACGACTGGTGGACGCCGGCCGGACCGTGATCGTGATCGAGCACAACCTCGACGTCGTCGCCCGGGCGGACTGGGTGATCGATCTCGGGCCGGGCGCCGGCCACGATGGCGGGCGGGTCGTCTTCGAGGGCCCGCCCTCGGCGCTCGTCCGGGCCGACGGCTCGTTGACGGGCGAGCATCTCCGGCGGCGGTTGGAGCCCGCGACCAGCGGTGCGCGATGAGTTTCGCGCCGGAGGCAGGTCACATCGACTGA
>Ga0070696_100000710_pt1 | contig 21255 bp, 21 predicted proteins | sample KBSK1253metaG_FD_65474 | JGI IMG/M metagenome (GOLD analysis project Ga0070696, IMG submission 65474) | Corn, switchgrass and miscanthus rhizosphere microbial communities from Kellogg Biological Station, Michigan, USA - KBS K1-25-3 metaG | ecosystem: Host-associated > Plants > Roots >... | reverse complement strand
ACGGACAGGATGGCGCGGAACGACTGACGTTCACCTTTCACTTTTCACCCTTCACGCGTTTTATTTGAGCATGCATATCCTCTTCGTCTGTACCGGGAATACCTGCCGGAGTCCGATGGCCGAAGCGCTGATGCGCGAGGCGCTCGCCGCACGGGGGATCGAGCAGGTGACGGTCGCATCGGCGGGCACCGGGGCCTGGGATGGCGCGCCGGCGTCTGAAGGCGCCTATCTCGTTGGCCTGGAACATGGTCTCGACATGAGCGAGCACCGCGCCCGCCTTCTCACCCGCGACATCGTCAAGGGTGCCGACCTGATTCTCACCATGTCCGGGCACCATCTGGCTCGGGTGGCAGAGCTCGGTGGCGACGACAAGGTCCACCTGCTGGGCGCCTATGTGGCGCGCGAGCCCGGCCGAACCGAAGTCAACGATCCCTTCGGCTCCGATCTGGAGAGTTATCGCAGCACCTTCGAAGAGCTCCAGGAGCTGATCAGTGGCGTGGTGAGTCGGGTGGCTGGCACTGTGCGGTGATCGACGGCAGCACGCGCGTTTTCGCGCTCCTCGGCGATCCGGTCGCCCACTCGCTCTCTCCCGCCATGCACAATGCGGCATTTCACGCCCTCGGACTTCGTGCCGTTTACGTCCCCCTTCGCTGCACACCGGCCGATCTGCCCTCCCTCATCAATGGACTGGCCCGCGCGGGCGGCGGAGGCAACGTGACCGTCCCTCACAAGCAGTCCGCGGCCGCAGCCATGGACCACTGTAGCGACGTCGCCGAACTGCTCGGCGCCTGCAACACCTTCTGGTCACGGGATGGCGAGACGGTTGGGGACAACACCGACGTCGACGGGTTGCTCACTGCGCTCGACCGGCTCGATCCGCCCGATGCCCCCTGGCTCATAGCTGGAACGGGGGGCGGGGCTCGGGCCGCGGTGGGCGGCGCGATTCGGAGAGGTGCACCAGTTTCGATCGCCTCCCGGGCGGCCGAGCGGCGGCAGGGTTTCGAGCGCTGGGCAGTCTCCCGCGGAGCGACGCTGGCACCGGCGCTCGATTGTCGCGTGTTGATCAATGCGACCCCGCTGGGGCTTCATCAGGGTGATCCTTTGCCACTTACTCGGGCGCAGGCACCGGACTCGGAGGTCGGCCTCGATCTGGTTTACGGCCCCGGCGAGACCGCTTGGGTCCGCGCGATGCGGTCGGCGGGACTCCGTACCGCCGATGGCCGGACCATGCTGGTGGCGCAGGGAGCGGCGGCGTTGGAGCGGTGGTTCCCCGGTGTACGAGCTCCCGCGGAGATAATGCGGGCCGCGGTCGATGCCGCTCTCCGGTAACCCGGCCAAAGAGCTTCTGACTCGCTGGACCGCTGGACTCCATCAGCTGGAGCGCTGGCTGCTTCCGTCGGCCTGCCTGCTCTGCGGCGAGGCGACTCCGGCGAGCAGCCAGGATCCTTTGATTTGTCCCATTTGCCGCTCTCGCTGGCGGCCGGTTCCCTCGCCGTACTGCGAGCGCTGTGGACAGCCTACCGCTGCTGGGCTGGAATGCCGGATCTGCGTCGAGTGGCCGCCGGAACTGGCGCGGGTCCGCAGCGCCGTTTGGCTTGAGGGCACCGCTCAGGATGCGGTGCATTTGCTGAAGTATGCCGGCTGGTGGCGGGTTGCCGAGGGGATGGCACCGGCAATGGGTCAGCTCGAGCCATTGACCGGGCAGGTATGCTTGATACCGATCCCCCTCGGCAAGCGCCGGCTGCGGGAGCGGGGGTACAATCAGAGCGAGCGGATTGCGGCTGCGCTGGGCGGGCTCATCGGTCGGCCGGTGCGGAGCGATCTCTTGAGCCGGGTGCGGGAGACCGGGACCCAGACGGCCCTCACTCCCGAGGCGCGCCAGGCTAACGTTGCAGGTGCCTTTCGCGCCACCAGTGCACACGGGCTCCGCTTGGTCCTGATCGACGACGTCTTTACCACCGGCGCCACCCTCTGCGCAGCCGCGGTCGCGCTGCGCGCCGCAGGCGCAGAGCAAATCGAGGCGGTAACGTTTGCGAGGGCGAGGCTCCCGGTTGGGTGATAGGAGACGTCGTTGGTCGTTGGTCATTGGTCTTGATCGGGAGAGTTACGCGCTGGGGCGCTCATTCTACAAAGACCAATGACTAACGACTAAAGACACTCAAAGGGTAACAAGCGACCAATCACCAGGAACCATCATGGCCATTCGCGTAGGCATCAACGGCTTCGGCAGAATCGGGCGGAACGTGGTGCGTGCCGCCAAGGCAATGAAGCTCGGCGAGCTCGATTTCGTGGCGGTGAACGATATCACCGATACCAAGACACTCGGCCATCTGCTCAAGTACGACTCGGTGCATGGTCGCTTTCCCGGCAATGTTGTGGCCAAGGCCGACTCGCTCGAAGTCGATGGCGACACCATCCGGGTGCTGGCCGAGAAGGACCCGGCCAAGCTTCCCTGGAAGGATCTCAAGGTCGATCTGGTGCTCGAATCGACCGGCCGATTCACCGATCGGGAGCAGGCCGCGCTCCACCTGCAAGGCGGCGCCAAGAAGGTGATCATCTCTGCTCCGGCCAAGAAGGAAGACATCACCATCGTCTACGGGGTCAATCACGAGGCCTACGACCCGGCTAAGCATCACATCCTCTCGAATGCGAGCTGCACCACCAACTGCCTGGTGCCGGTGGTCAAGGTGATCATGGACCGCTTTGGGTTCGTGAGCGGGTTCATGACCACGGTGCACTCCTATACCAACGACCAGCAGATACTCGACCTCCCGCACAAGGATCTGCGCCGGGCTCGCGCGGCAGCCATGTCCATCATTCCTACGACAACAGGCGCCGCGAAGGCCACCGGACTGGTCATCCCTCAGCTCAAAGGCAAGATCGACGGCGTGGCGCTCCGCGTGCCCACGCCGGACGTCTCGATTGTCGCGCTCAGCTGCCTGGTGGAGAAGGCCACCGGCGCGGATGAGGTGAACAACGCCTTCCGCGAGGCCGCGAAAGCCGGACCGCTGAAGGGCCTCCTGGTAGTGAGTGACGAACCGCTGGTCTCGGTGGACTACATCGGCACGCTTCAGTCCAGCACGGTGGACGCGGCCTCCACCAACGTGGTGAATGGTACGCTGGTCAATGTCTCCTCCTGGTACGATAACGAGATGGGCTATTCGGCCCGTTGCGTGGACCTGCTGCGCTACGTCGGGCAGCGATTGTGAAGCGAAGCCTGGAATCGCTCGACCCCAAGGCCATCGAGGGACAACGGGCATTGGTACGAGTGGACTTCAACTGCCCCATCAAGGATGGCGCGGTCTCGGATGACACTCGGATTCGGGCGGCCCTGCCCACCATCAAGTATCTGCGGAATCATGGTGCTCGAGTCGTACTCCTCTCCCACTTGGGACGACCCAAAGGGGGACCGGAGGCCAAGTACTCCATGCAGCCAGTGGTGCGCGCGCTGGAGCGGCTGCTCGGCGCGCCGGTGACCTTTCTCGCTGATCCGACATCGGAGGAAGCGGTGACCGCGACCAAACGGCTGCCGCGCGGCGGGGTCGCCGTTGGCGAAAACACCCGGTTCTACCCCGGGGAGGAGAAGAACGATCCGGGGCTGGCCCAGCGCTTCGCCGCCTTGGGTGATTTTTATGTGAACGATGCATTCGGCTCGGCCCATCGCGCTCATGCCAGCACCGAGGCAGTCGCGCGCTTGCTCAAGCCGGCGGTCGCCGGGTTCCTGATGCAGCAGGAGCTGCGCTACCTGGGAGACGCGCTCCGTGCTCCCAAGCGGCCGTTCATCGCGGTCCTGGGCGGTGCCAAGATCAGCGGCAAGATCGAGCTCATCGAGTCCCTGCTGCCTCAGGTGGATCAGATTCTCGTCGGCGGAGCCATGGCCTGCACCTTCTTCAAGGCGATGGGACTCCAGACCGGAAACTCCCTGGTTGAAGCCGAGCGGGTTGATCTGGCACGAGAGCTGACGCAGAAAGCCGGAACCAAGCTGGTATTGCCTTCCGGTGCCGTCATCGCGCAGGAGTTGCGAGGCGATGCCCCGACCCGTGCTGTCGCTCGTGACGCAATCCCCTCGGGTTGGAGCGTGTACGACATCGATCCCACCACTGAACAGGATTTTGCCGGTCGCATCGCGGGCGCGGGAACCGTGGTCTGGAATGGGCCGATGGGTGTGTTCGAGACGCCCCCCTTCGATCACGGCACCTTGGCGATTGCTCGCGCCCTGGCGGAAGCGACCGCGAAGGGTGCGGTAACAGTCGTGGGCGGGGGTGACTCTGCCGCTGCCGTGGCCCAAGCCGGTCTGAGCGACCGGGTCACCCATGTCTCCACCGGAGGCGGTGCCTCGCTGGAATTTCTTGAAGGCAAGCCACTGCCCGGCGTCGCAGCGCTGGACGAGGCTTAGGCCGGTTGGGCCATGGCTAGGCGCTCGGTCATCTATGCTGCCAACTGGAAGATGAATCATGGGCCAGGAGCGGCTCGTGCGTTCGCGGAGCGCTTTCTCGCCACCACTCGACCCATAGAAGGGCGTGAGCTATGGTTTTTTCCCCCCGCTGTCTCTCTCCATGCATTGGCTGAGGCGTTTGGCTCGCGCCGCGACGTCCGGGTGGGTAGCCAGAACGTGCACTGGGAAGCAAAGGGGGCGTTTACCGGTGAGCTCTCGATTCCTATGGTGACCGAGGCCGGAGCCCGGATGACTCTGGTGGGTCATTCGGAGCGGCGACACCTGTTTGGGGAGACCGACGAACAGGTGGCCCGCAAGGTGGCGGCGGCGCTCAAAGCCGGGATCCTTCCGCTCTTGTGTGTGGGTGAGACCCTGGCCGAACGCGAAGGCGGTCGTACCGAGCAAGTAGTGCTGCGGCAGGTCGATATCGTTCTCGAGCGGGTCCCCCCACCCGATTGGGCAAACGTCGCCATCGCGTACGAGCCGGTGTGGGCGATAGGCACTGGCAAGAACGCCACCCCCGATGACGCAGCCCAGGTGCATGAGCTCATCCGGTTCGCCTTGAGCCGCCGCGGCGTGAAAGACCATGTCCCGATTCTCTATGGCGGCAGCGTAAATACCGGCAACGTGCTTGCCCTGCTGGAGCGGCCCGAGTTGGACGGAGTCCTGGTAGGAGGCGCCAGTCTCGACCCCGATGCCTGGGCGGAGCTCGTTGGCCTCGGCGGCTGAGCCCATGCCGCAACTCCTGTCTGATAGCGCGTTGCTGGCCCGTCTCATCGGGTTCGATTCAACCAGCCGTGAGAGCAATCTCCCGCTCGCCGATTTCATATCCAACTACCTGGACCGACCAGGCGTGCGCATCACGCGCAATCCTTCGGCCGACGCTCGCAAGGCCAACCTGCTGGTCCAGATCGGTCCCGACCAAAGCGCCGGCGTGACCTTCTCGGGACACATGGACGTGGTGCCGGCAGACGAAATCGACTGGCGCTCCGACCCGTTTACCCTGGCCGATGAGGGCGAGCGACTGGTGGGGCGAGGGGCGGCGGACATGAAGGGCTTTCTAGCGCTGGCCATGAATCGGCTCGCTGCGCTCGATCCAGGGTCGCTGAAGCACCCGCTCGCCCTCTTGTTCACCTACGACGAGGAGATTGGGACACTTGGCGCCCGGCGCTTCACCGAGACCTGGTCAGGGACCGAGGCGCTGCCCCGCGACGTCATCATTGGCGAGCCCACTTCGCTTCGGGTGGTGCGGTTGCACAAGGGGATGGTACGACTCCGGCTCGGCTTCGAAGGGGTAGCTGCCCACAGCGGGTATCCCCATCTGGGACGAAACGCGATCGAACCCGCTGCTCGCGCCATCGTCGCCCTGAGCCAGCTCCGCGGGACGCTCGAGGGCGAGCGCCCGCCCCACGGTGAGCACTTCCCCGATGTGCCCTTCACCGCCCTGAACGTGGGCACGGTGCATGGGGGAAGTGCGGCGAACGTCATCCCCGATCGCTGCGCGATCGAGCTCGGCATCCGGCTGCTGCCGGAGACAGTGGCGGCGGTCGTGACGGAGCAGGTCCGCAACACCGTGAGGGAGGCGTTACCGGATGAGGCGTTTTCTCTCGACCTGGTGAGCGAGAGCCCCGCGATGATGTTGGACGCAGACGCCGACATTCATCGCTCTCTCTGCGGGCTCATCGGTCAGCGTGAGTCGTTCGGGGTCGCATTCGCGACCGATGCGGGCTGGCTGCAACGGGTGGGCTTTCGGTGTGTGCTCTTCGGGCCAGGGAGCATCGAGGTAGCCCATCGCCCTAACGAATTCGTTCCGGTGGCCGAGTTTCGGCGCGCGGGAGAACTGCTGGACGACATCGTCCGACGTCGCTGCCTCGAACCATGAGCGCCATCGTGATCCAGGCCGACTACACCTGGCTCGGAGATGGCTTCGCCGCGGGGGTCCAAGTCGCGGTCAGTGCCGGCGGAAAGATCGAGGCGGTGGGCAGTCTGGGTCGGCCAGTCACTCACCCCTTGAAGCATACCGCCCTGCTTCCCGGATTCATCACCGCCCACTCACACGCCTTCCAGCGCGGCCTCCGGGGAAAAGGGGAACGGTTTCCGGCGGCCGCCGGGACGTTCTGGACCTGGCGGGAATCTATGTATCAACTGGTGGCCTCGCTCGATCCCGACTCGTTTCGTCGGCTGTCGCTTCGGGCGTTTCGAGAGATGCGCGATGCGGGAATCACGGCCGTGGGCGAATTTCACTACCTCCATCATGATCGGGGAACCGACCACCGCTTCGACGAGATCCTGGTACATGCGGCGAGTCAGGCGGGAATCCGCCTGGTTCTGCTACAGGCATTCTATGCTTATGGGGGAATCGGCAAGCCGCTCGAGGGGGCACAACGACGGTTCGCCACTCCCTCATTGGAGCAATACTGGAGTCAGATGGATCGCCTTGCTGGGATGATCGATCCCGCGACCCAGACTCTGGGAGTCGCGCCACACAGCATCCGAGCCGTCGGGCTGGACGAGATCGCTGCGCTGCATCAGGAGGCAGTTCGGCGGAATCTCCCCTTCCACATGCACGTCGAAGAGCAACGCGCGGAAATCGCGGAATGCGTGGCCGCTTACGGAAAGACCCCGATGTTCCTGCTGAACGAGACGCTCCAATCGGCCGGGAATCTCTGCGCGGTGCATTGTACCCATACAACCTCGGATGACATGACGCGGTTTCTCCAGTCCGGCGGTGCCGTCTGCCTGTGCCCTCTGACGGAGGCCAACCTGGGAGACGGCGTACCGGAGCTGCGGCGCCTTGCCGGTGCGCGACTCAGTCTTGGCACCGACAGCAACGCACGGATCTCGATGGTGGAAGAGATGCGGCTCCTGGAGTATGGGCAGCGTCTTCGTGACGAGCGGCGCGGTGTCCTCACCGACCCCACAGGGCGCGTGGCGACAACCGCGCTGGGCGCGGCCACCCACGGAGGAGCTCAGGCCTTGAAGCTGCGGGCCGGCCGAATCGAGCCGGGGTACTGGGCCGATCTGGTCGCGCTTGACCTGTCAGCACCGCCGCTGGCGGAGCTGCCCATGGACGCCCTGCTCGAAGGCCTGGTCTTCGGGGGCGGCAATGAGGTCATATCGGGGACCTTCGTGGGCGGGCGCTGGCGTGCCAGCGGTAGGGGGTAAGGCGCACGAGTGCCCGAACTCCCCGACATCCAGGTCTACCTCGAGCGACTGGCTCCCCTGATCCTGAATCAGCCCTTGGAACGCATTGTGATCCGGAGTCCCTTCGTACTTCGGTCGGTCATGCCGCCCATTGCCGAAGCACAAGGGAAACGCGTCGTCGGGCTGCGCCGCCTGGGGAAGCGGATCGTGCTGGCGCTCGAGGACGACCTTTTTCTGGTAATCCATCTGATGATCGCGGGCCGACTGCGCTGGCGCCCGCCGGGCACTCGACCCGCCGGGCGACTGGGCCTGGCGACGTTTGAGTTTCCGGCCGGCGTGCTGCTGCTCACCGAGGCCGGGACTAAGCGTCGGGCTTCGATGCACCTCGTGCGGGGTGAAGCCGCACTGAGCGAGTTCGAGCGAGGTGGCCTCGAGGTGTTGGACGCCGACCTCACCGCCTTCCAGGATCGGCTCACATCGGAGAACCACACCTTGAAACGGGCGCTCACCGATCCGCGCCTGTTCAGCGGGATCGGCAACGCCTACTCGGATGAGATTCTGCACCGAGCCAGGCTTTCTCCTCTCGCCTACACTCGAAAGCTGAGCCAGGAACAGATAAGCCGTCTGTTCGACGCGACCAGAGCGACCTTGCTCGAGTGGATCCAGCGCCTTCGAGCCGAGGTGGAGGTATTTCCCGAGAAGGTCACAGCTTTCCGGGAGGGAATGGCCGTGCACGGCCGATACCGGGAGCCCTGTCCAGTCTGCGGAACGCCGGTCCAAAGAATCCGCTATGCTGACAATGAGACCAACTACTGCGCTCGCTGCCAGACCGGCGGGCGCCTGCTGGCCGACCGCGCCCTTTCCCGGTTGCTGCGGGAGGATTGGCCCCGATCCATCGATGAGATTGACTGACCTCGTGACGCTTGCCCGAACCTCGCTCGCCCTGCTGATCGCCAGTGCAATGGTCACCCCTCCAGCCCACGCGCAACAGTCAGACTCCGGACAGGTGACTCTGGAGCGGCTGTTCGACACCCAGGACTTCGCACCGGAGCCGTTCGGGCCAGCGCGCTGGATGGCAGATGGAAACGCCTATACCAGCCTGGAACCCTCGCGGGAACAGCCCGGCGGAAGCGACATCATCCGCTACGATGCCGCAACCGGCCGTCGCGAAGTGCTGGTGTCATCCCGGCGGTTGGTGCCTTCAGGAGACTCGGTGCCGCTCGAAGTCGAGGACTACGTCTGGTCACCCGGTGGCCGATGGCTGCTGGTCTTCACCAACTCCAAACGGGTGTGGCGGCAAAACAGCAGGGGCGACTATTGGGTCCTCGAGCTCTCCCAAGGCCGCCTCTGGCGACTGGGTGGCGGTGCGGCTCCCTCGACCCTGATGTTTGCCACCTTTTCTCCCAATGGAGATCGGGTCGCCTACGTGCGGGAGCACAACCTGTACGTGGAGTCTCTCAAAGATGAACGGATCACCCAGCTCACCCGTGATGGATCCCAGACCATCATCAACGGAACATTCGACTGGGTGTATGAGGAGGAGCTTTCCTTACGAAATGGATTTCGCTGGAGCCCCGATGGCCGGCGAATAGCCTACTGGCAGCTCGACGCCTCTGGAGTGAGGAATTTCGATCTCATCGATGACACCGACTCGCTCTACTCCTTCGTGATCCCGGTGCAATACCCCAAGGCCGGCACCACCAACTCTGCCGCCAGGATAGGCGTAGTGAGCGCCGATGGCGGGCCGACCCGGTGGCTGGAGCTCGGCGGCGACCCGCGAAATCATTACATCGCTCGACTGGATTGGGCCGGCGGCTCGGATACGGTCGTCGTGCAACGCCTCGATCGGTCCCAGCACACCAATCTGGTGATCCTGGCGGATGCCGCGACGGGCCGGGCGCGCGCCGTCCTGACCGAACACGACAGCACGTGGGTGGATGTGGTGGACGATGTGCGTTGGCTCAATCACGGCCACCGGTTTACTTGGGTCAGCGAACGGGACGGCTGGCGGCATCTCTATGCTGTGTCCCGGGACGGCTCGAGCGTACGGCTCCTTACCACAGGCCAATTCGATCTGACCAACCCCGGCAGCGCCTTCGGTGAGCCTCTCGTGCTCGGCACCGATATGGCGGAAAAGTGGATCTACTACACCGCATCACCTGACAATCCAACCCAGCTCTATCTCTTTCGGAGCCGCCTCGACGGTCACGGCAAACCGAGTCGAGTCACGCCGCCAGGACAGCCGGGCACCCACCTCTATCAGATCGCTCCCGGGGCCCGATGGGCACTACATACGTATGCCGCCTTCGGCACACCGCCGGTAACCGACCTGGTTCGTCTGCCCAGCCACCAAGTGGTGCGAACCCTCCTACCAAACCAGCGACAGCGGGCAGCGGTCGGGGCGCTGCGACGCGGACCGATGGAGTTCTTTCGAGTGGACGGCGGTGATGGCCAGCAGCTCGATGCCTGGATGATGAGACCGCCTGACTTCGACCCCTCCCGGCGCTACCCCGTGCTCTTCTATGTGTACGGCGAGCCTGCGGGACAGACCGTGCTGGATAATTGGGACGGACTGACCTATCTGTGGCATTTGATGCTCACCCAGCAGGGATACATCGTGGCGAGCGTGGACAATCGCGGCACTCCAGCTCCTCGGGGCCGCGCCTGGCGCCGTGCGATCTACCGTCAGATCGGGGTGCTTGCGTCGGCCGAGCAGGCCGCCGCCGCCCGAGCGATCGCGCACCGTCCGTACGTGGATTCCACACGGATCGGTGTATGGGGCTGGAGCGGTGGAGGATCGATGACCCTGAACCTGCTCTTCCGCTCGCCCGAGCTCTATCGCGTCGGGATGTCGGTAGCGCCGGTCACCGATCAGCGCTACTACGACACGATCTACCAGGAGCGCTACATGGGTCTTCCGCAGGAGAATCCTGAGGGGTATCGGAAAGGGTCGCCCATTACCTTCGCGGACCAGCTCCGGGGCGACCTGCTGCTGGTGCATGGGTCGGGCGACGACAACGTGCATTACCAGAACAGCGAGAGCCTGGTGAACGCCCTGGTGGCTGCCGGAAAACCGTTCAGCCTCATGGTCTACCCCAATCGCAGCCATTGTATCTGCGAGGGTAACGGCACCACGGCACATCTGTACGGGCTGCTCACCCGGTATCTGCGCCAGCACCTGAGCGCAGGGCCCGCGCCGCGAGCCGCCGGTGTTGACCCAACTTCAAACGGTCGCTAGACTTCCCGGCCGCCCAGGAGACCGTTCATGTTCGCACTGCTGCTCACGTTGCTCATTCTCGACGCCCTGTTGCTCTCGGTGGTCGTCCTGCTTCAAGCAGGGCAGGGTGGTGGACTCGCCTCGCTCGGCGGGGCTACCACCGATACCGTGCTCGGTGGCCGGCAAGCGGTCACGATTCTAACCAAGCTGAGCTGGTGGTGCGGAGGCATCTTCCTCGTGCTTTCGCTGCTTCTCTCGCTGGTGCCCCGCGGTGGCAGCTCCGCTGGCGACCTGCAGCAGCGGCTCCGCGCGGCCACGCCAACCGCACCTGCGCCCAGCGCTCCACTTCCGCTCGGGTCGCCAACGCCTCCGACGTCGGCGCCGGCGAACGGCCAGACCGCGACACCACCGACCTCAGCACCATCGGCCGCGGCGCCGAGCAAGCCATCTCCCGCGCCCTCACCCGGGGCGCCTGCCCCCAAGAAGGCGAAGTGAGGCCGAGTCTCGACGGCGGGGTGACCGGATGACCGATCGCCCCGCTTTCGTTTTGCTGGAGGACGGCGCCTGGTTCCCCGGGACCGCCGTGCGCCCGATCGATCCAGCGTTCGGTGAAGTTGTCTTCACCACCAATCTCACCGGCTATCAAGAGACCTTTACCGACCCCAGCTACCTGGGCCAGATCGTGGTGATGACCGCCCCGATGATCGGGAACTACGGTGTGAACATCGAGGACATGGAGTCCGAGCGTCCTCAGGTGACCGCTGTCGTGGTGCGGGAGCTTTCTCGGTACCCCTCGAATTGGCGCGCCACCAGGAGTCTGGACGAGTGGCTCGCCTCCGCGGGGATTCCGGTCATCGAGGGAGTGGACACTCGACGGCTAACCCGACATTTGCGCGAGCGCGGCGCCATGCGGGGCGTCGTGGCGGAGGGAAGTCAACCCAGCGAGGAGCTTGCCACCCAGCTGCTTGCGTCGCCTTCGATGGAAGGACTCGACCTCGCCAGCCGAGCCACGGTGAACGAGCCCTGGAGTGAGGGCGAGGGTCCGCACATCGTTGCGTACCACTACGGCATCAAGCGCAACATCGTGAGAATGCTGGTAAAGGCGGGCTGTCGGGTTTCGGTCTTGCCCGCGCGGACGAGCGCCAGCCAGGTCCTGGAGCTGAAGCCTGACGGCCTTTTCCTCTCCAACGGTCCAGGAGATCCCGCCGCGGTGGAGTACGCCTTGGGCACCATCCGCGAGCTCGCGGACCGCGGGCTTCCCACGTTTGGAATCTGCCTCGGTCACCAGTTAGTCGGCCTCGCGTACGGTGGGTCCACGGCCAAGCTGCCCTACGGTCATAGAGGGGGAAACCACCCGGTGCGGGAACTCGGCTCAGGTCGGGTGCTGATCACGACCCAAAACCATGGCTTTGCTGTGGTTGGCGATGCGAACAGCGTGCCCGGGGCGCCCGCCCTCGAGGTGACGCATCTCAACCTGAACGACGGCACCATCGAGGGGATACGCCATCGCGAATTGCCCCTCTTCGCGGTGCAGTATCACCCCGAAGCGGCTCCCGGTCCCCACGATGCATTCCCTCATTTCGAGGAGTTCTTGGCATCGGTCCGCGCCAACCGATCACAACCCCTTGACAGACAACACTTAAGCTCATAGTATCGGCCTGTAGTAAGCCCTGCCGAGCTCCGCTGTCTGTAACCCTTCTGGGGGGCGCATGACCAAGGCCGATCTCGTCGAACAGGTAACCGCCTCAATCGCCCGCACCGCGGGTCCAATGATCTCTAAGAAGGATTGCGCCCGCGTAGTGGACGCCTTCCTCGAGGCGGTCAAAGAGGCGCTCAGACAGCAGCACAACATCGAGGTCCGTGGATTTGGGACCTTCAAGATCCGGCGACGGAAGACGCGGATGGCGCGCAATCCGAGAACCGGCGATCCGGTCGAGGTAGCTGCCCGCCCGGTTCCGGTCTTTAAGCCCAGCAAGGAGTTACGCGCCCTGGTTGCGGACGAGAGTGCGCCCGCCGCCGAGCCGCTGCAGGGCATCTGATTTCGCTCGATTCGCGTTCGTAGAATCGGCATTCAAGGGGTCCACCGGGAAATGCGAACCCGGCGCGGCCCCTTTTCCATTAGCTTCCAAGCATGGTCACTGCAGTCGCTTCCGAGATCAGCGTCCGAGTGCTCCTCTTCGCGAGCTATGCCGAAGGCCTGGGGTTCGACTCGATCGATCTGTCACTGGCTTCGCCGGCTACGGTCGGAGCCGTGCTCGAACGGCTTCGCGCGCTGCCCGGCGGCGATCGCCTTCCACAAAGGCCTCTCTGCGCGCTCAATCTCGCGCACGTCGGACCAGAGGCGACGCTCGCCACCGGTGATGAAGTCGCGGTGCTCCCGCCGCTTGCGGGAGGATGAAGTGGAATTTCTGACCGAACAGCCCATCGACGTGGCGGCGCTGATGGCGGCGGTCCAGGCTCCCGCCCGCGGCGGGATCGCCGTTTTCGTGGGGGCAGTTCGCAATCACCAGGCGGGGCGCGATGTTCTTCGGCTTCATTATTCTGCGTACCGCCCCATGGCCGAGGCCGAGTGCGCCCGTATCATGACGGAAGCCGAGGCGAAATGGGACGTCGCTGTTGCTGTCGCCCATCGAGTGGGCCGGCTCGAAGTCGGTGATACAGCGGTAGCGGTGGTTGCCGCATCGGCCCACCGCGAGGAGGCGTTTGCCGCCTGCCGATATCTGATCGAACAGATCAAGCGCCGGGTCCCGATCTGGAAGCAGGAGTTCTACGCGGATGGGTCGGTGAGCTGGGTCGATCCTAGTACCGGGGCAGAGCACACGGAAGCCGGGCCGAGGCTCCAGCACGCATGATCAGGCAGCCCTTGCCGCTCCCACTGCGCGATGGGTTCGGTCGTCCGCTCCGGAATCTGCGGGTTTCAGTTACCGATCGGTGCAATCTCCGGTGCCAGTATTGCATGCCGGAGGAGGACTACGTCTGGCTTCCGCGTTCATCGATCCTGACCTTCGAAGAGATCGATCGTCTGGCCGGTATCTTCGGCGCCCTCGGCGTGCACCGGATCCGCTTGACCGGCGGTGAGCCGTTGCTGCGTCAGAATCTCCCCACGCTGGTCTCCCTCCTCAGCCGGCACAAGACGCTCAGGGATCTTGCGCTCACCACCAACGGAACTCTGTTGGCTCGGAGCGCCTTGACACTGCGGAAGGCCGGGCTGCGTCGGGTCACGCTGAGCTTCGATACTCTTCAGCCTCAACGCATGCGTCAGTTCGCCCGCAGCGCGAAGCACGGAGACGTGCTGGAGGGGATCGATGCGGCTCGATCCTCAGGTTTCGATGAGGTCAAACTGAACACGGTCGTGGTCCGCGGCTTCAACGACGATGAGGTTGGCGAGCTCTTCGAGTTCGCCAGGCTCAAGGGCTTGGAGATCCGCTTCATTGAGTACATGGACGTGGGCGGCGCGACTCACTGGTCGATCGACCGGGTGGTTTCGCGGCAGGAGATTCTGGATACCCTGACTCGGCGGTACGGCCCGATCGAGAGCCTGCACCAGCCCGGGGATTCCGCACCGGCGGAGCGCTTTGCCCTGCGGGATGGAACTCAGTTCGGGGTGGTCGCCTCTACGACGGCCCCGTTCTGCCGTACCTGCGATCGGAGCCGGCTCACCGCGGACGGTAGCTGGCTTCTCTGCCTCTATGGCGAGGCGGGGCTGGATCTGCGGGAGCTGCTGCGGAACGGCGCTGACGATGCGCACATTGCGGCCCGTATCGCCGAGACCTGGGCAGCCCGAACCGATCGCGGCGCCGAAGAGCGCGCGGACGCGCCCCACCGGGGCGTCCTGTACCAGATCGACAGCTTGCGCGCCGACCCCAGGCGCGAGATGCACACGCGCGGCGGCTGATGGCGCTGCACGTCGCGCTGATTCAACCCCAGATCCCACCGAATACCGGCAACATCGCCCGGCTCTGCGCCGCCACTGACACTTCGCTTCACCTGATCGAGCCGCTCGGCTTTTCCCTGGAGGACAGCGACTTGAAGCGGGCCGGCCTGGACTACTGGCACGCGGTAGATCTCTGGGTCCATCCAGACTGGTTTGCCTTTCGCGATGCCATCGGCCGGGACCGCTGCTTGTACTTCTCCGCGAATGCGGAACGCTCGTTCTGGGACGCGCCGTACGAGGCCAACAGCTGCCTGGTATTCGGCAGCGAGACCGAAGGTATGCCGGCGCGGATCCTGGAGAAGCATCCTGAGCGCTGCTTCACCATTCCGATGGGAGGGCCGGTGCGGAGTCTCAACCTGGCGACCGCCGCGGGGATCGTGCTGTACGAGGCGATCAGGACTACAGTGAGAAGTAAGAAGTGAGAAGTAAGAGATGAGAGGTGAGAGGTGAGACGTGAGAGGTGAGACGTGAGAGGTGAGACGTGAGCCGTGAGCCGTGAGCCGTGAGACGTGAGACGTAAGAGGTCACGTCTCACCTGTCACCTGTCACCTGTCACCTGTCACCCACTATATTCTTTCGCTCTCCATCTCCTATCCACCGAATCAGGGTCTGTCCATGCTCGAAAAAGTCGTAGTCGTCGGGGCAGGGAATGTGGGGGCCACCGCTGCGCAGCGCCTGGCTGAGAAGAGTCTGGCACGCCGGGTCATCATGGTTGATGTCATCGAAGGCGTGCCGCAGGGGAAGGCCCTGGACCAGTGGCAGTCGGGGCCCATCGAGGGCTTCGACGCTCGGATTACCGGCGCGCAGACCTACGACGAGGCGGCTGGCGCCGAGGTAGTGGTGGTGACCGCAGGAATCGCGCGGAAGCCGGGGATGAGTCGGGACGATCTGGTGAGGACCAACGCGGGGATCGTGCGCTCGGTCAGCGAACAGATTACGCGGGTCGCTCCCCTATCAATAGTGGTGGTGGTCTCGAATCCGCTGGATGTCATGTGCTATGTGGTGAAGAAGACGACCGGCTTTCCCCGCGAGCGAGTAATCGGTATGGCCGGGGTGCTCGATACTGCGCGCTATCGCATGTTCCTGTCGGAGGCACTGGACGTGTCGGTCGAGGACATCCAGGCCATGGTCCTGGGCGGACACGGTGATACCATGGTCCCTCTGGTGTCCTACACGACAGTGTCTGGCATTCCCGTGAGCCAGCTCATCGATGCGGACAAGCTCCGCTCTATCGTCGACCGCACCCGGAACGGCGGCGCCGAGATCGTGGCCTTCCTCAAGACTGGCTCCGCCTATTACGCGCCCAGCGCCGCGGCGGTACAGATGGTGGAGGCAATTGCGCTGGACAAGAAGCGTATCCTGCCGTGTTCGGCGTGGCTGCAAGGCGAGTTCGGTCTGCGCGACGTATTCTGCGGCGTGCCTTGCAAGCTGGGCAGGGCGGGCCTGGAGCGGATCCTGGAAATCAAACTCAGCGATGCCGAGCGGGAGGAGCTACACAAGTCCGCCGAGGCGGTGCGGGCGACACAGGCAGTGGTCGACGGCTGACAGAGGAGGCCCAGTGAACCGGATACGGGTCTTCTGGGACTCGTCGGTCGGAAAAAAAGTGGTCATGGCCGTCACCGGATTCATCATGGTGGCGTATCTCATCACGCATGTCCTGGCCAATCTCCTCGTCTTTCAGGGTCCGGTCCACATCAACGCGTACAGCGCCTTCCTGCACGGAACTGGAGGTGCGCTGTGGGCCGCCCGACTGGTCCTCCTGGTTTCCCTGGTGCTCCACGTGGTCGCCGCCCTGCAGCTGGCGGCACGGCGGCGGGCTGCGCGGCCGATCGCCTATCAGGGTGGCAGCGAGCCGCAGGTTTCGACCTTTGCCTCGCGCACCATCCGCTGGGGTGGAGCCCTCATTCTGGTGTTCCTGATCTACCACATTCTGCATTTCACTCTGGGGACGGTCCACTCCGACTTTGTTGAGGGTGATCCCTACCACAACGTCACCGCGGGATTCCGCAGCCCCCTCGTGGTGGCATTCTACCTCGTCGCCATGATGGCGGTGGGACTCCATCTCTACCATGGCATCTGGAGCGGAGGCCGTAGTCTGGGTCTCAGCCAGCCGTCGCCCCACCCGTTGCGGCGGCGCCTGGCGTGGGTGCTGGCGGTATTCGTATGGCTGGGGTTTACGGTGATTCCGCTGGCGGTGTATGCAGGGGTGATAAAGTGAGACGTGAGACGTGAGACGTGAGACGTGAGTAGTGAGGGTCTCCATGGAACTACGCGCGAAAATCCCGGCTGGCCCCATTGAGAAGAAGTGGGACCGGCACCGCTTCGAGATGAAGTTGGTGAATCCGGCCAACAAGCGAAAGCACACGGTGATCGTGGTTGGGAGCGGACTCGCCGGCGCATCCGCCGCGGCCACGCTCAGCGAGCTCGGCTATCAGGTGAAGTGCTTCTGCTTTCAGGACTCCCCTCGCCGGGCCCACAGCATCGCCGCGCAAGGCGGCATCAACGCCGCCAAGAATTATCGGAACGACGGCGACAGCGTCTACCGGTTGTTCTACGATACCGTGAAGGGCGGGGACTTTCGCGCCCGGGAGGCCAATGTCTATCGGTTGGCTCAGATCAGCGTCGCCATCATCGACCAATGCGTGGCCCAGGGTGTCCCTTTCGCCCGGGAGTACGGCGGATTGCTGGCCAATCGATCGTTCGGGGGTGCCCAGGTTTCTCGGACCTTCTACGCCCGGGGCCAGACGGGCCAGCAGCTCCTGCTCGGGGCCTACCAGGCGCTGGAGAAGGAGGTAGCGCAGGGCGGGGTGACCATGTACCCACGGACCGAGATGCTGGACCTGGTCGTGATCGACGGGCGGGCGCGGGGAATCGTCGTACGGGACATGGTGACCGGCAAGATCGAGTCCCACGCCGGCGATGCCGTCGTACTGGGCACCGGCGGGTATGGAAACGCCTTCTATCTGTCCACCAACGCAAAAGGATCGAACGTCACCGCGATTTGGCGAGCGCACAAGCGGGGAGCGGCCTTCGCCAATCCCTGCTACACCCAGATCCACCCCACCTGCATCCCGGTGAGCGGGGAGTATCAGTCCAAGCTGACTCTGATGAGTGAGTCGCTGCGCAATGACGGACGGGTCTGGGTGCCCAAGCGCAAAGGCGAGTCCCGCGGCCCCGGCGATATCCCGGAAAGCGAGCGGGACTACTACCTGGAACGGCGGTATCCCAGCTTCGGCAATCTCGCTCCGCGCGACATCGCCTCGCGCGCTGCCAAGGCGGTGTGCGACGAGGGTCGGGGCGTTGGGCCTGGAGGGCTCGGCGTCTACCTCGATTTTGCCGACGCGATCAACCGGGCCGGAGTCCAGGCGATCCGGGAGCGCTACGGCAACCTGTTCGAGATGTACCAGCGGATCACCGACGAGAACCCCTACCGGGTTCCGATGCGAATCTACCCGGCGGTGCACTACACCATGGGGGGCTTGTGGGTGGACTACAATCTCATGAGCACGATCCCCGGGCTCCACGTTATCGGCGAAGCCAACTTTTCGGATCATGGGGCGAACCGGCTCGGGGCCAGCGCGCTGATGCAGGGCCTCGCCGATGGCTACTTCATCGTGCCGAGCACCCTCGGTGATTACCTGGCATCGACCAAGCTCGAGCGGGTGGACGCCGGACACACTGAGTTTCGGCTGGTTGAAGCTGAGGTGCAGGCACGGACCCAAAGGTTCCTCGCGATCAAGGGACGACGGACCGTGGACTCCTTTCATCGGGAGCTGGGCAAGCTGCTGTGGGACAAGTGTGGCATGGCCCGCAACGCTTCTGGCCTCAACCAGGCACTTCGCCGGATCCCAGAGCTGCGCGAAGAGTTTTGGCAGGATGTGAACGTGCCGGGAAGCGACGCGGAGTTGAATCAGGCGCTGGAGAAGGCGGGCAGGGTGGCTGACTTTCTGGAGCTGGGCGAGCTCATGTGCCAGGACGCGCTCCACCGGGAAGAGTCGTGCGGTGGGCACTTTCGGGAAGAGCACCAGACCGAGGACGGCGAGGCGCAACGGGACGACGAGCGCTTCGCCTACGTGGCGGCGTGGGAATACTGCGGCCCCAGTCAGGCCCACCGCCTGCACCAGGAGCCACTGCAGTTCGAGCACGTGCATCTAACGCAGAGGAGCTATAAATGAGCGGGCTGATCCCGCTGTCTTTGGTCGTTGGTCTTCGGTCTTTGGTCACGGATCTGCAAGATCATGGACTAAAGACACCAGACCAAAGACGCGCTGCTCAGTTGGGGAGCCTATGAATCTGACTCTCCACATCTGGCGCCAATCCACTCCCTCGGACAAGGGCAGGATGGTTCGGTACGATGCTCGGGAGATAAGCCCCGACATGTCCTTCCTGGAGATGCTCGACGTGCTCAACGAGCACCTGGTCGAGCAGGGTGAGTCACCGATCGCGTTCGATCATGACTGTCGGGAAGGGATCTGCGGCTCTTGCAGTCTGATGATCAATGGCGTGGCGCACGGGCCAAACCGGGGCACGGCCACGTGCCAACTGCATATGCGGAGCTTCAAGGACGGCGATGTCATCCGGGTGGAGCCTTGGCGGTCGCGCGCTTTCCCCGTGATCAAGGATCTGGTGGTCGATCGCCGCGCTCTCGACCGGATTATCGCCGCGGGAGGATACGTCAGTGCTCCCACCGGGTGCGCGCCCGATGGCAACGCGATTCTCATTCCCAAGGAGGCCGTCGATACCGCGATGGATGCGGCCCAATGCATCGGGTGCGGAGCCTGCGTCGCGGCCTGCCCCAATGGATCTGCCTCTCTCTTCACCGCGGCGAAAATCACCCACCTCGGTCTCCTCCCCCAGGGTCAGCCGGAGCGGTATCAGCGCGCCTATCGCATGGTGCGGCAGATGGACCTGGAGGGATTCGGGGGATGCACCCTCTATGGGGAGTGCCAGGAGGCGTGCCCCAAGGAGATCAGCATCGACACCATCACCCGGATGAATCGCGACTTCCTCCGTGGCATGTCGACTGCCGGTCGACGGACGGTGGCCGAATCCGACTGAGCCGACCAGCCTGGAAATCGAGGCAGCTTGCCCTGGGACTCTCGTTGGGGCTGTTCGCTATCCCAGTATCGGCCCAATCGAGGCCCTGGCTGCACCTGGCCGCCCAGAGTGTGGCGGCATACACCTGGGCCGACCCGGTGCCGGGAGACCGCGCGCTGGGGGAGATTCGGGTTATCCAGCCGGTGCTGATGCTCCACGCCGGCGCGTTGGGCCATCTCCGGTTCGTCTCGACGCTCGACCTCGAAGGGGCGACCATCCCCCAGGGAGAGCTCGCTCTGGGGAACTGGGGCGAAGGGTTCGTGGATCGCCGCCATCCTCACACCTACGTCCACGAGCTGCTCCTTACCGGCGAGTCCGGACTCGGCGGCCTCCATCCCAAGCTGCACGGGTCGCTCACTGCCGGCAAAGGCTTCGCTCCCTTCGGCACCGATGACCCGATGGTGCGGCCAGGTCTGGTGTTCCCGGTCAATCACCATCTCAGCCAGATTCTCGAGCGCTGGGTAGCCATCGCCGCTCTCCGTCGGGGTGACGTGACCGGAGAGATCGGGCTGTTCGACGGAGATGAGCCGGAGCGACCAGGCCAATGGCCCCGATTCGGAGGTCGATTCGGTGACTCATGGTCCGCCCGGGTAACCGGACAGGTCCTGGCAGGACTCGAGCTGCAAGGTTCGCATGCCCACGTCCATTCGCCCGAGCATCGCCCGGGGGCGGGACCGGACCAGAGCAAGTGGAATCTCTCGGCTCGGTGGTCCCGGCCCGTAGGCCGGTTTCCCCTGTACGGGCTGGTGGAGTGGGCCCGAACCTCGGAGGCGTCAGGGTTCTTCCAGTTTCACAGCCTGCTGGCCGAGGGTGCATGGATGGCGGGCCAACATCGTCTCTACCTTCGATGGGAGCGCACCGAGCGCCCCGAAGAAGTGCGGCTATCGAGCTTCCGTTCCCTGCGCCCCCATCTGGAGAACTCCATCCTCGGCATCACCCGCTGGACCATAGAGACGGTCGGCTATCAGCTGGAGGGGCTCACCGCTGGCCCGGTTCGGCTTCAGCCACTGGCGGAGATTTCTCACGGGCACATCACCAAGGTCGGGGGCGGCCTGTTCGATGTTATCGACCTGTACGGCAAGGAGCGGTTCTGGTCGTTCAGCCTGGGCCTGCGGGTCGCGATTGGAGGAGGGATGCACCGGATGGGGCGGTATGGTGTGGTCGAAGAGCCCGGAATGGCGCCGATGCCAGGTCACCACCATGAACAGGAATAGACCACGCATGCCGAGAGTGGGTTGGCTGAGACCGGGTGTCCGGGGCGGGTTGGCCCTGGTGGGGTTGGTCGCGTGCGGAGGAGGAGATGGTGGAGGCAATGGTGGCAGCATCACCCCACCGCCTGGACCCAGCGATACCATCCAGGTCGTGGCCGGTGGGAACAACGTGCCCGAGCGGTATACCTCGGATCTTTGGGTCCATGGGAACTACGCG
>Ga0070696_100000709_pt1 | contig 21262 bp, 17 predicted proteins | sample KBSK1253metaG_FD_65474 | JGI IMG/M metagenome (GOLD analysis project Ga0070696, IMG submission 65474) | Corn, switchgrass and miscanthus rhizosphere microbial communities from Kellogg Biological Station, Michigan, USA - KBS K1-25-3 metaG | ecosystem: Host-associated > Plants > Roots >... | reverse complement strand
TGTGTGGCGTGCATGGCGTGTACGTTGGGACGGCCCCCAAGAGCGCTGAAGCCGCGCTGCACGCCATCGAGGACGAGCTCTCCGTCGTGGTCGACAAGGGCCTCCCCGACGACGAGATCGCGCAGGGGAAGGGGCAGTTGAAGGGTCAGATCACGCTGTCGCTCGAGAGTCCGACGGCACGGATGTATCGCGCCGCCGCGGTCGACCTGTACGGCGAGCCATACCGGACGTTGGACGAGATGCTTCAGCTTGTCGAAGGGATCGACCCCGCCACCGTGCACGAGTTGGCGAGGGAGTTCTTCGCGCCGGGCAAACAGACGGTGCTGAGTCTCGGACCGATCGCGGGACCAGCCAAGCGGCGAACAAATCGGCGCGGATGAAAACCGGGATGCATCGAGGTATGTTTCGGGCTGCTCACGACTTACGGACCATCGCTCCAACCCGATCGATCTTCCTGAGATGAAAATCGGCGTTCCAAAAGAGATCAAGACAAACGAGAACCGCATCGCTCTCGTACCCGCGGGCGTTGAAACGTTGATCGGCGCGGGACACAGCCTGCTGATCGAGACCGGAGCAGGAATCGGAAGCGGGTTCTCGGACGACGCCTACACGGCGGTGGGCGCCAAGATCGCGCCGGATGCGGCGACAGTCTGGAAAGACAGCGAAATGATCATGAAGGTGAAGGAGCCCATCGAGCCCGAGTGGCCTCACATGCGCAAGGGCCAGTTGATCTTCACCTATTTTCATTTTGCCGCGGACGAGAAGCTCACGCGCGCGCACATGAAGAGCGGCGCGATCTGCATCGCCTATGAGACGGTCGAGCTCCCGAGCCGCGAGCTGCCGCTGCTCACTCCCATGTCCGAGGTCGCCGGACGAATGGCGGTCCAGGAGGGCGCCAAATACCTGGAGAAACTCTACGGCGGCCGGGGCGTCCTTCTCGGTGGCGTCCCGGGCGTCGCCCCCGCCAAGGTGGTCATCCTCGGCGGTGGCATCGTCGGGATCAACGCGGCGAAGATGGCGGCGGGGATGGGCGCCAAGGTTGTGATACTCGACATATCGCTGGAGCGCCTCCGCTATTTATCTGATGTCATGCCCGCGAACGTTCAGCTCATCCACTCGAATCGGCACAATATCCTGGAGCAAGTGACGACGGCGGACCTCGTGATCGGCGGGGTGCTCATCCCCGGCGCGGTGGCGCCCAAGCTCGTGCGCCGCGCAGATCTCAAGCTGATGCAACCCGGCTCGGTGATCGTCGATGTCGCGATCGACCAGGGCGGATGCGTGGAGACGATCAAGGCGACGACGCACGAGAATCCGACGTATGTCGTCGATGGCGTCATTCACTATGGCGTGGCGAACATGCCGGGTGGGGTGCCACGGACGTCGACGCTGGCGCTCACCAACGCGACGCTGCCGTACGCCGTGCAGCTCGCGAATAAAGGGTGGAAGCGGGCGCTGAAGGAGAACCTGGCCCTTCGCAAAGGACTCAACATGATCGACGGCAAGGTGACGTATCCCGGAGTCGCTGAAGCGTTCGGCCTCGAGCTGCACGATCCCGCAGAATTCGTTTCGTGAGTAATACGCCACCGTATTCCTGGCTTCAGCAGCGCTTTCCGTTCCTGAAGAAGGGAGCGCTGTTTCCCGCCAACGCGATCGGTGTGGATCTGGGGACCGCGAATACGCTCATCTATGTGAAGGGCGAAGGGATCGTGCTGAACGAGCCTTCCGTCGTCGCGATTGATCGCGAGACCAAGCAGATCAAGGGAGTCGGGCTCGAAGCCAAGCGCATGCTCGGGCGAACGCCGGAGGGCGTGATCGCGGTGCGTCCGATGAAGGACGGCGTCATCGCCGATTTCGACGTGACCGAGAAGATGCTGCGCTATTTCCTGAAGCTCATCATCGACAACCACGTCTTCAAAGTGAAGCCGCGCGTGATCGTCTGTGTGCCGTCGGGGATCACGGAAGTCGAGAGGCGCGCCGTGCGAGACTCCGCGTTGGGCGCGGGCGCAAAAGAAGTGTTCATGGTGGCGGAGCCGATGGCGGCCGCGATTGGCGTCGGCCTGCCGGTGGAAACGCCCACTGGGAACATGGTGATCGACATCGGTGGTGGGACAACGGAAATTGCTGTGATCGCTCTCAGCGGCATCGTCAGCGATACGTCCATTCGAACGGGCGGTGACGAGCTCGACACCGCCATCGTGCAGTTCTTGCGTAAGAATTACAACCTGTTGATCGGCGAACCCACCGCTGAGCAGGTCAAGATTCAGATCGGCTCGGCGGCACCGGTCGGCGAAGAGCGGGAGATGGAGGTCAAAGGACGCGACCTGGTCTCCGGCATTCCGAAAACCGTGCGCGTGCATTCGAGCGAGATCCGCGAGGCCATCCAGGAGCCGATCCAACAGATCGTGGATGCCGTCCGGCGCGCGCTCGAGATCACGCCGCCAGAACTCGCGAGCGATATCGTGGATCGTGGAATCGTCATGACGGGGGGAGGCGCATTGATTCGTGGCCTCGATCTCTTACTGAGTCAGGAAACCGGACTGCCCATTCACGTGGATGAAGATCCGCTGACGTGCGTGGTGCGCGGCACGGGTAAAATTCTGGACGACGAGGAGAAGTACTGGTCCGTCCTCAGCAGCTGAGCACCATCGATGGCTAAAGCTGCACGATTTGGCGGCCGTCTCGACACGGTCGTCTTTGCGAGCTGCATCGTCCTGGCACTGGTCGCGAGCGCGCTGCCCAACCAGATGCGGGATCCTGTCGCGGGAAGTCTCCGGCGCACGATCGTGGCGCCGCTGGTCGGCATGCAGCAGAGCGCCGAGAAATGGCGCTCCGCGTGGCTCGAGAGCGAGCGCAAGACCTTGGAGCGGGACTCGATCGCCCTGCAGCTGGCGCAGGCTACGGCGCTCACGGTCGAGAACGATCGTCTGCGCAAGTTGCTTGGCCTCGGCAGTCGCCTCGCGTGGGGTTTCGTACCGGCCGAAGCGCTGCATACGTCGGGGCGCACTGAAGACGTCATCACGACGCTCACCTTGACCGCGGGCAGCAAGTCGGGAGTCGCTGCCTATAGCCCGGTCGTCGCGCCCGAAGGGATCGTGGGGCTCGTGCAGACGGTCGATCCGACGATGAGCATCGCCATCCTGTACTCGCATCCGGATTTTCGCGTCAGCGCGATGTCCGCGGACGGTTCCGCGTTCGGCATCGTCTATCCACACCTGGACGTGCGACCCAGCCGGCTCGCGGAGCGCTATCTGCTCGAGCTGCGCAACGTGCCGTTCCGCAGCACGCTCAAGCCCGGCACCGCCATCTTCAGCTCAGGGCTTGGAGGCGCGTGGCCTCGGGGCGTTCTCATCGGAAATATCGTCGACGAAGTGAAGGAGTCGGACACGTGGTCGCGCACCTACATCGTGCGTCCAGCGGCGAATCCCGCGCATGTGACGTCGGTGATGATTCTGACGCCGAAGCGGAGCGCGCAGGGCGTCGGCAACATCTGGGCGGACGCGTCGCAGGTACAGTCCGGGCTGCGGACGATCGTGGCCGCCGGCGATTCGCTCGCGCGGCTCGCGACCCTGGCCGAGGCCGCGGCGCGTCGAGCGGCTATGGATTCCGTGCGGCGCGCGGGAGTCGGTGATTCGTTGCGCTCGGACACCTCGGCGCTCGACACGTCATTGGTGCGGCGACAGGGCATCGCGACCCCGCGACCCGCGCCACGCGTGCGTCGCGACTCGACGCGCGATACCGTGCCGCGCGACACGACGCGGCGAGACACGACCCGCCGGGATACGACGCGGCGCGACACGACGGTGCGTCGGGATTCGCTGTCGACGAGGCTGCCGTGAACTGGACGGCCGCGGTCAGAACCGCAATCGTCTGTCTGATCCTGATCGTGATGCACTACACGCTTCGCCCGTTGCTCGGATGGCGTGCGTCGATCGACTTTCTCCTCATTGCGCTGGTCTTCGGCTCCGTGCGCATGCGTCCGGCGGGAGCGGCGATCTTCGGACTGCTGCTGGGACTCGCGGCGGATTCGCTCGCGCACGATGCGTTTGGCGCGGGCGCGCTGGCCGGCACGATCGTCGGCTTCTCGGCGTCCTGGCTGAAAGCCGTATTCTTCGCTGACAATCTCGCGCTGAACGGCTTCTTTCTGTTCATCGGGAAATGGGTCTTTGATCTGGTGTACGTGCTGATGGAACGACGCATGCACGGCACTGAGATGCTCATGCAAATCATTGTCTGGTCGCCGCTGGCAGCGGCGGTGACTGCGCTGGCTGGCGTGGTTGCTGTCACTCTGCTGCGGCCGATCCTCGAGGTACGCACGGCGTGAGGCACAGGGGAACGGGGAACCAGGGCCCGAGTACTGGAGGGTTGACATGAGTTTCCATCCGAACGAGGTCTCCCGCCGCGCTCGCGCCGCGGCCCTGATTTGCACGGGGCTGATCGTCCTGCTCATCGGCGCGTTCTTCCGCGCGCAGATTCTGCGCAATCAGCAGTGGGTGCTGATGTCGGAAGAGAATCGACTCCGCGAAGTCCCGATCGCCGCGCCGCGGGGTACGATTTACGACAGAAAAGGGAAGATCATCGCGGAGAACGTCGTCGGCTATACCGTCTCTGTGTTGGCCCAGTCGGAAGATTCGCTGCGCGGCACGCTCAGGCGCCTCGCCGGCACCATTCAGTTGTCGCCGCAGCAATCGGATCTCGCCGTGCGGCGGTACCGGAGGGCGCCGACCCGGCCGACGGTCATTCTCAACGACGCGTCGTTCGACATCGTTTCAGTGCTCGAGGAGCATCGCGTCGATTTTCCCAGTTTGATCATCATGTCGGCGCCCAAACGGTTCTATCCAGACGGACCCGCCGTCGCGCCGTTCGTCGGCTACACGGGAGAGATCAGCGAGACTGAGCTTTTGCTCCCGCAGTTCGCCGCCTACAAGGCTGGTCAGCAGGTCGGGAAGCAGGGACTCGAGAAGGAGTACGAGGCCATCCTTCACGGTCAGGAAGGGAGTCGCTACGTCGAGGTGGATGCGCGCGGTCGCGTTGTACGTGAGCAAGGCGCGCAGGAGCGGAAGGCGAAGCAGGCGGGCTCCCTGCAAACGAACATCGATCTCGAGCTCCAGCAGTACATGTATCAGCTCTTTGCCGACTCGCTCGTCGGTGGCGCCGTGGCGATGGATCCGAACAGCGGCGGCGTGCTCGCGCTGTACAGCAACCCCAGTTACGACCCGAACAAGTTCACCGGCGGTGTGTCCTTCGCGTACTACGACTCGCTCAGGACAAACCCTAAGCGCCCGCTGTACAACAAGGCGCTGCAGGGTCTTTACCCGCCTGGCTCCACCTGGAAACTTGCAACCGCCGCGATGGGACTCCAGGACGACGTCGTCACGCTCGACTCGCACATGCCGCAGTCGTGCAACGGGTACTACTATTTCGGCAATCGCGCATGGCGCTGTTGGGAGAAAGCCGGACATGGGAGCCTTTCGCTCATGGGCGCGATCTCGAAGTCGTGCGACGTGTACTTCTACCAACTCGGTTTGAAGCTCGGCCTGTCGAGGCTCGTCGCGGGCGGGGTCCAGATGGGCTTCGACAAGAAGGCCGGCATCGATCTCCCCGAGGAGCTGCGGCCAAAGTTCCCTGACCGCTTGCAGTACTTCAATCAGAAGTATGGCGCGCGCAACTGGACCGCCGGAGCCGTCGTCCTCAACATGTCCATCGGCCAGGGCGACAACGCGCAGAGCGTGCTGAACATGGCCCGCTTCTACACGGCCCTCGCGACCAACGGTGAAGCCGCCAAGCCTGAGATTGTGCGTCGTCGGCCCGAACGCGCCAAGATCATGAACTTGTCGCCGCAGCAGCTCGAGGAGCTGCGGAAGGCGATGATGGGCGTCGTCTCCGCTGGCGGTACCGCGGCGAGTGCCGCACTCGGCGGCGGCGTCGCGCTCGCCGGCAAGACGGGCACCGCGCAGACGGCGAGCCTCGATCGCGGCAAAACCTGTGATCATGCGTGGTTCGTCGGCTTTGCGCCGGCCGAAGCCCCGAAGGTCGTCGTGGCCGTGATGCTCGAGTGTGGCGGCCACGGGTTTCTCGCCGCCCGCGTCGCTTCCGCGATCATCGGGAAATACCTGGGCGTCACCCCGGTTCTCTTGATGCAGACCGAGGGCGACTGATGGCGCGCAGCAAAGTCAGCGTCGACTGGGTACTCGTCGTCTCGGCGTTGCTGCTGTCCCTTTATGGCATCGCCATCGTGTACTCGGCGGGCCAATCAGACATTCCGATCGCGGGCTACATCCGGAACGCGTGGAAGCAGCAGTCTATCTGGTTCCTGCTCGGCCTCATCGGTGCCTACGCCATGAGTCGGGCATCTGTTCGCATGATCGAATGGATGGCCGTACCGCTGTACGCGTTCACGACGCTCCTGCTCGTCTTGCTCCCCTTCATCGGAAAGGGTGCGGGAACTGCCGCCGGCGTGAAGAGCTGGCTCGTCGTCGGCGGCGTTCGCCTGGGGCAGCCATCCGAGATCGCGAAGCTCACCGTCGTGCTGATGCTGGGAAAGCTGCTCGCGAGCAGCAAGGACCCACCCAAATCGCTGGTCGATCTGTGGAAGCCGGCTCTGGTCGTCGGAATACCTTGGCTGCTCATCATGGCGCAGCCGGATCTCGGCACCGGCATCGTCTTCGTCGGGATCTTCTTCGCGATGTTGTTCTGGTCGGGCATCTCGTGGCGCCTGTTGCTGCTGCTCGCGAGCCCCGTGGTGTCGCTCATCCTGACCTTCAACACTCAGATGTGGGGCGCGTGGTTCCTGCTCTTGCTTGCGCTGGTGCTCTGGTACAAGCCGTACTTGTGGGAGGGCGTGTTCCTCGTCGGCGCGAACGTCGTGATGGGGGTCGTGGCGCCGCTGTTGTGGGAGGGGATGAAGCCGTACCAGCAGAATCGTCTGCGCGTGTTCCTCGATCCATCGGTGGATCCGCGACGCTCGGGGTATCACGTCATTCAGTCGCAGGTGGCGATCGGTTCCGGCGGGTGGTTCGGCAAGGGATACACCGCTGGAACGCAGAAACGCCTCGCGTTCCTTCCCGAACAGCACACGGATTTCATTTTTAGCGTATTGGGCGAGGAGCTGGGGTTTCTGGGTGTCGTCGTCGCGCTCACGCTGTTCCTCACGCTCTTTCTCCGCATCATCAAGATCGCCGAACGCGCCAACGATTCGTTCAGTAGCCTCGTCGCGTTCGGGCTGCTTGCCAGCTGGTTCGTCCACGTGCTGGTGAACGTCAGCATGACGCTGAATCTGATGCCGATCACCGGAATACCTCTGCCGTTCTTCAGCTATGGCGGATCGTTCATGCTCGCGAGCTGGTTGGCCGTGGGCGTTCTGGTCCGCATCGCTCACGAAGGCAGAGGCGGCAAGCACGGACCTTTTGCCATTTGACGTCCGCAGTCACGTCCGCTCTCACGTCCGCAGTAACGTCCGTAGTTTGGCCGCAGTAGATTGGGTGAATGGCTTGGTTCCGCAAAGAGAAAAAACCCCGTCAGCCACGACGTGAGCGCTTAGAAATCCCGCCGGATGTGTGGGAAAAGTGCGAGGCGTGTGGCCACACGGACATTCGCGAAAAGTTCTGGCGGAACCTCAACGTCTGTCCGGTCTGCGAGTACCATCGCCGGATTCGCGCGAGCGACTACGCGAACCTGCTCATCGACGACGGCACGCAGGAGGAGCTCGAGGTCGAGTTGCGCTCGACAGACCCGCTCGGATTTCCCGACTATCCACAACGGCTCAAGAAAGCGCTGATGAACGCCGGTGATTCCGACGCGCTCTTCGCGTGCAGTGGGATGCTCGATGCGCTGCCCGTCAACCTTGGCGTCATGGACTTCGCGTTCATGGGCGGATCCATGGGCTCCGTCGTCGGCGAGAAGATTTCTCGCCTCGGGGTGCGCTCGCTCGAGCGCAAGTATCCCCTCATCGTGATCTCCGCGTCCGGGGGCGCGCGCATGCAGGAGGGCGTGCTGTCGCTGATGCAGATGGCGAAGGTCGCCGCGGTCCTCGCGCAACTCGCCGAACGACGCATCCCGTACATCTCGATTCTCACGAACCCGACGACCGGCGGCGTGAGCGCGAGCTACGCCATGCTCGGCGACGCGATTCTCGCGGAACCCGGCGCTGTCATCGGGTTCGCGGGGCCCCGAGTCATCAAGCAGACATTGGGGCAGGATCTTCCGGAAGGGTTCCAGACGAGTGAGTTCCTTCTCGACCATGGGATGCTCGACATGGTGGTCCATCGCAAGCAGCTCAAGGGCACGGTGGGGTCGTTGCTGAGACACATGTCGGGCCGGCCGGCGGCCGCGGGGTGGGCGTCCGCGTAACCGGTGGGGCGCTGGAGGACGCGCTCAACTTCCTCTTCGCGCGGACCACCGGCGGCTTCAAGTTCGGACTCGAGCGCACGTTCGCGCTCCTCGACGCGCTTGGAAATCCGCACCGCGCCTATCCCGTCATTCACGTTGCCGGCACGAACGGGAAGGGGAGCTCGCTCGCCACCGCGGAGGCGTTGCTGCTGGGGAGCGGACGCGGCATGCGCGTGGGAAAGTATACGTCTCCGCATCTCGTGGACTTCCGCGAACGGATCCTCGTCGACCGCGTTCCGATCGACGCGGACGCGGTCGTCGAGTTCGTCGAGCGTCGGACGCCGCTGGTCGAGAAGCTCGGTGCCACGTTCTTCGAGGCGACGACCGCGCTCGCGTTCGACGCCTTCGCGCGCGCGAATGTCGACGTCGCGCTGATCGAGACCGGCCTTGGCGGGCGTCTCGATTCGACCAATGTCGTGGAACCGCTGGTCGCCGGGGTGACGACCATCGGCTGGGACCACATGGAGTACCTCGGGCACACGCTCGACGCGATCGCTCTCGAGAAGGCGGGGATCTTCAAGCGTGGCCGGCCCGCCGTCATTGGCGAGCGCAGTCCTGACATCCGGGCCGTGCTGTCAGAGCGCGCGAAGGAGCTCGGCGCCATACCACTCGTCGTCGCCGACAGCGTGAGCGTCGAGGACATCGAGGTTTCGGGGAGCGACGGAGGGGGAATCGGGGGTGGGACGGCCGCCACCTTCGAAATGCACGGGGAGCGCGCGCGTTTGCACACGCCGCTGGCTGGTCGGCATCAGGCTTTCAACCTGGCGTTCACCCTAGCCTTGCTGGACGAGGCCGGCCCGGACTACCGATTCACGCTAGGCCAGGCCGCGCCGCTTCTCGATCAGATCTCCCTCCCGGGGCGTTTTCAGCGGACGGGCAACTACATCTTCGACGTCGCCCACAACGCGGACGGCGCGCGCGTGCTCGCCGAGACGCTGCGAGCGGTGCGGCCGCCCGGGCCGGTACGTGCCTTGTTCTGCGCGCTGCGCGACAAGGAATGGGAGGAGATGCTCAGGACGCTCGAGCCGGTCATCGACGAATTCGTGCTGACGAATGCGCCGACGGCACCGGCGAGCCGATCCTGGGATCTGGAGCAGGCGCGGGAGTTCCTCGTCCGCAACGGGCTCGCGGGGGAAGTGGTGCTCCCATTCGAGTCCGCCCTCCGACGAGTGGAGCAGGCAGGCTCCGGAACGATCGTCGTCACCGGTTCATTTCACACGGTGGGTGACGCGATGGCGTGCTTGCACGTGTCTCCGTTTGCTCCCTAGCTTTCGTCAATGGCAAAAGGCGCGGGTGCGGGTGGTCTTCCAGGATTCCGCGATTTCTACCCGGAAGAGTTTTCCAACCGCGCTTTCATCCAACAGACGTGGCGCGATGTGGCACGCCGCTTCGGCTTCATCGAGTACGACGGGCCACCGCTCGAGCCGCTCGAGCTCTATACGAAGAAGAGCGGCGACGAGATCGTCGGCCAGCTGTACAACTTTACGGACAAAGGCGATCGGGAGGTCGCGCTCCGCCCCGAGATGACGCCGACCTTCGCGCGCATGGTGGGAGCGCGCGCGAACGCATTGCGCAAGCCGATTCGCTGGTTCTCGATACCGCAGCTGTTCCGCTACGAACGCCAGCAGAAAGGTCGCCTGCGTGAGCACTTCCAGCTCAACGTGGATATCGTCGGAGAGCCGGACGTCACCGCGGACGCCGAGCTGGTCGCGGTCGCCGTCGAGTGCATGCGGGGGTTTCTCCTCGGGCCCGAAGACGTACGGGCGCGAGTGTCCGACCGACGGCTGCTCAGCGCCATTCTCGAAGCGCTCGATGTGTCGGAGGCCCAGCGCCCCGAGGTCTTTACGGTCATCGACAAGCTCGACCGCCAGCCGGCCGACGTATCGCGAGACAAGCTGCGGCAGGCCGGCCTCGACGCAGAGGCGGTCGAGGGTATCCTGAGCCTGCAGCGTCTGGACAATCCTGACAAGATTCGCGCGGCGTTCCCGAAGCACGCTGGAGTCACGCAGCGCGTGGCCGAGCTCTCCAGGTATCTGGATTCCACTGAATCGCTAGGCATTCGAGATTGGGTCGACGTAGACCTCACGATCGTCCGCGGCCTGGCGTACTACACCGGCATTGTCTTCGAGCTGTTCGACGCCAAGGGAGAGTTTCGGGCGATCTGTGGCGGCGGCCGATACGACACGCTGCTCGCGGCGCTGAGCGGCAGCGACCTTCCCGCCCTGGGCTTCGGCATGGGCGATGTGGTGCTGGCGGAAGTGCTCAAGGCGCGCGGGCGTCTCCGAACGAGCCCCATCGTTCTCGACTTCTGGGTTGCGTTCGAGGAACCCGGCCAGCTGTCGGAAGCCATGCAGACGGCGACCACGTTGCGACGACAGGGCTGGGCCGTGGAGTATTCTCTGCATCCGATGCCGCTGGGAAAACAGCTGGACAGCGCCCGCAAGGCTGGCGCGGACGCGGCGATCATCATCCGCGCCGACGGGTCGCTGCGAAAGAAGGTCTTCGAGTCGGGAGAAGAGGAACCCTTTACATTTCCGAATGGCTGACGAAAAGAAGCTGACGACGCGCTCCCAGGACTTCAGTGCCTGGTATAACGACGTGGTCCTCCGGGCCGAGCTGGCCGATTACTCGCCGGTGCGGGGCTGCATGGTCATCCGCCCGAACGGCTACGGCATATGGGAGCGGATGCAGCGAGCTCTCGATGACATGTTCAAGGCCACCGGTCATCAGAACGCGTATTTCCCTCTGTTCATCCCCGAGAGCTTTCTGAAGCGGGAGAAGGAGCACGTCGAGGGATTCTCCCACGAGTTTGCGGTCGTGACGCATGGCGGCGGGAAGAAGCTCGAGGAGCCGCTGGTGGTGCGGCCGACCTCGGAAACGATCATCTACTCGATGTTCGCGAAGTGGGTCCAGAGCCACCGCGACCTGCCGCTGCTGATCAATCAGTGGGCGAACGTGGTTCGCTGGGAAATGCGGACCCGCCTCTTCCTGCGCACGCTCGAGTTCCTGTGGCAGGAAGGCCATACGGCTCACGCCACGCACGACGAGGCGGAAGAAGAAGCCCGTCGCATGCTCGGCGTCTATCGCGATTTCATGGAAGCCTGGATGGCGATGCCAGTCGTGACCGGTCAGAAAACCGAGTCGGAAAAATTCGCCGGTGCGCTGCGCACGTACGGGCTCGAGGCGATGATGCAGGATAACAAGGCGCTTCAGGCGGGAACATCGCACAACCTCGGCCAGAACTTCGCCAAGGTCTTCGACTTGAAATTCCAGTCCGAGAGCGGCTCGACGGAGTTCGCCTGGAATACCAGCTGGGGCGTCTCGACGCGCCTTGTCGGTGGGCTGGTCATGACGCACGGAGATGACAACGGCATGCGCATTCCGCCGCTGCTCGCGCCGATCGAGCTGGTGGTCGTTCCGATCTACAAGACGGACGAGGAGCGCTCGCAGGTTCTCGAGGCCGCCAAGCGCATCGTCGGCCGCATTCACGAGTGGGAGCGGCGTCGCCCAGGCGTGCTCCGCGTGCACCTGGACGATCGCGACGGAGTGAAGCCCGGCGCCAAGTATTACGAGTGGGAGCTGAAGGGCATTCCGCTCCGACTGGAGCTGGGCCCGCGTGACCTGGCAAAGAACCAGGGTATCCTGGTGCGTCGCGACAACCGGCAGAAGCGGCCCGTCTCGCTCGACACCGTCGGCGAGGATGTCGCCGAACAGCTGATCCGAATCCAGGAGGACATGCTGATCGCGGCGCGCGACCGCCGCGAGGCCAACAGCATCCGCGGCACGATCACGTACGACAAGTTTCGCGAGCTCATGGCCGACGATGGGGGCGGAGCGTTCGTCTACGCCGGTTGGTGTGGCGACGCGGCCTGTGAGACGGCGATCAAGGAAGAAACCAAGGCCACCATCCGAGTTCTCCCCGACGAAGAGTTTCGCTCAGCTGAGGCGCCCACCCACTGCTTGAAATGTGGGAAAAGCTCCACGTCCGAAGCGTTGTGGGCGAAGGCATACTGACCTCTGCGTTCCGCCGCGTGGACGGCGCGTTGCACTGCGAAGGCGTCTCGGTCGAGCGCATCGCGCGCGCCGTGGGGACGCCGGCGTACGTCTACAGCGCGGCCGTCATCCGAGATCGCTACAGGAAGCTCGAAGGGATGCTGGCGGGGAGCGGCGTGCCCCATCGTGTCCACTACACGCTCAAGGCCAACTCGAATCTGTCGATCCTCCGTCTGCTGAAAGGGCTGGGAGCCGGGGCCGACGTCGTCTCCGGCGGGGAACTACAGCGGGCGCTCCGCGCCGGCTTTACCGGGGACGACATCATCTTCGGCGGCGTCGGCAAGACCGACGATGAGCTGCGCGAAGCGATCGCCGCGCGCGTCCTGCTCATCAACGCCGAGTCGGAAGCCGAAATACGCCGCATCGACGAGCTCGCGCGCGAAGCAGGTCTCGCGGCGCCGGTGGGCTTGCGCGTGAATCCGGAGCTCGACCTTCACGCGGCGCACGAGTACATCAAGACCGGCGAGAAGGGCCACAAGTTCGGCATTCCATACGATGATGCGCTCGCGGTCGCGCGCGCGGCCTCGGAGCTGAAGCATGTCGACGTCATCGGCCTGGACATGCATCTCGGCTCGCAGCTTTCGCGCATCGAGCCCTATCGCGTGGGAACGGAGCGCTTGCTGACGCTCCATAGGGAACTGTGCAGCAGTGGCATCTCGACGATTCGCTACCTCGACATCGGGGGCGGTCTCGGCGTTCGCTACGACAACGAGGCGCCGCCGGATCTCAGTCGGTTCGCCAAACTGGTGCTGCCGCTCGTCAAATCCACCAAGCTCACGCTCATCATGGAACCGGGCCGCTTCATCGTCGGCAATGCCGGCGCGCTCGTCGGCACCGTGCTGTATCGCAAGCGGAGCGGCGGCAAGGAGTACGTGATCTCGGACGCGGGTATGACCGAGCTGCTGCGGCCTTCGCACTATGGTGCTTTTCATCGGATCGAAGCGGTGCGACACCATGCGACGACCGTCGTCGCCGACGTCGTCGGTCCCGTGTGCGAAACTGGCGATTTCCTCGCGCTCGACCGCGAGATCGCGGACGTGCCTCCCGGAGAGCAGATTCTCGTCCATGACGTCGGGGCCTATGGCTATGTGATGGCGTCGAACTACAATGCACGGAAGCGTGCGGCCGAAGTGCTGGTGGACGGCGACAAATACGCGATCGTGACGCGGCGCGAGACGTACGACGACTTGATGCAACTCGACGTGGAAGAGCCCTCCTGGAGGAGCTCATGAAAGTCGGCTTGATGGCGGACAGCCACGACCGGGTCCCCGCGATCGCGGAGTTGCTGCGACTGATGCAGGCATCGGGAACGACGATGGTGCTGCACGCGGGCGACTACGTCTCTCCGCTCTCTCTGAAACCGTTCGAAGATCTGCACATGACGTTGGCCGGCGTCTTCGGAAAGAACGATGGAGATCACCAGAGCCTCCAGCAGCGGGCGAACGCCGGCCTTGGACTCGAGCTCTTCGAATCGCCCCACAGCTTCGAGGTCGGCGGTCATCAGATTCTCATCGTCCACGATCTCGCCGACGTGCAGAAGCGATCGATCAGCTCTCACAGCGTCGTCGTCCACGGGTTCCTTCACCAGCAGACCATGAAGACGCAGGGCGACGCACTCGTGATCAACCCCGGCGAAGCGTGTGGCTGGTTGCACGGAACGCCCGGCGCGGCGGTACTCGACCTCGACTCGAAGCAGGTGGAGTTTCTCACGTTGGATGGACCTCAGTGGAAGTTCTAGACGACGTATGACATCCCGGATCCTCATCCTGGATATGGGATCGCAGTTCACCCAGCTGATCGCGCGGCGGGTGCGAGAGGCGCGGGTGTACTCCGAGATTCATCCGACGACGCGGAGTCTCGAGTGGATCCGCGAGTGGCGGCCGACCGGCATCATTCTGAGCGGCGGCCCGGCGTCGGTGTACGAGGAAGACGCTCCGACCGTGGATCCTCAGCTGTTCGATGTCGCCCCCGTGCTTGGCGTCTGCTACGGCATGCAGCTGATCGCGCACGTGCAGGGGGGAAAGGTCATCGGCGCGGGCAAGCGCGAGTATGGCCGGGCCGAGGTGCAGGTGACGGAGCCCGCCGGGCTCTTCTCGGGCTTCCAGCCGAATGAGAAGTTGACCGCTTGGATGAGCCACGGAGATCACGTGGACCGTCCTCCTCCGGGATACGTCGTGACGGCGTGCAGCGCGTCGGTCCCGATCGCGGCCATCCGACACAAGGATCGGCCGATCTACGGCGTGCAGTTCCATCCCGAGGTGTCGCATACGCCACGCGGCGGCGAGTTGATCTCGAACTTCCTGTTCAACGTCTGTCATGCGGTGGCCGACTGGACCCCCGGCGCGTTCATCGAGAGCGAGCTCAAAAAGATTCGGGAGCTGGTCGGGAGCTCCCACGTCGTTTGCGGCCTTTCGGGTGGAGTCGATTCGTCGGTCGCGGCCGCATTGGTGCACCGGGCAATTGGGGATCAGCTCACCTGCGTATTCGTAGACACGGGTCTGCTGCGCCTCCACGAGCGCGAACAGGTGGAGCGCACCTTCCGCGCGCACCTGGGCGTCAAGCTCGTGACCGTCGATGCGTCAGAGCGTTTTCTCCAGTCCCTCGCGGACGTGGAGGATCCCGAGGAAAAGCGACGGATCATCGGTCACACGTTCATCGACGTTTTCGAGGATGCATCTGCGCAGGCGGGGAAGAATGCTGCCTTTCTGGTGCAGGGCACGCTGTATCCGGACGTCATCGAATCGTTCTCCCCGCGCGGCGGGCCGTCGGTGACCATCAAAACGCACCACAATGTCGGCGGTTTGAAACCGGGGATGAAGTTCAAGCTCATCGAGCCGTTGCGCGAGCTGTTCAAGGACGAGGTGCGGAACGTCGGTCGCGAGCTGGGACTGCCGGAGGAGATGATCGGCCGGCATCCGTTCCCGGGACCGGGACTTGGCATCCGCGTGCTTGGCCCCGTCTCGAAGGAAAAGCTCGACGTGTTGCGAAAGGCCGACGCGATCTATCTCGAGGAGATTCGTGAGGCCGGACTATACAACGAGATCTGGCAGGCGTTCGCCGTCATTCTGCCCGTTCGCAGCGTGGGAGTGATGGGGGACTTCCGCACGTACGAGAACGTGGTAGCGCTCCGGGCGGTGACGAGCACCGATGGCATGACCGCCGACTGGTATCCATTTCCCCACGACGTCCTGGCCCGAATCTCGAGCCGGATCATCAATCAGGTCAAAGGGGTCAACCGCGTGGTGTACGACGTGAGCTCCAAGCCCCCTGCGACTATCGAATGGGAGTAGGGCTACTGCACACCAGTCAGATCACTCCGTAGCCTTGTTCAACGCGGAACACGCGGACGACGCTGACATTGCACGGAAACTACAACCACTTTGGGTTGCTTTAGCGTGGCGAGAAGGACCCTCGCGCCACGAGCAGTTCACAAAGCCCCTGCCGTTTCTGTGATGACTCCGCGGATTCCGCGTGTTCCGCGTTGAACTGCGCCGCTGAGATCCCTGACAGGTGTGGAGCTAAACCCCTTTCTCTTCCAGCAGCGCGAGGAATTCCTTGGGCTGCGTAATCTCGAGCAGCCGGCTCGGAACGTCCGGCTCCTTCGAGAACTGCGCGATCTTGCCCAGGACCGGCAGATACTGATTCGAGACTTCCAGCGGCGGCGCGACGATCAGGAAAAAAAAGTTCACCAGCTTTTCGTCGATCGCTTTGAAGTCGACACCATCCTTCTTCCGGCCGAACGCCACGCGGAGCTTGCTGACCACCAACGAACGGCAGTGCGGTATCGCGATGCCTCGGCCGATGCCAGTGGAACCGAGGTTCTCACGACGCTTCAGCATCTTGAAGAGCATCCCCTGACTCTTGTCATCGAGCTTGAGCAGCGCGATGAGCTCTTTCAGAACGTCGTCCTTGGACGTGCCGGCTATGTCCAGCTTGATCGCGTCCTCGCTGAAAAACTCTCGGAGTTCCATGGGGCACGAAGTTAAGCGGCAGTCGGAAGCGCTGTCAAACCTCAGCGTTGCTTAGGTTTACGCGCGGCAATAGCTTGTGAGCGTGACCTATTCTCTCCTGTCCGGCTTTGCTGCCCATTCGGCTGTTCAGACCGCCGTGCCGTTGTACCTGGCTCCGATGGCCGGGGTTTCAGAATCGCCGTTCCGGCGCATCTGCCGCCGCTTCGGCGCGGACGTCGTGGTCACGGAGTTTCTGTCCGCGGAAGGAATTCGACGGGAGAACCAGGCGACCCTCGCGAAACTGGGATTCGGCGCCGACGAACGACCCATCGGCGTTCAGATCTTCGGGTCAGATGCCGCGGCTATGGGAGAAGCGGCCGCGCTCGTCACCGACGTGTTTGAGCCCGAGTTCATCGACATCAACTTCGGCTGTCCGGTAAAGAAAGTCGTGAAGCGTAACGGCGGTTCGGGATGCCTCAAGGATCTCGACCTCGTGCAGCGCATCATCGGCTCGGTGATCGAGAGTACGCATCTGCCGGTGACGGTAAAGATTCGCAGCGGCTGGAACGAAGAATTGCGCGATCCCGTGAGCATTGCGCGTCGCTGCGAGGATGCCGGGGCTCGTGCCCTCGCGTTACATCCGCGCACGCGCACGCAGATGTACAGCGGCCACGCGCATTGGGACGAGATCGCCGCGGTCAAGCAGGCGCTCACGATTCCGGTGATCGGCAACGGCGACATCAAGACGCCGGAGGACGCCGTGCGGATGCACCGTGAGACGGCATGTGACGCGATCATGATCGCTCGTGGTTCCTTCGGCCAGCCATGGATCTTCGATCAGACGAAGGACCTGCTCGCCGGTCGTGCGAAGCGGCCGGATCCCGCGGTGGAGACTCGATTTCAGATCGCGGTCGAGCACGCGAAGATGGCGGCCTCGTACGAAGCCGACCCGCGTGGCGCTGCGATCGAGTTTCGCAAGCATCTCGGCTGGTATGTGAAGGGACTGCCCGGCTCCGCCGACCTGCGCCGCCAACTGCACGCGGTGAATTCGCTCGACGAAGTCGAGGGAATATTCGGCGACTACTTGAGCAATCGCGAGCGGTACCTCGATCGTTCACCGGATGCATCGCACCGCGACGAAGCGGAGCTAGAGGCGCTCGAGGTATGACGCGTGAGCGCGTCCGCAGCCTGCTCACGCAGGTCGCGGACGGCAGCGTGTCTCCGGACAACGCACTCGACGACTTGGCCAAGGAGCCGTTCGAGTCCCTCGAATTTGCCACGATCGACCACCATCGAGGGCTGCGGCAGGGTTTTCCCGAGGTCATCTACGGTGAAGGGAAGACCGCGGAGCAGATCATCGCCATCGCGGAGCGGATCGCCGAGCGCGACGGCGCCTTTCTCGCGACTCGTCTCCGCGAGGACGCCTCGTCCAAGCTCGCCCGACGATTTCATGACATCGAAATCAATGCGCTCGGCCGAACAGCCCATCTTCCCGGGAAAGAAGCGCCTCCGGTCGGCCGAGGAGTCATCACGATCGTGACGGCCGGCACCAGCGACCTTCCCGTCGCCGAAGAGGCATCGGTCACGGCCGGAGCGCTGGGGAATCGCGTCGCGAGGCTCACGGATGTCGGCGTCGCCGGCATCCACCGCTTGTTCGCGCGAAAGGACGAATTGTTCAGTGCCGCTGTCGTCATCGTCATCGCGGGAATGGATGGCGCGCTCGTCTCGGTCATCGGTGGACTGGTGCGCGTCCCGGTCATCGCGGTACCGACAAGTGTCGGATATGGAGCGGCGTTCGGTGGCATCGCGCCATTGTTGGCAATGCTGAACAGCTGCGCCGCGGGCGTCACGGTCGTCAACATCGACAACGGATTCGGCGCCGCGGTGGCGGCTTCGCGTATCAATCATCCGTAGGGCGGCCGCGGTACATCCCAACGCTGTTCTGGGGGGGGGGAGGAGAAGCAATCGGCATGAACTGGCTGATACCGGCGTCCGCCGTGCTCTTGCTGCTCGTGTTCGCCGTTGTCGGCCGCTATATGATGCGCGGGCGCAAAGCGGAATTGCGCCCGGTGAAAGACGAATCCGAGCTTCCGGAGCCCAAACGCGTCGAACCGCGGGTGCGTCAGTTCATCCAGACGGGCAGCCAGCGCCTGGTCGAGCCGCCGAGCGCCGCGTCCGACATGCGGCAGCAGACGCAGGCCATGCTGGAGGAGGCGGAGGTCGCGTCCGACCTGGCGACGCTCGACATGTTTCTCGCCGACGTGCGCGACTCGTTGGGGGCGGACGAGGCGGTGTTCTGGCGCTGGAGTGAGGAGCGCGATGCGCTGGCACCGGCGTCGTGGTCCACGCAGGGAGTCACGCGCCCCAAGTTCTTCGACATGAACGCGTGGGGCGCGCTGGTGAAGTGGGCCGCGGAGGGTCGCGTCATGCACTTCGACGCGGACGCGAGAGTGGCCGTGACTCGCCTGGCGGCGGCACCCATCGAGCAAGATGGGCGGTTGATCGGGGTGCTGAGCGTCGCACGCCCCGAAGGGCTGGATCGCGGACGCGAGCACCTCAAAGCGTGGCTTCCGCGACACGCTGCCCAGGTGGGACGCCTGATCTCGCTGTTCGAGCTGCGACGGGAATACGGGCGGCACATGCGTCAGAACCAGGCGCTTCTCAGCGCAGTCCAGTCCGTGCAGGGACACAAATCGCAGGATTCGCTCTCCCGCGCCATTTGTGAGACCGCGCTCCAGGTATCCTCTGCTTCCGACGCCGCGTTGATCCGGTGGCGCGCCGACGTGGGCCGCGGCTGGGTGCAATACACCACGTCGGGGTTCAAGCACAAAGCGCCCTTTCCGCTCAGCGACAACTCGCTGACCTCGGAGACGCTCAGCGAGGGAATGCCGCTGCTGCTCGACGACGTGAGCAGAATGACAGCGCCGACGTCGCTGTTCTTCGACAAGGACGGCGGGTGGCCGAAGGGGACGCTGGCCATCGTGCCGTTGAAGCTGGACGAGCGAGTCATCGGCGGAATCGTGGTGGCCTCGGACCACCCTGGCGCGCTGCCCCGCGAGGAGAGCCGCAATGTCGCGCTCCTGGGCGCCCTGGCGGCGACATCGCTGGAGATGGTCTGGGAGATGGAGGAAGTGAGTCGGAGGGCGCGCACGGACTCCCTCACCGGCCTGGCGAACCGGCGCGCCTTCGACGAGCAGCTCGAGCAACTGCTCGCGCACGCGGACCGGTTCGGCCATTCCGTATCGCTCATTGTCGCGGACGTCGATCGCTTCAAGGAAGTGAACGACAACTGGGGCCACGAAGCGGGCGATGTGGTGTTGAAGTCGATCGCCGACACGCTGGCGGAGGGCGTGCGAGCGGTGGATGTCTGCGCGCGGTTCGGTGGGGAGGAGCTCGCAATCCTGCTTCCCCAGACTGCGCTGCAGGGTGCGGTCGAGCTGGCTGACCGATTGAGGAAGGCGGTCGAGTCCAGGCCGATTACCGTCAACGGTGAAGAGATCCGGGTGACGATCTCCTGCGGAGTGGCCTGTTATCCGGAAGGGGTGCTCACGAAGGAGGCACTGTTTGCGGCCGCGGACAAGGCGATGTACGACGCCAAGAGCGCCGGTAGAAATTGCGTGAAGGCTGCTGTTCCAAAGCCAATAGGGATGGTGAGATAGCGGAGCTCGCCAGAGGAAGAAAACGGTTGATAATCAGGGCGCGATCCGCTAAGTTGAGTCCTTACGGGGGCGACTGGTTTCGACGGGATAAGTGAAGCCGTGGCCGCGTGCCCAGGTACTCGGGTCCCTGGTAAAACACTCGGGAACTTTCTAACTGCCAACAACAACTTGGCTCTCGCTGCGTAACTCTTAGTTACGCCGAGTGCCTGTGGGGAAGCCCGCCCGGGGCGGCTCCGCAGGTATCGCAAATCCGGGATAGTCTGCTTGGCGCGCCCGCCGCCAGTGGACGAGATCTAGTGGGCTCATCCGGCAGTCGGCGGTCCATCGGCCAGCTGACGGAAACACCGAACGGTGGACTACGCACGTAGACGCTGTAGTGAATCTATTCTCGGACCGGGGTTCGAATCCCCGCGCCTCCACTGAGCAAGCAACTGATGCGCCGGTCATCGCACTCGATGGCCGGCGCATCGTTCAATGAGCTTGGGTTTTTCTACTCCGTGGGAGCCGGCTCGCCGGGGAGAAGGTTGTCGGGCCGAACGGTCTTGCGGCGCTTCTCGAACAGAAGATGCGGCGCGGCGAGCAGCCCGAGCAGTGTGACGGGAAGGATCTGCTGCGCCTGAATGAGGAAGGCCACACCGGTCGCCGCGTCCTTGTCCAATCCAAACGCCGACGCGGTCACCGCGTACATCATCTGAAAGACTCCAACGTTGCCCGGCGTCGCGCGAATCGCGAAGCCGAGGTTCACGGCGAGAATCGCCGCGATGGTACCGACCAACGACAAGTTGAAGTGGGCGGCGCGCGCCGTGAGCGCATAGGTCGCCACCTGGAGCATCCACACCGCCACCGAGATCACCAGGGATGCGGCGAACCGCCCCGCGGTCGAGATGCCCGTCAAAGTGCGAAGGAAATTCCGGCCGTACGTCTTGGCGCGCGTCAGCAGTCCTTCCCCCTCCAGCGCGGGGATCTCGGCTTTCTCGGGATGGCGCACCAGATACACCAGCAGTCCGACCACCACGAGGAGCGCGAGCAAGGCGAACGGGCGGGTGCGATCCAACGACGGAGGGAGGTGGAGGAAGGAGACACCCAGCGCCAGCAGCACGATGTAGCCCACGAGCTCGAACAGTCGCTCCAACGCCAGCGTCGCGAGCACTTTCTCGCTCGGGACGTGCGCCGCGCGCGCGACGAAGATCACGCGGGCGGCTTCACCGCCGT
>Ga0070696_100000707_pt1 | contig 21278 bp, 14 predicted proteins | sample KBSK1253metaG_FD_65474 | JGI IMG/M metagenome (GOLD analysis project Ga0070696, IMG submission 65474) | Corn, switchgrass and miscanthus rhizosphere microbial communities from Kellogg Biological Station, Michigan, USA - KBS K1-25-3 metaG | ecosystem: Host-associated > Plants > Roots >... | reverse complement strand
CCCGTGGATGTCCACGCCGGCTGAGAACAAATCCGAATTCCGTGCGAGCGCCAATGCGGTTAGATAGCCGCCATACGATCCACCGTAGATGCCGATGCGGCTGCCATCGACCCCCGCTTGCGACCGCAGAAACGCAGCCCCCGCCTGCACGTCGCGATACTCGGCGGCGCCGCGAGAACCCGAGTTGGGAGGCAGGTGAAAGTCGTAACCATAACCGATCCCGAGCCGGTAGTTCACCGACAGCACGACAAACCCGCGACTCGCGAGATACTGATTGAGCGCGTACGCGTTGGAGTAGTAGTCCGAGTAGTGCCATCCGAGCAGCATCTGCCGTGGCGGTCCGCCGTGCACATAGACGATCGCCGGTTTGCGCGCGGCTCCGCCGGGAGCTTCAAACAGCTGTCCATGAATCGTCAGGCCGTCGGCAGACCGGAACACGACCTGTCGCGGCGTGACGAGCGCGGATGGGAAGTCGCCTGGAATGTGGTCGGCGCCGATCGTCCGTGCCGCGCTGCGTGCCGAGCTGAACGTCCTGGTCGCCGGCAATGGCGGACGCAGCGCCGTCGCGCTAATGAACACGAGCGTCGCGCCGTCACCTGTGACTGTCGGCGCCCACTCCAGACCGTTACCGGGCGTCATTACCTCCGGCGCGGCGCGATCGACCGGCACGCGCACGACGTGACGTCGATCGATGTCGAGCGAGTCCGCACCCATGTTGCCCGCGAACAGGAGCCACCGGCCATCGCCGCTGAGCGAAATGTGCTCGGCCATACCCCGGCCGGGCGTCAACAGCAATGCCGTTCCGCCTGTCGCCGGAACTGAGTAGAGATGCGGCCAGCCGTCCTGATAAGAAAGGAAGGTGATGCGGTCGCCGGCTGCCAACCGAGGTTCGTGCCCCCATCCGTCGTGGGCACGGAGCCTTGAAGCGTCTCTGGGGATCTCCACAGCCGTTGCGCGACGCCTGTCGTCGCATCGCCCGTCCAGATTTCCCAAGGATTGGGGCGCGGGGGCAGCAGGGAATCGGGCGCACCACCAGCGCCGGCAAGGCGGACGAACGCGATCCGGCGCCCGTCGGGGGACCAGCGCGGTGACCGGTCACGGGAGAACGACGGCGCGAGGAATGTGATCGCCGTGCTGTCGTTCGTGTACACGCCGATGAAGGCGTGGTCACCGCGGTTCGCGACAAACGCGAGCCGGGAGCCGTCGGGTGACCAGCGCGGGTCGCCGTTGTCGCCGCGGACCGTGAACAGCTGCTTGGCCGGAGCCGATCCGTCGATCGGGGCGGTCCAAATCTGGCCGCCTTTGATGAAAGCCACGACATCGCTGCGGGGCGAGACAACGGGCTCGTCCCCGTCGGCGATCGCCTTGGGCTCACCGCCGTCGAATGGCAGGCTGAAGATCTGCACCTTCGGCGCGACCGGGTTCGAGCCGACATTGACGGGGAGCCCGTCATCCCAGTTCGAGCCGTGATCGCCGCCGCGCACGTACACGACCCATTTTCCGTCCGCCGAGACCGCAACGCTGCTCAGCTCCTGGCCGTCGTCGCGATCGTAATGCGTGAGCTGCCGCGCGGAGAATGCGGGACCTTCGGCGACGAAGATATTCCGGCGGCCTTGCTCGTTGAACGCCCAGGCGACGCGGCTTCCCGTTGCAGCGGCCGTCAGCTCGTTCGGGAACGGATACGACCGCACCTGATTCACTGTGAACGGTCCCGGACGCGAGGCTTGAGCGAGTGCAGCTGGGGTGCCACCGACACTGAGCGCGACTACTGCCGCGGCGAACGTGCTACGCATGAGACTCCCCCTTTACTCCACCTGGAGCACTGCGAGAAACGCTTCCTGCGGTATCTCCACCGTTCCGACCTGCTTCATCCGTTTCTTACCTTCTTTTTGCTTTTCCAGCAACTTGCGCTTGCGGGTGACATCGCCGCCGTAGCACTTCGCGGTGACGTTCTTGCGCAGCGGCCGGATCGACTCGCGCGCGATCACCTTCGTCCCAATCGCCGCCTGAATCACGACTTCGAACAACTGGCGCGGGATCAGCTCTTTCAGCTTCTCCGCGATCTTGCGACCCCATTCGTAGGCTTTGTCCGTGTGAATGATGACGCTGAACGCATCCACCGCTTCGCCGTTAAGCAGCATGTCGAGCTTGACGAGCTCGCCCGGCCGGTACGCGAGGAACTCGTAATCCAGCGATGCATAGCCTCGCGAGATCGTCTTCAACTTGTCGTAGAAATCGAGGATGATCTCGGCGAGCGGGAATTCCCAGTCGAACTCGACACGCGTGGGGTCGAGGTACTGCATACCGCCATAGATGCCGCGCCGCTCCTGTCCCAGGTTCATGATGCCGCCGATGTAGTCGGTCGGCGCGAAAATCCGGGCTTTCACATATGGCTCTTCGATGCGCTCCACCTCTGACCCATGCGGTAAGCGGCTCGGATTCTCGACCAGCTCCATGCTACCATCGGTCTTGTGGACGTGATACTCGACGTTCGGAACCGTGCTGATCAGGTCGAGATCGAACTCGCGCTCGAGCCGCTCGCGCACGATCTCCATGTGCAACAGACCGAGGAAGCCGCACCGGAAGCCGAACCCCAGCGCGACCGACGTCTCGGGCTCGTAGTGCAGCGAGGCGTCGTTCAGCTGCAGCTTGGCGAGCGCGTCGCGCAGCTCTTCGTACTGCTCGGGGTTGGTCGGGTAGAGTCCCGCGAACACCATGGACTGGATGTCGCGGTAACCGGGCAACAGTTCCACGTCGCGATGCTCGGCGTCGAGGATGGTGTCACCGGGCCGCGTCTCCCGAACCCCGCGCACGTTCGCGACCACGTAGCCGACCTCGCCGGCCTCCAGCTGCTCGGCTGGCTTGTGGCCCAGCTGCAGGTAGCCGACTTCGTCGACCTCGTAGACGTCCTCCCGGTGAGCGCCGAACGCCACTTTCATTCCCGGTTTGAGGACACCGTCGACCACGCGAATCGAGGGGATCGCGCCGCGGTAGCGATCGTAGTAGGAGTCGAAGATTAACGCACGGAACGGGGCTTCATGATTGCCCTTGGGCGGCGGAACCCGGGCAACCACGGCCTCGAGCAGCTCGGGGACGCCGCGGCCTTCCTTGGCCGAGATCCGCAGGATTTCGGCCGGTTTGGTGCCGATGAGGTCATGGATCTCCTGGGCGCGCTTGTCGGGTTCGGCGCCGGGAAGATCGATCTTGTTCAAGACGGGTATAATCTCGAGCCCGGCATCCATGGCCAGCAGGAGATTGGACAGCGTCTGGGCCTGAATCCCTTGCGATGCATCGACCACCAGAATGGCCCCCTCGCACGCGACCAGCGAGCGTGAAACCTCGTACGTGAAATCGACGTGTCCTGGTGTATCGATGAGATTGAGCTCGTACAACTGGCCGTTTTTCGCGTGATAGCTCATGCGCACGGCGTTCAGCTTGATCGTGATGCCGCGCTCGCGCTCCAGGTCCATCGTATCGAGGACCTGGTCACGCATGAGCCGCTTATCGAGGGTTCCGGTGATCTCGATAAGTCGGTCGGCAAGGGTAGATTTGCCGTGATCGATGTGGGCGACAATGCAAAAATTGCGGATATGATCTTGACGCATCGCGCGGAAATATAAGCCTGCATGCCCCCCATAACTGGATGGTTTGATCCTGCGCAAAAGGGCGGAGCCCTGCGGCTCGCCGCCAACAGCTATCTGCCCGCCAAGGGCGATCCGGCTGTCCGGCTGCCCGGCCTCAGGCGTGGCGATCTCATCACGCTCGAAAACGGTCGTGTCACGACGGTCAACGGCCTCCCCGCCGCGCAGCTCGACGGGCGAGCGGAATTCGCGACGCTCGGTGCCGTCCATCCCAGTCGCCCGCTGACGCTCGAGACGCCGCGCGCCTCGAGCCAGCGCACTGCGGATATCCAGCGCGTCGTCGATCTGGTTTGCCCGTTTGGCTTTGGACAGCGCGCGCTCATCGTGTCGCCACCCAAGGCCGGCAAGACGATGATGCTGCAAGCGATCGCCGAAGCGGTGGCGGAGAATCACCCGCAAGCGCTGCTGTTGATCCTGCTGGTCGACGAGCGCCCCGAGGAAGTCACGGAGATGGTGGACTGGGGCAGGGGCGAAGTCATCGCGTCCAGCTTCGACTTGCCCCACGAGCGGCACGTGGCCGCGGCCGAGATGGTGTTCGATCACGCGCGGCGTCAGGTCGAGCTCGGCGGCGACGTCGTGATCGTGCTCGACTCGCTTACGCGCCTGGCGCGCTCCCATAACACGACGGGTCGGGGCAGCGGCCGCACGATGTCGGGTGGGCTCGACGCCAACGCACTCGCCAAGCCGAAAGCGATGTTTGGCGCCGCCCGTGCCGTCCCAAAGGGCGGCTCGTTGACCGTCATCGCGACGGCGCTCGTGGAGACCGAGAGCCGGATGGACGACATCATTTTCGAGGAGTTCAAAGGCACGGGTAACGCGGAGCTCAGGCTGTCACGCGCGCTCGCTGACCGGCGGATTTATCCCGCGGTGGACATCGCGGCGAGCGGAACACGGCGCGAGGAGCTGCTCGCTGATGCCAAGACGCTCGAGGCCAAACACAAACTCCGGCGGGCCTTGGTGGATCTCCCGCCGGAGCAAGCCATGCAGAATCTGTTACAGCAGATGAAACGCGCTAAGACGAACGGTGAGTTGTTGAGCGCGCTTTAGTGGTCTCGCGACGCACCGCGATGACGTGGCCGGTCGCGGCGTTGACCTGAACGTCGGTCAGCCCCTGCCGCCCGGTGGGCTGCACTTTGAAGGTGTACACGAGGCGCCTCCGCATCTTCGCGAGCGAAATCTCCTTTACATCGCCGGGTACACGCTTCAGCGCGACGGCGCGCGCCGAGTCTTCGGTGATCTTTGCCTTTGCCGCAAGACTGTCGGGGACGTGCCGTTCCTGAGCGGCGAGGCGACCCGCGGCCAACGACAAGACCGCTACCAGGGTCAATGAAGCAAGTGGGCGCATAGTACAGGCTCCTGAAAAAAGGGTATGGTCGTCGCTTGTTGAGACCACCCCATTTCGCGAGCCGTCACCGCAGCCGGAACCCCGCCCCCCGAATGGCGACCAGCAGCGTCGGAACCGCAAATAGCGTGATCGGTGTGGAGAGAATCAGCCCCCCGATCACGGCCAGCGCCAGCGGTCGCTGCAGCTCGCTGCCGGCCCCGATCCCGAGGGCCAGGGGCAGCAATCCAAACAGCGTGCACAACGTCGTCATGAGGATCGGCCGCAGACGGACGCGCGCGGCCTCCCGGATTGCCACGTCCAGCGGCACGCCTTCCTCCCGCATCCGCAGCCGGGTGAAGTCGAGCAGGATGATGCCGTTCTTCACGATCAGACCGACGAGCAAGATCAGCCCCATGAACGAGGCGACGTTCAGGGCCGTGCCCGTGATCAACAGGAGCACGAGCGCGCCGACGAACGACACCGGAGCCACGAGCAGCACAACCAGCGGCTCAACGAAGGACTCGAATTGAATGACCATCACGGCGCACACACTCACGGCCGCGAGGAACAGCACCAGCAACAGCGCGCGAAACGCCTCCTGCTGACTCGCATACTGTCCGCCGAGCGCGAGGCGGATTCCCGGTGGTGGCGGCTGAGCCGCGAGCACACGGCGGACATCCGACATCACGCCGCCGAGTGACCGCCCGCTGACGTCGGCCGTCACGGCGATCATCTGCTGCTGGTTTTCGCGCTCGAGACTCATCCGCGACTCGGCCGCCGTGAAGGTCGCGAGGCTGCCGAGGGGCGTACCGCCCGTAACCGGGAGCGCGCGGAGCCGTGACGGATCGAACCGCACCGAGTCGGGCGCGCGCACGCGTACGGCGACCGGCCGGTCTTCGCTGCGGATCTCTCCGGCGTGCGTTCCCAGTAATGCGCCACTCACGACGTCGCCGACATCCTGCGGCGTGAGTCCGACGCGTCCCGCTTCCGCCTGGTTCACGTGCATCAGCAGCTCGGGCGAAGGCTCGCTCACACCGTTGTACAGATCCTCGAGTCCGCCGACGCTGTCGAGCGCCGGTTCTAGGCGCCGTGCATACGCCTCGAGCGAATCCAGGCGCTCACCGAAGAGCTTGATTTCAACCGGCTTCGCGGCGCCCGCGAGATCGTTGATGACGTCCGACAGAATCTGCACGAACTCGATGTGCAGGCGCGGCACGGCGGCGGTGATGCGGTCCCGCACATCGTCGATGACGGCGAAGATGTCGCGCGACCGCCGCCCCGGCGCCTTGAGGCGCGCCACGATGTCGCCGGTATTCTGCGCCGTGGCGAACAGTCCGAGCTCGGCGCCGGTGCGGCGTGACGTCCCCTCGATCTCGGGTGTCTGCGCGAGGATGCGCTCGGCGATCCCCACTTCGCGATCGGTCTCGGTCAGCGCGGTACCACCAGGCGTGAAGTAGTCGAGCACGAACGCGCCCTCATCCATCTCGGGCAAGAAGCCGGTCTCGATCAGGCGCCAGAGTCCGACCCCGACGACGACGAGCGCCAGCGCCGCAGTGACGACGCGCCGCGTGTGACGCAATACGGCACCCAACGCGCGCTCGTAGCGATCGCCGAGCGTGTCCAGCGCCGCCTGGGCCCGCGCCAGCGGTCCGCTGCGCGTCGGTTCGACTTCGTGCGCCGTCACGAACTGCTCGGCGAGCAGCGGGATGATCGTGAGGGCCAGCAGTAACGAGACCAGGACGGCGACGGTCAGCGTCGTGGCCAGCGCGGCGAAGAACTGGCCGACCACCCCCTGCAAGAGGCCCAGCGGCAGGAAGACGACCACCGTCGTGAGCGTGGACGTCGTGACCGGCCAGATCAGCTCTTGGACCGCACTGCGGATTGCGTGGCCGCGGTCCTCGGTCAAGCGCAGGTGGCGCGCGATGTTTTCGGTGATCACGACCGCGTCATCGATCACGAGGCCGATCGCGATTGCCATGGCGCCGAGCGTCATCAGGTTGAAGGTCTGGCCCAGCAGCCGCATGACGAACACCGTGATCGCCAGCGTCAGTGGAATGGACGCCGCGCTGATCGCCGTGATCCGGCCGTGGCGCAGGAAGAGGAGCAGCACCAAGACGGCGAGTGTCGCCCCGATGAGCATCGCGTCGCGCACGGAGTGGACCGCTGCCCGCACCAGCTCCGCCTGATCGTACACCGGCTTGAGATGCACACCTGGGGGAAGCGTGGGCGCGATCGTCGCCATGATGCGCGCGATGCTGTCGGCGATCGCCACCGTGTTGCCGCCCAGCTGGCGCGTGACGTTGATCAGGGCCGCGGGCCGGCCGTCACCCGCGATGATGCGCACGTGGTCCTCGGTGCCCAGCTGCACGGCGGCGAGATCGCGCACGTGCACCGCACCACGCACCACGACGTCACCGATGTCCGCGGTCGCGTGCGCTTCCTGGTCCGTGACGATCAGGTACTGCCGGTAGTCTTGCGCCACGCGCCCGACGGCCTGGACCGTGATGGCGCGCCGGATCGCGTCAGCCAGATCGCCATAGGAGAGCCCGTGCGCCGTGAGTCGCGCCGGATCGGCGATGACCTCGATTTCACGGACGTCTGAGCCCTGAACGTCTACACGCCCGACGCCCGGTACGCGCGAGATCAGCGGCTTGATGTCGTAGCGCGCGAGGTCGTACAGCGCCGCCGCGTCGCCACCCTCGACGTTGTAGGAGAGGATGGGAAACAGGGACGGCGTCTGCTGCTCGATCTGGATGTCCAGATCGCTCGGCAACGCCCCCTGGATCTGGTTCACGCGGGCGCGCACGAGCTGTAACGCGCGATCCATGTCGGTCCCGGAGGCGAATGTAATCGAGATCTCGCTGGCACCGCGGATCGTGTGTGAGCGCACCCGCGTGACGCCGGGCACGATGCTGACCGCCTCCTCCAGCGGACGAGCGATGCTGAAGACGACCTGGCGCGCGCCGAGCGGCGAACCCTGCGCGACGATGGTGATTCGCGAAAACTGGAGCTCCGGATAGATGGCGGACGGCAAACTGAGGGCGGCCCAGACGCCGGCGAGACTCAGGATGCCGACGACGAGATACACGAACCGTCGCTGGCGGCTCAGCAGCTCGAACAGCGTCACGGATGTTCGAGCTGGATTTTGGTGCTGTCGGTCACGCCGTAGGCGCCGATCGTCACGACCCGCTCGCCGGGGGCGACTCCCTGGAGGATCTCCGCGCGCCCCTCGGAACGGGCCCCGACCACGACGGTCCGCGCACGTGCGATTCCTGCCGAGTCGACGACGAACACGCGAAAGCCTTCGCCCTCCGGGACCAGCGCCGCCACCGGCACCGTGATCGCGTCGGGGCGAACTCCGGTGACGATCCGGCCGAAGACCGATTCGCCGATCCGAAGCACCCGCGCGGTGTGCGTGACCCGCGCCCGCACCGCGACGGCCCGCGAGGCGGAATCCACGGCCACGGCCACACTGCTGACCGTTGCCGTACCGAGCGACTCCGCCGCGGCGCCCTCACCGCTGCTGAGCGAGAGCGTGTCGCCGCTACGAACTCTCCCCGCTTCGGCCGGCGAGACATTGAACACGACATCGAGCGCGGTCGGATCGGCGATTTCGACGAGCGCCTGACTCTGATCGACCGACGCGCCCATGACGGCGCTCATGCGCGTCACGATGCCGTTCAGCGGAGCCTTGAGGGTCGCGAGCTCCTGGGCGCGTCGCGCCGTGACTTCGGCAGCGCGCGCGGCGGCCAGATCCGCGCCCGCCTGGTCGGCGTCCTTCTGCGGCAGAATGCCGGCCTGCGCGAGTCGCGCGGCACGGGCGTAACTCCGCTCGGCGTTCGCCAGCGCCGCGGCCGCGCTCTGCGCCGCCGCATCGAACGGCGCGTGCTCGAACTCGATCAGCGAATCGCCCTTTGCGACGCGCTGGCCGGCGACGACGAAGATGGCGGCAACGCGGGTCGGTCCAGGTGGCGCGAGAGCCGCATATCGGCCCGGCCGGGCATTGACCGTGCCGATCGCGCTCACCGTTTGGCGGAACGGCTCGCGGGTAACGAGCGCGGTGGCCACACCGGCAACTCCGGGTGCCTCCTCGTTGGCCTGCTTCGCGCCGCCCCTGCAGCCGAGCGCAAGAACGATGAGCGCCGGTAACGACAGGGAGAGTCGTGTCATGGCTGCCCTGACCTGGCGGTAAGCCAGCGGAGGGTGCGCACCGCCGCATCGGCGGCGGCGAGATCGTCGATGTAGCGGGCGAGGATCTCGCGCGCATTCCGCTGCGCCTCGAGGACACTCGCGAGGGCGACCGCCCCTTCACCGTACGCCTGCAGCGATATGGCCGCGATCCGGTCGGCACTGGCGACGAGCTCCGCCGACCGCCGCGCGCGATCGCGCGCGGCGATGAGCTCGCGACCCGCGCGCGCCACCGCGGCGTCGGTCTCGCGTCGTGTGAGATCGAGCTCCGCACGCGCCCGGTCTCGCTCGGCGATCGCCCGCGTCACCTCGCCGCCGCTCCAATTGAACAAGGGGAAGGGCAGAGAGAAGCCGATGACCGGGAGCAGTTGATTGGGATTAGGACTCGACGGATCGCCTTTGTCGATGCCGAACTCGAAACTCGGCGCGAAGCGACTGGCGCGCGTAAACGTCAGCGTGCGCTCGGCGGAACGCAGGCGCGCGGCCGCGGCCGCGACCGGCAAATACTCGCTCGCCGGCAGACCGCCGGAGACGCTGTCGTCCGCTGCGGCCAGCGAATCGACGAGCCGGATCGTCGCCGTGTCGCCGGCCATTCCCATCTGCAGCTGCAGCGACAGCAGGTCGCCGAGCGCGCTCAGCGAGTCGTCGATGGCGGTGTTTTGGAGCTGACCCGCGTTGACCGCGGCGAGCCGAACGTCGAGCTCGCTCACATCGCCGACGTCGCGTCGTAGCCGCGCGATCTTGAGCAAGCTGTCGGCGTCGGCGGCGGTGCGACGGGACAGGCGCGCATGCATGGCGGTTGCCAGCGCGCGGGTGTACGTCGTATCGACGTCGAACAGAATTCCGGCGCGATCGAACGCGAACTGATATCGTGCGGCGTCACGAGCAGCGTCCGCCGCACCGATGCGCGGCGCGCGCAGCCAGGGCAGATCGAGGGGCAGATCGCCTAGCACGTGGTAGTTGGGTGTGTCTTTCGTGTAACTGCCCGACACCGTGGGGTTGGGAAAGGCGTGGGCGGTTCGCGCCGCGCCCAGCGCGGCCGTGGTATCCGCACGACCGAGCGCGACGCGAGCCCCGCGGGCAAGCGCCGCGGCAGCGGCTTCGGCGCGGGACACGGGTTGTTGAGCGAACAGCGCCACCGCCAGCAGCAGCATGGCGGGAAAGTAGCCAGCCGACCTTACAGGTTCCTTACAGCCGCCGGTGGGAAGTCGATCTGGACCCGCGTGCCGCCGGTGTCGGAGGCAACGGAGATCCGGGCGTCGTGGAGATCGGCGATCCAGCGCGCGATCGGAAGGCCCAACCCGGAGCCCTCCGCGTGGGTGCGGGCACTCGCGCCACGATAGAAGCGCTCGAAGATGCGCGGCAATTCCTCGGGCGGAATGCCGGCGCCGCTGTCGGATACCAGGACCGACCGTTTCCCGTCGTGAGCCGTAACATCGAGGCGGACGCTTCCGCCTTCGGGCGTGTACTTGATGGCATTGTCGAGCACGATCAGGAGCAAACGCTCGACGAGCTCGGCATCCCCGAGGATCTGCGCCTCCTCGAAAGATCCCACGACCAACGATACGCCTTTGCGGTCCGCCAGTGTGCGGACTGCGGCCACGGCCTGTGATGCCACGTCGTCGAGATACAGAGCCCCGCGTACCTCGCGACGCTCGCCGGCATCGGCGCGCGCGAGCAGCAACAAGTCGCCGACAATGTCGCCGAGGCGATCCGCTTCCCGTTCGATTGCGTGGAATGCGGCGGCGTCGCCCGCCGGATCGCGTGGCTGAGCGAGCGCGAGCTCCGTTCGCGTGCGGAGCAGCGTCACCGGCGTACGCAGCTCGTGAGCGGCGTCGGCCATGAAGCGCCGCGTCTGCTCCATCGATCGCTCGACCGGTGCCGTGGACTGCCCCGCCAGCAGAAGGCCTCCGGCGAGAACCAACACGAGTGCACCCAACGCTGCCGCACTAAATGTCCCGATCAACCACGCGTATTGATCCGCGATCTGCGGCCGCTCGGCAACTGCCACGGCCACGTAGGCCGTTCCGGACGGCGTCATGAATCGCTCCGCGTGTAGCCGGAGCTGCCCACGGTCAGGCTTCTTGCGCTGTTCGTTCACGGTACCCACGATCTCGGCGGCATGCGCCGCACTATCGATCCAGGCATCGGCGCGCGGTGGCGTCAGGGGCCTACCGGTGGCGTCGAAGAGGTAGAGCGACCGATCGGGGATCTGCAGCTCTTCCACCGCGTCCGGCGGACGCCCCGCGGCTCGCTCGGCCTCGAGCTCCGCCGTGGCGGTCTTCACGGCAGCGGTCGCAGCGATCAGCGATGTGTCCAGGCGGCGGGCGACCTGCACTCCAATCGCCAGGAAGACACCGGCGCCGAGCACCAGCAGGATGATGACGAACGTGGCGGCGTACCACAGCGTCAGCCGGACCCGCAGTCGCCCCAGCGTCACGGTGCTTGCGCTCCGATCCGATATCCTGCCCCGCGCACGGTCAGGATGAGCTTCGTCTCGAAGCCGTCATCGATCTTGCTCCGCAGCCGGCGCACGAGCACTTCCAGCACGTTCGCGAATGGATCGTGATTGTCGTCCCAGATGTGCGCGGTGATCGTGCCGCGATCGACGACCTGGCCCGAATGCCGCAGCAGGAACTCCAGCAACGCAAACTCTTTCGTCGTGAGGGCAATGGGCAGGCCCGCGCGCCGCACCACCCGCGCACCCACATCCATTTCGAGATCGGCGACGCGGAGAGTTGCCGGCGTGAGCGCGAGCGCGCGCCGCCGTGCGAGGGCCTGCAGTCGCGCCACCAGTTCGCGGAATGCGAACGGCTTCGTGAGATAGTCGTCCGCGCCGGCCGTTAGACCGCGAACCCGGTCATCGACGGCGTCGAGCGCGGTCAGCATGAGGACCGGCGTAGCAACGCCGCTGCGGCGCAGCTGCGCGCACAAGTCGAAGCCGGTCCCGCCGGGCAGGCGGACATCGAGAATGATGACGTCGTAGTCGCCTGCCTGCGCCCGCGCCTGTCCCTCGGCAAACGTCGTCGCGATCGTGGGGTCGATGCGGTGCTCGCGCAGGCCGTCACGCACCAAGCCGGCTAGTTCCGGGTCATCTTCGACGATCAGAACCCTCACGCTGCCAAGATGTGCAAGCGCGTGACAGCCGCGCCAGAGCCCGGGTTTCTAGGTTACACTTCAGCACACTCCGGAGGCTCTATGATTGGCCTGCTGGCTCTCGCGCTGCTGGTCCAAACTCCGCAAACGTCCTATCACGTCGTTGGCCGCATCTCACTCCCTGGCGAAGGCGGGTGGGACTACTTGTCGGTCGACACGGCTGCCCACCGGCTGTACGTCTCGCGCGGCACACACATCGCCGTGATCGATCTCGATCACGACTCGATCGTCGGCGACATCCCGAACACCAACGGTGTCCACGGCGTGGCGTTCGTCCGCGACTTGAACCGGGGCTTCACGAGCAACGGGCGAGACACCACGGTCACGATCTTCGACCTCAAGACGCTGGCACCGGTTTCGGTGGTCAAGGTGACCGGCCGCAATCCCGACGCGATCATGTACGATCCGCTCTCACGCCGTGTCTTCACATTCAACGGGGGCGGAGCGAATGCGACGGCAATCGATCCGCAGACCGGCACCGTCGTCGGAACGCTGGACCTCGGCGGCAAGCCCGAGGCTGCGGTTGCCGACGGGCGCGGCCACATCTACGTCAACATCGAGGACAAGAGCGAGCTGGTCGCTTTCGACCCTAAGACATTGAAGGTGCAAGGCCGGTGGTCGCTCGCCCCGTGCGAAGAGCCCTCCGGGTTGGCGATGGATCGCAAGACGCGGCGTTTGTTTTCGGTGTGCTCAAACGGGTTGATGGCGGTTGTGGATCCAGATCGCGGCAAAGTGCTGAAGACACTGCCGATCGGGAACGGTGTGGATGGCGCCGCGTTCGACGCGACCAGCGGCTTGGCGGTGAGCTCGAACGGCGAGGGGTCGATGACGTTCGTGCACGAGGAGTCGCCCGACAGCTTCCGAGTGGTCGCGACGGTGCCGACGCAGCGCGGCGGCCGCACGATCGCGCTGGACGAACGCACCCATCGCCTCTACACGGTCGCGGCGCAGTTTGGCGAGGCGCCGGCGCCGACTCCGGACCGCCCGCGTCCCCGTCCCCCGATCATTCCGGGGTCAGTCGTCGTGGTGGTCCTGGATCAGTAGCGAATCACCGGCCGACGATGCTCCGATAGCTGTCAGGATTCCACTTGGGGCGCGCCGGCGTGTTCGCAACCTCGACGCCGAGGTAGAAGATGAGTCGCGCGACGCGTGACTCTTTCTCGGTGTCGATCTTGTCCGGTGAGTCCCCGGGCTGGTGGTAATCCTCGTGCGTGCCGCTGAAGAAGAAGAGGATCGGCACACCCTTCCGGGCGAAGTTGTAGTGATCGGAGCGCGCGTAGAAGTTCTGGTCTGGCCAGATGTCGTCGATCGGCTGCATGCTCAGCTCAGGATGCTCGGCCGCGATGCGATTCAGCGTCGCCCCGAGGTCCGAATGTTCTTTCCCGATCGCAACGATCGTATCCCGCCAGTTGCGGCCGATCATGTCGATGTTCAGGTCGGCGACGATGCTCGTGATGGGCACCGCCGGGTGATTGGCGAAGTATTCGCTTCCCCAGAGACCCTTTTCCTCGCCGCTCACATTGAGGAAGATGATCGAGCGCTTTGGCCGCGGATTCATTCCCGCGAGCGCCTGAGCGATTGCGACGACCGCCGCCGTTCCTGACCCGTCGTCGTCGGCGCCATTGCAAATGGAGTCTCCTCCGCGCGCCTGGCACTGGCCGCTGCCCCGACCCGCGACGCCGATGTGGTCCATATGAGCGCTGAAGACGACGTATTCGTTCTTGAGTCGCGGATCGCTGCCCTCGAGAATACCGACGACGTTCGGCGCGCGGTTCTGGCCGGCCGGCTCAATCCGGGCGTGCACGTGCAGCTGGGCGCCAGCCAGAGGCTTCACCACGAAGGTGCTGTCGGCCGAAGCACCGAGATCGGTTCCGAGGGCTGAGAGCACCGGTCGCAAGGACGCGGCGCGGGCGGTGATGAAGATCGGGCCCCCGACCTGCCGGCTCGGGTTGCGCGGCTGCGGTCGAGCACCGCGGCGCACGATGTTGGCCCATGTCGAATCAGGGGCAGTGTTGAGGACGATGACGCCGGCCGGGCGCCATTTCATCAGGCGGTCGCGGTTGCCTCGGCCGATTCGCGGCATTGCCAGCAGCACCATCTTGCCGGCGAGGAGAGCCGTGTCGGCGGTTGCCGCGCCCAGCGAACCGGTCGCGAGCACCATGTCGCCCGCGTAATCGCCGCTCGCGAACGTGTTGTCGGCGAATACGAAGTCAGTACCGTATTTCAGCGTTGCGCCCGGGCCGCCGTGCACGAATGCCACGGAGCTGTCGGCGACGACTTGCACGCGCTTGACCGGGTAATGCTGTATGAAAGTCCCGCGATCCCCGCCCGGCTTCAGCCCAAACCGGCGATACTCGCCGCCGATATACGCCGCCACCTTGTCGAGCTCAGGGCTCGGCGTGTCGCGACCCTTCATCGAATCGTCGGCGATGATGCCGATGTGACGGCCAATGTCTTCCGGTGAGATCGTCTGGGCAGCTTTCTGTACGGACGCCGGGGCCTGCGCCAGCATTACCACGAGCAAAGCGAGCAAGAACGACCTCGAAGAAAAAGGAAGGAAGCAAAAAACTAACGCGCCCGACCGGGAGAGACTACGATCGGGCGCGTCAGGTTTCAGTCTGAACGTTCAAGGCTTGCGACGCCGCACCTCAGGCTCATTGCGCGGTTTCGGAGCCTCGCGCGGTGGATCGCGCCGCGGCTCCGCGCGTGGCTCTGTTTGGGTGCGCGGTTCATTGCGCGGCTCCACGCGTCGTGGTTCACTCCGCGGCTCGTTGCGCGGCTCGTTCCGAGGCTCCACGCGTCGCGGCGCGTCGTTGCGCGGCTCGACCCGGCGTGGCTCGTCGTTTCTGGGCTCGATCCGCCGAGGCTCGCTCCGTGGCTCGACATTCCGCGGCTCGACGCGCCGCGGGTCGGCATCGCGGAGTCCCGGATTGCCGCGCGACTGATCGCGCGGCGGGAGCACCATCGGACGGTCCGACGAGCGATCCGGCGAGCTGCTGTCGTCGGGACGGTTGCGCCGCCCCGGATTATCCGGACGATCCGGACGATCGGGGTGGTCCGGTCGGTCCGGTCGGTCCGGGCGGTCTGGATGATCCGGGTGATCCGGACGATCGCGGCGACCACGACCGCGGTCGTCGTTGCCGTTCCCGTTGTTGCCGTTGTTTCGGTCGTCACCGGGACGATCGGGACGCTGACGATCGCGCACGTTCGGCGGTGGAATCATGCCCAGACCACCCAGGTCGCGGCCCGTTACGCCACGGCGGCCATTGTCGTTGACCGGGCGTTCCTTCTCGCGCGTGACGAAGCGTTCGCGGCTGGGCCGGTCCGTTCCCCAGTCCTTGAAGATGTAACGGGGCTGCGGGCGATAGGGGCGCACGAACACGACGCGGCCGCCGCCATAGTAGCGGTATGGATAGTAGAAGGGATCGTCGTACACAAACATCCGGAAGCGCACGCACGAGGTGTAGTACGGATCCCAATAGGAATAGCTCACGTACGAATGGCAGTCGTAGCACAGGAAGCGCGGATAATCGTAGTGCTGGCCGACGTTGTACGACACGACGTCATAGTCCCAGTCCGAATAGCCTTCCGGGACGATGCGCTGCGCGAGATCGGTCAGCGCGACGTACGGATCACCGCGGACGCGCCCATCGGCGATCGCGCGATAATCCCAGTGGTCACCGCTTTCGATTTGATCGTATACGAACGCATCCGCGGATGTGACGGCAAACAGGTAACCGACGCCGGGATAGTCGTCGATCGAAAAAGCGTCGCTGCCCAACTCGCGGCCATCGACCTCGAGGTCTCGGCCGCCGCGCGCGAAGTTGTCTTCCCACGGATCGCGCGGGAACAACACGCGGACGCGGCCGTCCGTATCGACTCGGAAGATCGTGACGTAGGCGTCCTGATCGAGGCGGAAGTACAGCCGCACCCGCTCGCCGCGGGTAAAAACGGCTCCTTCGCCACGGTTGGTCCACAGCTCAATGCGCGGGCGGTAAAAGCTGGGCGCCCGAACGGCCGGCGTGGACACGAAGGCCAAGCTGAGCAACGCGATAGATGTGAACATGGAGCCTCCCGCCTCGCCTAGGGCAGAGACTGTGCCACAGCCAGAATAGTCGTAAATTATATTGTTATAATGACTTGGCTACGTCGCAATCCATTGCGGCTGTCCCATCGCAAGGACATTTCTTGGCTCAGCGCCTAGATCTTCTCGATCCCGCCGAAGTCGCGCGGCTCGGCGGCATCGAAATCGTAGCCGAGGGCGTGGTCGAGGGCTACCTGGCCGGCGTGCATCGATCTCCGTTCCGGGGATTCTCGGTCGAATTCACCGAACACCGCGCCTATCAAGCCGGGGACGAGCTGCGGTATTTGGACTGGCGGATTCTGGGCCGATCCGACCGCCTGTTCGTGAAGCAATTCGAAGAGGAAACGAACTTGCGCGCGATGGTCCTCGTCGACGCCAGCCGCTCGATGGCGTGGCAGGGCACGCCGGAGCGCCTCACTAAACGCGCCTACGCCGATCGCCTGGCCGCGGCGCTGGCGCTCATCCTGCTCCGTCAGCGCGATGCGACAGGCCTGGTCACGTTCGACGAGCAGGTCCGTCAGGTCGTCCCCGCCCGCGTCAAGGCCGGTCAGTGGACGCGGATCGTGCGCGGTCTGCTCGATACGCCGGACGGGCAGGGAACCGCGGCGCATGCGGCGCTGCAACGACTCACCGCCCTGCTCACGCGCCGCGGGCTGGTCGTCTTGGTCTCCGATCTGCTGTTCGATCGCGAGCTCGCGCTCGCCGCGCTGCGCTATCTGCGTCACCGTGGACATCAAGTTGTAGTATTTCATCTGATGGATCCCGCTGAAGTCGAGCTGAGCGGTCCACCGGAAGTGCGGTTCCGCGATCCTGAATCGTCAGTGAGTGTCGTCGTGCGGCCCCGGGAGTTGGCGCGAGCCTACGCCGAGACCGTGCGGCGAGAAATCGCGGCGTGGCGCAAAGCCTGCCGCCGGCACGGCATCGGCTACCACCACGTACAGACCGACATGCCGTTTGGTCTCGCGCTGCGCCTGTTGACGTGAGCTTCATTCATCCGCTGGCATTGCTGGGGCTCGCCGCCGCGGCGATCCCCGCTTTGCTCCACCTTCTGCAGCGTCGCGTTCCGCCTGAAATCGAATTCCCTCCAGTGCGATACCTGAGTGCGGCGGAGCGGGAAAGTGCGCGCCGCCTGAAGTTGCGTCACTTACTTCTGCTGCTGCTGCGAACGGCGTTAATCGTCGTGATCGTGCTGGCGGCGGCACGTCCGCTCGTGCCGGTGCGGGGAGGCGGCGCGCATCAACCGACGGCGGCGGTCATCATACTCGACAACTCTCCGTCAGCAGGTGCGGTTGTCGGCGGTGGGCTGGTGCTGGATCGCCTCCGGGGGATCGCGCGGTCTTCCCTCACGCGGACGACCTCTGCCGATCGGGTATGGCTGATGTTGTGCGACGGCGTACTGCGGGGCGGCACGCGTGAAGCGCTGGCCGCGATCGTCGACAGCACACGACCCGGTTGGCAGCGGCTCGATCTCGTCGATGCCGTCGAACGCGCCGCGCGGCTGGTTGAAGCGCAGCCGCTAACCGGACGCGAAGTGCACGTATTGAGCGACTTGCAACGCACCGCCCTGGCACAGGGTCGAGCGGATGTGCCGCGCGGTGTGCGCGTGCTCGCGGTCGAGCCCGGACGTCAGGTCGCCAATCGGGGCATCGCATCGGTGACGGTGTCCGAAGGGGCCGCGATCATCGCGCTCAATGGCTCGGCGCCCGGCAGTGCCGACCCGCAGCCCGTGCCGGTTACGATCCGCATCGGCGCCGGCCGCGTCTCCGCACGGGGTCTTGCGACACCCGGCAGCGAGGGCGGAGCGGAGAAGGGATCGAACGCGGTGGTCACCGTGTCGCTTCCCGCGCAGTCGTTGAGTCCTGGGTGGTGGGTCGGCGAAGCCGAGCTCGAGCAAGATGAGCTGCGGGCCGACGATCGTCGACCGTTCGCCTGGCGCGTCGCGCCGCCGGCCCGCGTGACCGCGACCTCCGGGGCCGGCTCGTTCGTCGCGGCGGCGCTGGCGGTACTGCAGGAGGGGAAACGCGTCGTCGATGGCCGCGACGTCGTGATCAGCGGTGGCGAGCCACCCACGGCGCCACATGCCATCGTCGCGCCGCCGGCCGATCCCGCCCTCGTCGGCCAGGCGAATCGGGCACTCGCGTCCCGCGGCGTGGCGTGGCACTGGGGCCAGGCGGGGACACCGGGCGAGATTGCGGCGCCGCGGCTCGGCATCCTCAATGGGTCAGCGGTGACTCGGCGCTATCGGCTCGAAGGGGCATCGGACGACGTGCTGGCCACGGTCAACGGAGAGCCCTGGCTCGTGCGCTCCGGCAATGTCGTCATCCTGGGCAGCAGGCTCGACACGGCGTGGACGGCGTTGCCCACGGCACCAAGTTTCGTGCCGTTTATCGACGCGCTCGTGAATCGCGTCGTGGTTGGGGAGGCCGAGGTCACGTTCGCCGAGGGTGCGCCGCGCGTGGAGTTTCAAACACGCGGCGCTGACACGGTCGGCGCGACCGTATTCGGCCCCGACCCCCGCGAATCGGACCTGACGCCTGCGACGCCCGCGACGGCAACCGCCGCGTTCGGCGGCAAGGATCGCGCCGAGGTGCTGAGCGCGAACGCGTTCAGCACGGAGAGTTTCTCCGGAACACGGCGCGCCGATGCGAGCGCGGTGTTACTCGTCCTCGCGTTGCTGCTTGCCGCCGTGGAGTTGGGGGTCGCGACCCGGACGCGCTGATGCCGCTCGACTTCCTACTCGACAAGTTCCAGGACCTGCCTGCCACACGATCGCTCGTCGAGCGACTGCCGGCTCCGGGCGCGCGAATCGGCGTTGGCGGGCTGCCGGGCTCCAGTCCTGCCGTGCTCGTTGCCACGCTTGCGCGCCGGCTCCCGCAGCGAGTGTTCGCCGTGATCGCTCCCACGCCGGCAGACGGCGAGCGCTGGCTGGCGGATCTGCAAACCCTGCTCGGACCCGACACGATCGCGCTCTACCCGCAGCGCGAGTCGCTCAGTGCCGAGGAGCCGCATTACGAGCTCGCCGGCGAGCGCGTCGAGACGATCGAGGCCCTGCTGCGCGGCGCGCTGCGCGTGGTGATCACGACCGCACGGGCGAGCGCGGAGCGAACGGCAGTTCCCGCGGCATTGGAGCAGGCTCGACTCGTGATCGACGTCGGCAAGGAAGAGCGCCGCCTGCTCGACACGACTCAGCGGCTCGATGCGATGGGCTACGAGCGCGTGCCGACGGTCACTGAAGTCGCCCAGTACAGTGTGCGCGGCGGCATCCTGGACGTGTACGGGTTCGGTATGGCGACGCCCGCTCGCATCGAGTGGTGGGGTGACGAGGTCGCGTCGGTGCGGAGCTTCGACCTCGACAGCCAGCGCTCGGGCCAGGCCCTGAACCGCGTGACGATTCTGCCGGTGCGCGCGGAAGCTGCACGGGGCAGTGTGCAGGTAGGGGCGCCGCATGCTGCGCCCTTACTAACAAATCTCCTCGATATCCTCCCGACCGACACGCTGGTCGTCAGCGATCAGGAATCGGCCGTCGCACGCGAGGTCGAACGCGCGTGGACGGACGCGGCGCACCACCTCGAGGTCGCCCGGCGCATGGGGGAGGAGCCACCGGCGCGCGAGGACTTGCTCGTGGATCCGGCACACTGGCGTGCAAGACTCGATCGGTTGCCCCGCGTTGCGCTGGCGGACGCCGAGACGGAGCAGCGGTTCCCGCTCGCGCCGCCGGAGCACGTGGACCGCGACATGAAGCGCCTCCGCCAGATCGTCGCCGAACCTCCGGCGACGGTAATCCTGTGCGACAACGAAGGGCAGCTCGAGCGCCTGGAAGAGCTGATCGGTTCCGATCGCGCGACGCTGGCGGTCGGTGCGCTCGACGGCGGATTCATCATGCCGACGCTGCGCGTGCTCACCGACCACGAAATCTTCCGGCGGGCCCGGCGACTACGGCGCCCGCGGCGCTACCGCAGCGCGGTCACGACCGCGGCATCCCGGCCCCTCACGCCGGGTGGATACGTCGTGCACCTGGAGCACGGCATCGGCATCTACCGCGGCCTGCAGACGATTTCCGTCGGCTCAGACGGGGCGACCCTCGAGGTGGCCGTCGTGGAGTACGAAGGAGGCGATCGCCTCAACGTTCCGCTGTACCGGATCGACCAACTCGAGCCCTATCGCACCGCGGGGGACGGTGACGCGCCGCCGCCGCGCCTCCATCGCCTCGGCGCGACGACCTGGCAGCGCCAGCGCGACAAGACACGCTCAGCCATTCGTGCGATGGCGGCGGAATTGCTGGACCTGTATGCGCGGCGACAGCTCGCGCACGGGTACGCCTTCCCCTCCGATACGCCGTGGCAGCGCGAGCTGGAATCCTCTTTCCTTTATGAAGACACGCCGGACCAGCGGCGCGCGTCGGACGAAGTCAAACGAGACATGGAGCGCGCGCGCCCGATGGACCGGCTGCTCGTCGGCGACGTGGGCTATGGCAAGACCGAGGTGGCGGTGCGCGCCGCGTTCAAGGCGGTGCAGGCCGGGAAGCAGGTCGCCGTGCTCGTGCCGACCACAATTCTCGCGGAGCAACACGGGCGCACCTTCCGCGAGCGGCTCGCCGACTACCCTGTGCGCATCGAGGTCCTCTCCCGGTTTCGCAGTACTAAGGAAGCGGCGCCGATCGTCCAAAAACTCGCCGCCGGCGAGGTGGACATCGTGATCGGCACCCATCGGCTGCTCTCGCGGGACGTCACGTTCAAGGACCTCGGACTGCTGATCGTGGACGAGGAGCACCGCTTTGGCGTGCGGCACAAAGAACGTCTCAAGACGCTCAAGCTCAGCGTGGACGTGCTGACTCTTACGGCGACACCGATTCCCCGGACGCTGCACCTCTCGCTCGCGGGGTTGC
>Ga0070696_100000706_pt1 | contig 21320 bp, 25 predicted proteins | sample KBSK1253metaG_FD_65474 | JGI IMG/M metagenome (GOLD analysis project Ga0070696, IMG submission 65474) | Corn, switchgrass and miscanthus rhizosphere microbial communities from Kellogg Biological Station, Michigan, USA - KBS K1-25-3 metaG | ecosystem: Host-associated > Plants > Roots >... | reverse complement strand
TGCCGCGAGCCTCAACAGCAACGTCGACACGGGAACGGTGCGCTTCCTCGGCACCTACAATTTCTCGACCGGCCCCTTCACGCCCTTCGTCACGGGCGGCGCCGGCTGGAGCTACGTCGATACCAACATTCCCTCGGGCCTGCCGCAGAACGTGTGCTGGTTCTATCCGTGGGTCGGCCAGGTCTGCACCGGGGTCACTCCGACCTACTCCACGACCCGGTTCAGCTACAACGCCGGCGCCGGCCTGCGCTACAACTGGGGCCCCAACTATTTCGTGCGGGGGCTGGTCAACGAGCAGTGGATCGACTTCGGCGGCTCGTACGGCACCGCCAACCTGACGCAGTACCGGATCGATTTCGGATTGCGCTTCTGATCGTCCGGCTGTTCGCCCCCGCTGCGTGCTGCATCGCGCTGGCGGCGCGCGCGGCCGAGCGGAAGCTGGGGCGTCGGCGCGGCGCAGTCGACGCGGCTGCGCGGCGACCGGATGCGCATCGACGGCTTCCTCGGCTATGTCGACCTGCGTTACCCCTTCTTCGGCGTCGGCTCGACCGCGGGCAGCGCCGGCGTCTCCGTGCCAATCGTGCAGAAAGGTTACGCCTTTGTTCCGGAGCTCCTGTACCAGGTCGCGAAAAGTACGTTCCTCGGCGCACGGTTGCGCGCCGTGCGCGTGGAAACGGCGCTTGACGGCTCGCCCCCCGCGATCGTCGAGCCGCTCACCGGCCAGTCGATCCTCGTCACCAGCACCGGCGTCGGTCCCGTCGCCGTCTACGACACCCGCGACAACGAGATGAATGCGGCCTCCGGCGTGCTGATCGATTTCCGGCAACTTCGCCGAGCAGAACCTCGGCAGCGACCTGGCCTATCAGACGTACACCCTGGCGGCGAACTACTACCGGCGCGCCGGGCCCGGGGTGTTGGCCCTGCGCGGCTACGTCTGCCGCGCTTCGGATGACACGCCCCTCTTCGACCTGTGCCTGTTCGGCGCCGGCAGTGACCTGCGCGGCTACGAGGTGGGACGCTACCGCGACCAGCGCATGGTCGCGTTTCAGGGAGAATACCGTTTCCCGCTCACCGGCCGCTTCGGCGCGGTGGTGTTCGGCGGCAGCGGCAAGGTCGCGCGCACGTTCAGCGAAATGGGCGACGAGCCCGACTTGTGGAGCGTCGGCGCGGGCCTGCGTTGGCTCGCCTCGGAAAAGGCGAAGGTAAACCTCAGCGTCGACGTTGCAAAAGGGCGCGACGGCACCTCGGCCTACGTCTACGTCAAGGAGGCCTTTTGATGCTACCGTTGCGAAGGATGACTCGATGAAGCTTTTGACCGCCGCTCTCCTCGCGGCCGCCTGCGCCCTGGCCGCGCCCGGTGCCGCCGCGCAGAACTGGGTCACCTTGCTCAAGAACACGCCCGCGGAATCCTTCGACGACGAGGACCTGCGCCTATTCCTCGACACGGCGCGCAAGGCGCTCGACGGCGGCGCGCCGGAGAACCAGCCCCTCGGCTGGGAGAACCCGAAGTCGCGCAACCGAGGTGAGATTACGGTACTGCGCAGCTTCGAGTGGAAGGGGCGCTCGTGCAAGGAGGTCCGCGTCCGCAACGAATCCCGCGGGCGCAAGTCCGACAACCGTAGGAGCCTGTGCAAGGTGGATGACCGTTGGCGGCTCGTCAGCGAAGCACAGTTGAAAGGCAAGTGATGACCCAAAAAGCATTCGTTCTCGCTTCTATCGTGACCCTCGCGGCGCTCGCTTCGCCCCCCGGTGAAGCGCAAACGCTCGACAAGATCCGCAAGCAGGGCGTGATCACGCTCGGCTACATCGACGGCGCGGCGCCGTTCTCCTACGCCGATGCCAACGGCGACCCGCAGGGCTACTCGGTGGAGCTCTGCCGCGCGGTCGCCGAGGGAGTCGCGGCCCAGCTCGAGCGCCCCCAGCTCAAGACGCGCTGGGTGAAGCTCAGCATCCAGAACCGCATCGACGCCGTGCGTCGCAATCAGGTCGACGTCGAGTGCAGCACCACCACGTGGACGCTGGGACGCCAGCGGCTGGTCGACTTCAGCCTGGTCACCTTCCTGGACGGCGCGAGCATCCTGACCAAGCTCGACACCGACGCGCGCCGCCTCGCCGACTTCGGCGGCAAGCGCATCGCCGTCATCGGCGGAACGACCACCGAGACCGCCCTGCGCCAGGCGTTGACTAAGAGCCTCGTGAAGGCCGAGGTCGTGGGCATCAAGAACCGCGACGAGGGGCTCGAGCTGCTGCGCCAGGGCCAGGTCGACGGCGTGGCCTCGGACCGCACGACGCTGATCGGCCTCGTCGTCAGGAAGGCCGCCGGCGGCGATGCCTACAAGCTCCTCGAGGAGGACTTCTCCATCGAGCAGTACGCGCTGATGCTGCCGCGCAGCGATCCCGACTTCCGCCTCGCGGTGAACCGCGTGCTCGCGCGCCTGTATCGCAGCGGCGAGATCCGGCGCGTGTACGACCGCTGGCTCGGGCCGCTCGGAGCTCCGAGCCCGCTGCTCTCCGCCACATATTTCATCCAGGGCCTGGCGGAGTAGCCGTGGCGTCACGGCTTCGCTGGCTCGCGGCGCCGGTCGCGCTCATCGCGGCCGCGGCCTCGGCCCAGATCGACAAGCTCGACCTGCGGCTTCCCAAGGTGACCGACGGCGTCGTCGCGTCGATCCGCCAGGTGAATTCCGGCTCCGAGACCGCCCTCGCCCCGCGCACCGGTCCGCGCCAGGTCGGCACCCAGTCGGCGCTCGACCAGGCGCCGCTGGTCGGCGCAGTGGTGTTCATGCCGACCGGCCCCGCGAGCCCCGACCAGTGGCAGTTCGGCGCCGCGGGTACCTCGGAGATGCAGCCGTGGCTCTCGGAAGGCGGGGTGGAAGTCATCGTCACCATGGACGACGGCGAGCGGCGCACCTTCCGGCCGCGCGAGCCGGCACGCCTCTACGTCGGCCAGCGCGTCACCGTGCGCGAAGGCGAGCTCGTGCCGCTGGGGGGCCGCAAGGACGGGGGCTGACGCCTGCGCGCTCGAGCGCTCCTCGCCGCGGCGTTCACCCTGACCATCGCGATCTGCGGCTGCGCCAGCCTCCCGGCCAGCGTTGATCGGCAGCACTCCGCGGCGCTCGCCGATACACAGAATACACGCCTCGGGCGCGCGCTCGCGCCGCTCGTCCAGGCGAACGCCGGCGAGAGCGGAGTCCACGCCCTCGACAACGCGCGCGATGCCTTCGCCGCACGCGTGCTGCTCGCTCGGGCCGCCGAGCGCAGCCTCGACGTGCAGTACTACATCTGGCACGCCGACACGAGCGGCGGGCTGCTCGCGCATGAACTCTGGCAGGCTGCCGAGCGTGGTGTCCGGGTGCGGCTGCTGCTCGACGACAACAACACCCGCGGCGCGGACGAAGCGATCGCCGCGCTCGACGCGCATCCGAACATCGAGGTGCGGCTCTTCAACCCGTACGCCAACCGTGGCTTCCGCCTTGGCGAGCTCGCGACCGACTTCGCGCGTCTCAACCGGCGCATGCACAACAAGTCGTTCACCGCGGACAACCAGGCGGCGATCGTCGGCGGGCGCAACGTCGGCGACGAGTATTTCGGCGCGGACAGCCCGGTGGAATTCGCCGACCTGGACGTGCTCGCGGTCGGCGCGGTGGTGCCGGAGGTATCGGCAGCGTTCGACGCCTACTGGAACAGCGAGTCCGCCTACCCCGCGGCCAGCCTGATCGACCAGGCCGGCCAGCTTCGACCTCTGGAAAGGATCGAAGAGCAACCTGGCGCGGCGCGCTACCTCCAGGCGGTGCGCGCCACGCCGCTCGTCCAGATGCTGCTCTCGGGCAGCCTGCCGCTCGAATGGGCGGCCGCGCGCGTGGTGCAAGACGACCCGGCCAAGGTCCTGCATCCGCCGGAGAAAACCGAGCTCCACCTATTGCCTCGCCTGGAGAAGGCGATGGGCAAGCCGCTGCGCGAGCTCGACCTCGTGTCGCCGTATTTCGTCCCGACCAAGGACGGCGCAGCCGCCCTAACCGCACTCGCCGAAAGCGGCGTCCGGGTGCGCGTGCTCACGAACTCGCTGGCAGCCACCGACGTGTCGCCCGTGCATGCCGGCTACGCGAAGTACCGCGAAGAGCTGCTGCGTGCGGGCGTGCGCCTGTTCGAACTGAAACCCAATGTCGAAGACGTTAAGACGAAAGACAAAGGCCGTGGCGCCGGGAACTCGGACGCCAGCCTGCACGCCAAAACGTTCGGCGTCGACCGCAGCCGGATCTTCGTCGGCTCGTTCAACTTCGATCCGCGCTCTGCCCGGCTCAATACCGAGATGGGCATCGTAGTCGAAAGCCAGACGCTCGCGAGCCGGCTGTCCGAAGCGCTCGATCGCGACATGGCGAACGTCGCCTACGAGGTGCGCCTGTCGTCCGACGGCAGCCTCGAGTGGGTCGAACGCGATGTCCGCCACACCTCCGAGCCCGGCGCGGGCGTGCTCAAGCGACTTTGGATCGGGTTTCTCTCGATCCTGCCGATCGAGTGGCTGCTTTAAGGGGCTGTTCAGTAGTTGGTTGTCTACAAGCTTGTACGCAACCCAGCGACGGCGAGGCCACGTCGCGCGTTTCTCTCCGGCACTTGCGGCCGTCGACTTGCGGTCGCTAAGAGCCCTACATTGACCGACTGGGTGTGCCCGTTCTCTTCCTCCGCGATTGCCACCTGCCCCTACGTACGTCGCGAGCGCAACGACCGGCTGTCGATTGCAGATGCCACCAAAGAGAAGTACCGTTGCCAATGCGACGCCCGTTGGGCGGCGCACTCCCTCCGATCGACGGCTCGCTCTTGGATCACCTCCGCTTCAAGCCGGCCAGCATGGCGTCAAAGCGCCCGGTGATCAGGCTGCCGAGCTCCACCACGCGAACGCCACTCAAAGGACCTGCAATGAAAAACACTCTTGGACGCTTGCTTGCGTCGATTTTAGGAGCCGCCGCCGCGGCGCCGGCGTTCTGCCAGGAAGCGATCCCCGAACATCCCGCGTTGCGCGACCGCTTCTACTTCGCCGCCGGAATGTTCTTCCCGCGGACCACGACCTCGGCGGAGCTGGAATCGCGCACCGGCGTCGGTGCCAACATCGATTTCGAGAACACGCTCGGCATGAAGGAGTCGAAGGACGTGCCGATGGCGATGGCGCGCTGGCGCAGCGGCAACCGCTGGCGCTTTGAAGCCGAGTACTTCCAGATGAACCGCTCCGGCGACAAGACCGTTGACCGCACCATCAACTGGGGCGAGCAGACGTTCCCGGTGAATTCCACGGTGAGCTCGAAGTTCGACTTCTCCGACCTGCGCCTTTCCGCCGGATACTCGTTCTTCAGGACCAAGGACAAGGAGGTCGGCGTGGGCCTCGGCGCGCACGTCGCGGCGTACAACGCGACCCTCTCCGGAACATTCAACGGCGCCCCGATCGGCAACCAAACGGAAAAGGTCACCGCCCCGCTGCCGGTGCTCAGCTTCTACAGCCAGTTCGCCCTCACCGACCGCTGGGCGGTCGCGGGGCGGATGGACCGCTTCGCTTTGAAGTACGACAAGTTCTCCGGCAACCTGACCGGCATCGGGCTGGACGTGATGTACCAGCCGTTCAAGAACGTCGGCTTCGGGCTCGGTTCGCGCGCGCTCGCGCTCAAGATGTCCGCCGAGGACGAAGGCCGCAAGGCGGAGTTCAAGCAGACCTTCCAGGGGCCGGTGCTCTACGTGAACGCGAGCTTCTAGGCCGCGCGGCGGCGCCGCCTGGCTTCAGCGCTTGGCGGCGGAGTAGCCCTTGCCGGTCATGCACTTCTGGAACTCGTCGGCCTCGTACATCGCGCGCTGCTCTTCCCGCGTCAGCACCTTCGACGTGACCGACGAGGTCGGCGACCCCATGTAGCGCTCGGGCAGCGGGGTGAGGCGCGCTTTCACGCGGCAATCGTCGCTGTCGTTCTGGACCGTCGTCTCGGTCGCGCCGGCCTTCTCCCAGGTGGGCGGCGAGCTGCAGGCAGCGAGGAGCAACGGAAAGACCGCGACGGCCAGCCAGGCAGGACGGGAGGAGTTCATGGGGTCCATTCTAGCTCCCGCTCCATTTCACCAAATCAACTCGGGATGCTGGCGCCTCGGATGATGTACTCGGGCAGCTTGGCGGGCGCGGGGTGTGCTTCGATGTAGCGGACGTTGTCGAAGGGAATCACGAGCAGCACGCCGTCCACCTCGGCGACGATCTGGCGCGCTGCCAGGATTTCCTTCAGCTTCAGGACCGTGCCGGTTTCGTTCAAGGTCTGCTTCGGAAAGTCGAGCCTCAGCTTCGAGCCGTCGACGAAATAGATCGTGATGCCGCGTCTTTCAGCCACTTTCGGGCTCCCTTCTCGTTGATTGGGCCGGTGCCGGCAGGCTAGCACGCCGCGGAATGAGAAAACGCATGGCTTTTTAGCCGCTTATGGGACCTTGGTCCAATATCGCCGCAGCGGCCGAAAAAGGCAGACTCTCAAAGTCAGGCGATACCGAGGGCGAGCCATGCTGGGAGGCAAGGGGTTCTGCTGCGCACTGCTGCTCCTGATCTCGACCGGGGCTCTTGCGCAGTCGGCGGACGATATCAAGGACGGCAAGGTCTGCGCGAACTGCCACGCCGACGCGCCGCTCATCTGGGGCGGGAAGCACGGTACCAAGGCCGACAGCCGCACGCCGATCGCGATCGTGGGCTGCGCCACCTGCCACGGCGACCCGAGCGAGCACCTGAAGAGCGGCAGCCCGATGCCGAACCGCTTCAGCAAGATGTCCGCGCACGACAAGAACGAGGTCTGCCAGAGCTGCCACCAGGGCCGCGAGCGCATGCACTGGCCCGGCAGCACGCACGAGCGAAACGACGTCTCGTGCTCCTCCTGCCACAAGCTGCACACCGCGCACGACCGCGTGCGCGACAAGCTGACCCAGCCCGAAGTGTGCTTCGCCTGCCACAAGGTACAGCGGGCCGAGGTGAACCGCCCGTCGCGCCACCCGATCCGCGAAGGCCTGGTGTCCTGCTCCGATTGCCACAATCCGCACGGCTCGGTAGGGCGCGCCATGGTGCTGCGCGACAGCGTCAACGACACCTGCTACGCCTGCCATATGGAGAAGCGCGGGCCGTTCGTGCGCACCCACCAGCCGGTGCAGGAAGACTGCGCCAATTGCCATAACCCGCACGGCACCACCGCGCCCAACCTCCTCAAGTTTCGCCAGCCGTTCCTGTGCCAGCAGTGCCACGAGCCCACCAGCCACCGCGGCAACGTCGCCTCGCTCACGGGCACCAGCACCGGCGCCAACACGCTCGCGCGCGGCTGCCTGAACTGCCACACCAATATCCACGGCACGAACAACCCGGCCGATCTTTCCAACGAGCGGACGTTCCGGCGTTGAGCGGCAGCGGAGGCCATATGAACCGACTTGGCACTTTCAAGCTCTCGGGGATCGCGCTCGCGCTCGCCGCGGCATTCGGCCCGGCGCGCGCGGTCGAGCCAATCGTGACGCAGAACATCGACCCGGCGGCGCCCGCCGCGTTGAACACCGGCGCGAGCACCGCGAGCGTCGGCATCGGCTACGCGAGCGACGACGCGCGCCAATTCGGCGTGTACAACGGAATCAACGAGGACGGCTTCTACGGCCTGATCGACTTCAACTGGGTGAAGCGCAACGACCAGACCGGCACCTGGACGCGGATCTTCGGCCGCGACGTCGGACTCGACGACCGGCAGCTGCGCTTCGAGCAGCAGCGGCAGGGCAACTGGGGCTACTCGATCGACTACAGCCGCATCCCGCGCTTCGAGCCGTTGATCGCCAACACCGCGGTGGGCGGGATCGGCTCCAACAACCTGGTCATCCCGACCACGCTCACCCCCGGCGGGCCCACCGAGCTCAAGACCAAGCGCGACGTCATTGGCCTGGGCCTCGAAAAATACTTCACCGGCAACTGGGACCTGCAGGTCAAGTTCCGCAACGAGGAAAAGGACGGCACGCGCATCTTCGCGCGCGGCACCACCGGGACCGGGCCGGCGGGGAGCTTTGGGCAGTTCGAGTTCGCGCCCGAGCCGATCGACGCCACGACGCGCCAACTCGAGGCGAAGGTCAACTACAACGGGGGCGCGCTCCTGCTCACGGGCGGCTACTACGGCACGATGTACAACAACAAGTTCGACAGCCTGAACTTCACCGGAGGCCTCGCCGGACTGTCCACATTCACGCCGATCGGGTTGCCGCCGGACAACCAGTCGCACCAAGTCTACGTAAGCGGCAACTACGCTTTTACGCCGACCACGCGGAGCACCTTCAAGCTCGCCTGGGGTCAGATCACGCAGGACGCGCAGTTCATCGTTCCGGTCTCGGCCGCGCTGCCCAGCAACCTCGGCGGGCGGATCGATACCAAGCTCGCGCAATTCGGCATCACGGCGCGGCCGATGCCCAAGCTCTCCGTGTTCGGCGACGTCCGCGTCGAGGATCGGGAAGACAAGACGCCGGTTCACGATTACTTCACCAATACCACGTCCTCCACGTCGAACGGCGAGAACGAACCGCGCTCGATCCGCACCACGACGGCCAAGGCGGAGGCGAACTACGCCCTGCCCGAGGGCTTCCGCATCATCGGCGGCGTCGGCTACGAGGAGAAGAAGCGCAACTTCTCCGCGGTGCGGGTGGTCAGCGCGCGCGAAATCACCGACGAGAGGACCTGGCGCGTGGAGTTGCGGCGTCCGCTGTCCGAGACGCTTACCGGCTCGGTCGCCCTGATACGCAGCGATCGCGACGGCTCGCCTTTCCTGACGACGGTCCAGACCAGCGGCGCCGTGGGCAGCAACCTCATCGCCCCGGTGTTCCTCGCCGACCGCAAGCGCGACAAGGTTCGCGTCAACGCCAACTGGGCCCCCATCGCCCAGCTCAATATCCAGTTCTACGCCGAGAGCGCACGCGACGACTACAGCGGACGCGACGGCTCCTCGCTGGGGCCGCGCAAGGGCGAGGCCACGAACTACTCGCTCGATGCGGCCTACGTATTCAACGACCGCTGGCAGGCGAACGCGTGGTATTCGCGTAACGACACGCTCTTCGACCAGGCCACCTGCGAAGCCGCTTCATCCGCCGGCGTGTGCCCCGGCAGCGCGGCCGATCCCACGTGGAGTGCGAAGCTGCGTAACCTCAGCGACAACCTGGGCGCCGGCCTGCGCGCCAAGCCGACCGGGCAGATCGATCTCGGCGCGGAGCTGACCTACTCTCAGATCCGCGACCAGTTCGACATGGGGACGATCCAGGGCGGAGCAGTTACCTCGCTCCCGGATATCCACACCAAGCTCATGCGCCTCAACCTCTTCGCGCGGTACGCGTTGCAGAAGAACACCGGCGTGCGCCTGGACTACATCTTCGACCGCTTCAAGACCGACGACTGGACCTGGCCGACCTGGACCTTCGCCGACGGCACGACCCTGACGCAAAACCCGAGCCAGAAAATCAACTTCCTGGGCGTGTCGTATTACTATAAGTTCCAGTAGGACATCCAAAACCAGGCACCAAAGGAGAGCGCAGCATGAAGATGACGTGGATCGCAGGGATCATCGCGGTCGCCGCCGGAGCGGCATTCGCGCAGTCGGGCGGCGACGTGGTCAAGTCCAAGGGCTGCCTCAACTGCCACGCGGTGGACACGAAGAAGATGGGACCGTCCTTCAAGGACATCGCCGCGAAGCACAAGGCCGACAAGGGCGCGGCCGACGCGATCGCCGCGAAGCTGAAGGACGGCAAGGGCCATCCCAAGGTCGCTGCGTCCGACGCCGAAATCAAGTCCGCAGTCGGGTACGTGCTCTCGCAGTAGGAGCGTGGCGCGGGCATGAAGCTCGCCAGGTACGTCAAGTTCCGCGAGGAGAAATTCGGCGGCGTGCTGTTCGAGACGCGCTCCGAGAAGGTGTTCACCCTCAACCCCACCGCGACCGCGGTGGTGCGCGAGATCCAGGCCGGGAGCGAGGCGCGCGACATCCCTGCCCGGCTGAAGGCGCGTTACAAGGACGAGGGTGATGCGATCGAGCGCGAAGCGCAGGCGTTCATCGCCGAGCTGCGGCAGAAGGGCCTGGTGGAAGACTGACCGTGCCCATCCCGGCGAGCACGCCGGCCGCCACCGGCTCGGGCGACCTCGGCGCGCCGCTCTACATCGCCTGGCAGGTCACGAACGAATGCAACCTCGCGTGCCTGCACTGCATCGAGGAAAGCGGGCCCGGCAAGGCGTTCCCCGACGAGCTCGACGACGAGCAGACCTTCGCCGTGCTCGAGCAGGCGATGGACCTCGAGGTCCCCTACCTCTCGTTCTCGGGCGGCGAGCCCATGGTGCATCGGCGCTTCTTCGACATGGCGCAGTACGTCTGCGGCCGCAACGGCCAGCTCAAGGTCGAGACCAACGGCCATTACCTCGGCCCGGAGAACTGCGCGCGCCTGAAGGAGATCGGCGTCAAGGCGGTGCAGGTGAGCCTCGACGGCGCGACCCGCGACACCTTCAATCGCATGCGGGTGCGCGGGAATTTCGATACTGCGGTCCAGGGCGTGAAGAACCTGCACGCCGCCGGCGTGCCGATCGAGATCAACTACTCGCCCACGTCCTTCAACGCGCACGAGATCGGCACCGCGGTCGATCTCGCTTTCGAGCTCGGCGCCTACAGCTTCTATACCGGGCGCACGATGTACACGGGCAACGCGGTCAAGACCTGGCACCGGATGGCGCCCAGCGAAGAGCAATACGGAGCGTATTTCGAAACCCTTCACCGCAAGTCCGAGGAGTATCGCGGCCGCATGCGAGTGCATTTTCACGAGATGGGGCTCCTCGAGGAGCTGCGCTACCGGCTGCATCACCCGGCGGCGCTCCTCATCGTGCTGCCGAACGGCCTCGTGAAGCTGATCAACGCCCTGCCTTTCGTGTGCGGAGACCTGCGGCGCCAGACCCTGGCCGAGATCTGGGGGCGCTTCCAGAGCGCCTGGCAGGACCCGCGCGTCGCCCGGTTCGTCGACGACCTCGCCACCGATCCGCGCAAGACCGCGACCCTTCATCAATGGATCTATCTCTAGATCTCCCGTGGAAGCGCTTGTGGCTGGTGTTCAGCCTGGTGCGCTACCGCTTCTTCCTCTATGCCGGGCTGCTGCCGTATCTGCTCGGGGCCGCCTGGGCCCATGCAATGGCCGGGGCCTTCGACGCCGCGGTGTTCTGGAGCGGACTCGGCGGCGTGGTGCTCGCCGTCGTCGGGGTCGAATCGTTCAACGAGTACTTCGATTCGCGAATGGGCACCGACCGCGTGTTCAATCCGGATGACCTGCCGCCGATGTCGGCGCTGGTGCTCTGGGTCGGCATCGCAGCCTTCGCCGGTGCGCTTGCGGTCGGGGTCTACCTCACCTACCGCGGCGGCTGGCCGATCTTCGCTTTCGCGCTCGCGGGCGGACTCGCGGCCATCTTCTACGTCGCGCCGCCGATCCGCTGGGCCTATCGCGGCCTGGGTGAAACGGTGATCGCGCTTTCGTACGGGCCGTGGATGGTGCTCGGGAGCTTCTACCTTCACACCGGCACCCTCTCTTGGGGCGCGCTTTGGGCCTCGCTCGTACCGGGGCTCCTCATCATGGCGCTCGCCGTGGTGAACGCGATCCCGGACTACCACCAGGACCGGCTGGTCGGAAAGCGCAACCTCGTCGTGCGGCTCGGCCGCAGGCGCGGCGTCTGGCTATACATCTCTCTCGCCGCGGCGGGGTTGATCGTCGCGGCGGCCGGCGTCGCCGCCGGCGTGTTTCCGGTGGCGTGCCTCGCGGCGCTCCTCGCGACGCCGCTCCTCGTGCAGAGCGCGCGGGTCGGCGTGCGAACCTACGAATCGCCGCGCCAGTTCGTGCCGGCGATCCGCGCCGTGGTCACTTGCTACCTTGTCGCCGTCGCTTTGTTTGGCATCGGAATCCTGGCTCATGCCTGAAACAGTGGAAAAGAATCGAATCGACAATCTGAAAGCACCACTGTTAGTTTCCTGGCAGATCACGCGCGACTGCGATCTCGCCTGCCTGCATTGCTGCACCGAGTCGGCGCCCGGCAAGCGCCTGTCCGATGAGCTCGACCGCGAGGAATCGATGAAGGTCGTGGGCGAGATCGTGCGCAGCGAGGTGCCCTACGTCATGCTCTGCGGCGGCGAGCCGCTGGTGTCGCCGCATTTCTTCGAGCTCGCCGAAGCGCTGGGCGCGGCCGGGATCAAGCTCAAGATCGAGACCAACGGCCAGCGCCTCGACGACGAAGCGGCCGGGAGGCTGGCCCGGCTGCCGGTGCGCTCGATCCAGGTGAGCCTCGACGGGGACACGCAGCAGGTCTACGAGCGCCAGCGCCCGGGCGGATCGCTCGCCAAGGCGCACGCGGCCTGCCGTGCCGTGCGCGCGGCCGGGCTGCCGCTCGAGATCACCTTCGCTCCCACGCGCCTCAACCTCCACGAGGCCGCCGCTGTCATACGCCGCGCGCGCGAGCTCGGCGCCTTCCGCTTCAACTCCGGACAACTCATGCGCGTCGGCACCGCCGCGCGCCACTGGCAGCGCCTCGCGCCGCCGGCCGAGGCGTGGAGCGACTTGCGTGCGCGCTTCGCGCGCGAGGCGGCGGTGGGCGGCATGGAGGTCTGCTTCGAGCCGTTCAGCCTCGCCGATGGCCTGCGCCGGAGCGCGCACGAGCCGCCCGCCACGCTGCTCGTCCTGCCGAACGGCTGGGTGAAGGTCGCTGCCGCGCTACCCCATGTATGCGCCGATCTGCGGCGCTGCAGCCTGCAAGACGCGTGGCACGCCTACCAACATGCCTGGAACAAACCTTTAATACGGGAAGCCGTGCGCGATGGACTCGCTGATGAGTCACGCCATCGGCTGGCGAACAGTTGGCAGCCCCTGCACCTCATCAGCGCATAGACCTTCGAGCGATTTCAAAGGGAGAACACAGCATGGCAATCGAACCGGGTAAGGCTGGAATCTGGCGGCGGCTCACACGGCCGAGCATTCACTGGTCCGTGCTGACGCTCCTCATCATCGGCATCATTGTCGGCGGGGCGGCCACGGTCGGCACCGCGGTCATGGTCGAGGTCACCGGGACCGACAAGTTCTGCGGCACCGCCTGCCATTCGATGCAATGGGTGGCACAGGAGCACAAGGCGAGCGTGCACGTGGCGAACCGCACCGCTTTCCACGCCGGCTGCCACGACTGCCACATCCCGAAGCACTACCCCGAACTCCTTGTTTACAAGGCGAAGGCGGGCCTCAAGGACGCCATCGGGGAAATGCGGGGCGTCATCGACACGGAGGAGAAGTTCAAGAAGGAGCGCCTGCGCATGGCGAAGGAGATCTGGGGCGAATACAAGGCGAACAATTCGCAAAACTGCCGCAATTGCCATCAATTCACCCCGGAGGCGCTGAAGAAGCAGAAGGAGTTCGCCCAGCCGATGCACCAGCAGGTGCTCGAGGGCAAGGCCACCTGCATCGACTGCCACAAGGGCGTCGGGCATGTCGCGCCAACGGAATGAAATTCTGCTATTCTGGTTTCGAGGTTTTCTTCGTCGGAGGCAACGATGGGTCACGCTGAACCGAATCTGCGGCAAGAGCAGCAAGAAACGAGGACCGAGAAATCCGAGCCGGCCGAGCGCCTGAACTGGGAAACGCCGAAGATGGAGGACGTTTCCGAGCAAGTGATGGCCCAGCCTTACATCCGCTTCACCTGAAATAAGCCAGCAGTCCGAAATGCAGGGGCGCGCGGTAGAGCAATACCGCGCGCCCCTTTTTCTTGCCTGGCAGCTCACCAATCGCTGCGGCGCTCGCTGCATCGCGTGCTGCGAGGAATCGGGCCCCGACCGCGCCTGGCGCGACGAGCTCGGCCGCGATGAGGCGCTCTACCTCGCGCGCCGCATCGTCGAGGCCGGCATCCCCTACGTCGCCTTCGGCGGCGGCGAGCCGCTCGGGGTGCCGCACTGCTGGGAGATCTTCGAGCGGCTGGCGGCGGGCGGCGTCGCGCTCAAGATCGAGACCGACGGCAGCCGCATCGACGAGCGCGCGGCCGAGCGCCTGGCGAGCCTTGCCGTCGAATGCGTGCAGATCTCGGTCGACGGCGCGAGCGCGGCTACGCACGAGCGCGTGCGCCCGGGAGGGAGCTTCGGCGCCGCGACCGGCGCGATCCGGCGGCTCGTCGCCCGCGGCCTCGCGCCGCAGCTCGTGTTCGTTCCCACCCGGTACAACATCGGCGAAGCGACCGCCGCCTACGAGCTCGCCGCCGAGCTCGGCTGCAGCGCGTTCGTGACCGGGCCGCTCATGCGCATCGGCCGCGCCGCGGCTGCCTGGGACACGGTCGCTTGCACCGACGGGGAATGGCAAGCCACGGTCTCTGATCTGAGGAAATCTGCAAAGGAAAAGGCAGGAGCGATCGCGCTGTCGATCTATCCCTGGGACATCCTGACCGAGATGGAGCAGCGGCTGCAGAGCCCGCAGGCGATGCTGCTCGTCGTGCCCAACGGCAAGGTGAAGCTCCTCAATGCGCTTCCCTTCGCCCCCGCCGACCTGCGGCGCGACTCGCTCGAGCGGGCCTGGGATGCCTATCGCGAGGCCTGGCGCTCCGACGAGGTGCGCGATTTCGTCGCGGCTTGCCGCGCGAATCCGGCGCTCCTGAGGCACGCGAACGAAACGTGGGATAGGACCAAGGTCTAATTGCCGTTCGACGGCGGCTGCCGCACCCTCTGTCCGAGACTTCGTCTAATCCACAAAAAAGGAGCACCTCATGCGCAACACCCTCGTCCTACTGGCGGCCCTCGCCTGTTCCGCGGCGCTTCCCGCCGCCGCCCAGCAGAAGCCCGACGTCACCGGCGGGACCGCCGTCGCGAGCGAGCCCGGCAAGGCGGCGATCGCACGCACGATCAAGGTCACGGCGCAGGTCGTGGCGATCGACAAGGCGACCCGCACCCTTACGCTGAAAGGGCCCGACGGCAAGACCGTCGACGTCGTTGCGGACGAACAAGTGAAGAACTTCCCGCAGATCAAGGTCGGCGATTTCGTGGTGGTGCAGGTGGTGCAGTCGCTCGCCCTCGAGCTGATGAAGACCAAGGGCGGCGAGGCTGTCGGCGCGCGCGAAGGCGTGGTGACCGCCAAGCCCGGCGAGCGCCCGGGCGCCGTCGCGGCGCGCGAAGTCACCGCCATCGCCAAGGTCACCGCGGTGGATCCGAAAGGCAAGACCATCTCGCTCAGGGGCCCGCGCGGCAATACCGTGAAGCTCGACGTGCAGAACCCGGAGCAGTTCAAGGTAGTGAAGGTGGGCGACGAGGTCCAGGTCACCTACACCGAAGCCGCCGCGATCTCGGTCGAGCCGGGCAAGAAGCCCGCGGCCAAGAAGAAATAGCCTAGAACTGGAACAGCGCGCTCAGGGAAAACAGGTCCACGCGGTCGGTGTCCTTGATCTGGAAGCGCTCGTACTCGGCGCGGAAGCCGAGCTTCCAGATGTAGAACCCGACGCCGACGCCGTAGAACGCGTCGGTTCCGGATCGGCTGGTCGTCGATGCCCCTATCGTGGTATCGGCACTCCAGTTGATCGCGCCGCCCTTGCCGTACAGGTCGATCGGGCCGAGCGGAAGGATCACCAGGCCGGCCAGGCTCGGGCCGTGCAGCTTGGTCTCGACCCGTTGTGAGCCGAGCGTCTGCGAGGGCTTGCCGAAGTCGGTGTAGGCGCCTTCGATGGCGAGGTCGAGGATCGGCACTTTGAAGCGCCAGCCGATGAACGCCTTGTATGCGGCGTCGTTCGCATCGAAGGTGTCGGTATTGATGTTGTCCTTGATGCCCGCCTGACCGATGCCGGCGCCGATGTACAGGCCGTCGGCAGCGTGGCCCTGAGCGACGAAGAGACTCAACAGCGCTGCCGCAACGATCAATGGCCAACGTTGGTTCATACGCGACTCCTTCGACTAGAAAGCTGGATTCGGACTGCCATTAAAAGCTGCCGCCGAGAGCGAGGTGGAGGTTCACGCGCTGCACCAGGCGCTCGGCCTGCACGCGCAGCAGGGCGGTGCGTGCGGCGTGGAGCGCGAGGGCCTGCTGCTGTACGGCGCGCAGGTCGCCCACGCCTACGCGGTAGCGCACGTTCGCGAGCTCGAGCGCGCGCGAGTTCGCGCTGACGGACTCCGTCAGGATGGCCTCGCGGTCGTCGAGCGTGAACGCGCTCGAGAGCGCGTTCTCGACCTCGCCGAACGCGCGCGCGCCGACGCGGCCGTATTCGGCGAGCGCCTGCTTCTGCTCTGCGGTGCGCACCTCCACCTGGCCCTGCAGCGCCCCGCCGGTAAAAAGTGGCGCGCTGATCGACGCTCCGGCGCTCCACACGGGATTGTCGCGGTCCTTGAGCACGAAGAGCTCGCTCGAGATGCTGCTGACCGCGGCGGTGAGGGAGATGCGCGGCAGGCGCGCCGCCTTCGCCTCCTCGACGCGGTAGAACGCCGCGGCTACGCGCCGCTCGGCGGCGATCACGTCCGGACGGCGCTCCAGGAGTTCCGAGGGCATGCCCACGGGCACCGGCCCGGGTACCGTGGCGAGTTGCGCCGGAACCTGAAGAGCCGCGGCCGGATAGCGGCCGGCGAGCGCCTCGAGCGCACGCACCGCCTGCTGGTGGGCGAGGTCGAGGCTGCGCACGCTGTCCCGGAACGTCGCGAGGTTCGCCTTGGAAAGAGCGACGTCGTACTCGTCGCCACGCCCGATGCGCAGCCGGTCCTGGGCAAGGGCCAGCTGCTTCTCGGAAGAGCCGACCATCTCCTCGGCTATCGCCTTCTGCATGCGCGCCTCGGTGGCGAGGAACCAGCTCTTGGCGACCAGCGCGGCGAGCGATTGGCGCGCGTACTCGGCGTCGAGCGCAGCCGAGGTGTACTGGTCGCGCGCTGCTTCGCGCCCCGCGCGCACGCGTCCCCAGAGATCGAGCTCCCAGTTGGCGAACACGCCCAGGCCCTCGAGCCCGCTCGAGTCGCCGCTCAGCGCGCCGCCGCCGCGGGCAAGGGCGTTCACCTGAGGCAGCAACGTCGCACCGGCCACCTTGACGTAGGAGGCGGCCTGCTCGACCCGGGTGGCCGCCACCCGCAGGTCGGGGTTGTATCTCAGCGCCTCCTCGACCAGGGAATCGAGCTGCGGATCACGGAAGGTGGCGAGCCACGCGCTCGCGACTGCGCCCGCGGTGCCGGCCGCGCCTGCGGGCGCCGTCCAGGCCGCCGGTGCCTGGAGGTTGGGAAGCGCCTCCTTCGTGAGCTCGACGCGCTCCGGCGGTTTCTTCAGCGCACAACCGCCGAGCGCCGCGACCACGAACGCTACCGCCAGGACGGAGCGGCCCATGCGCATCGCTTCAGTGGAGCTTCGGGATCAGGTAGTTGAGATAAGAACCGACGCGCAGAATCACCTTGCGGATGATGTGAATCGCGGCAAAGCTGTCGGTGTAGATGGCGGCATCGCCGGCCGCGCCGGCGGCGAGGAAGAGCTGCTTGTCGCGCTCGGCGATGTTGAACTTGACCGCGTAGCGGCCCGGCGGCATCGCCATGACGGTGGTCATCGGAAGTGTGCCGCTCGGCTGAAGCTGCCCCTGGCCGATCGCCCAGACGATCGAATCGACCTTGCCCTTGATGATCTTGCCCGGCATGGTCTTCAGTGCGAACTCGACCTCGTCGCCCGGCTTCACCGCATGCAGCTCGTTCTGATTGTAGAAAGCGACCACCTGGCCGTCTGCCTCGACGAGCGTCATCACGGGGTTCACCGGCAGGCCGGCGACGAAGCCTCCCGGACGCAGCTGCAGGTTGATCACGTAGCAATTGCAAGGCGAGAGCGTGGTGGTCTGGTCGAGGAGCCATTTGGCGTTCTCGAGCTGCGCCCGGATCTGCGCGACCTGCGCGAATTCGCCTTTGACGTTGGCACCGAGCTTCTGCTCGATCTGCCGCTCGCCCGACACCGCCTGCCCTTCCGAGGCGCGCGCCTGGATTTCGGCGCTGCGCGCGGCGGCGAGCTGGCCCTCGAGCTCGCTCACATCGGTCTCGGCGCGCTCGAGGTCGAAGCGGTTGCCTGCACCGCTCTTCACCAGCTCGCGGTACTGCTGCGCCCGCTTGCGCGCCAGCGCGAGCTTGGCATCGATTTCGCGCGTGCGGCTCGCGGCCTGGGCGATCGCGCCTCGTGTCTCGGCAGTCTTGGCGGCCGCGCCCCGTGCCGACTCCTTGAGCTCGCGCTGCCCGGCTTGCGTATTGGCAAGCTGCGCCTCCAGTACCTTGACGTCCAGGTCGTAAGGCGTGGGGTCGACTTTGAAGAGCACCTCGCCCTTCTTCACCAGGCGGTTGCCCTCCTCGACCGGAACGTCGACGACCCGGCCCCGGACCTGCGAGACGATCGGGACGGTGTACTTGTAGACGCGCACGTCGGACGACGAGGGCGCGTAGATGTTGAGCAGCAGGATCGTCGCGCCCAGGCCGACCACCGGGATGATGACCACGGTCACCTGGGTGCCGATGTTCCAGGGCAGCCACTTCAGCTTGATGAAGATCAGCCATACGAAGAACGAGTAGATGCCGAGCAGCAGGATTTCCATCTACGCGGCCCTGTCGGTCTTGGCCTTTGCCGAAGGCGCGTTCGAGGCCTCCGCGCGCGACTGCGCTTCGCTGAGACGCAGGCGCGCGAGCTCGTCCTTCAGCGCCCTCAGATTGGGCGGCAGCGCGCCGCGCGCCTCCATCGCCTCGAGTTCCTCGCGCAAGTGGAAGGCTTCTTCGCGCAGCAGCTGGCCCTCGCGGTGCTTCTCGGCCATCTCGTCGAAGAAATCTTCGTGCTTGTCGGTGCCGTACGCCATGCGGTGCATGACCGGCTTGGTGTAGGCCCAGAGCCAGGCGATCGGCCAAAGCAGCCCGCCGAACACCAGGGACAGCAGGCACAGGGTCGTAATTGCCGCGGTCTGCGGGTGGTGCCGCTTCTCCGCGATCTTTTCGGGCAGGACATGCACAATCCAGAAAAGCACGATTACAACGACCGGAACGACGAAAAGCACCACCAGCGCAAGGATGTCGGCGAAGGTGTCGAGCGCTTCTCCGGAAAGGAAGGACGCGTGCGCCGGCGTCGCGGTCAGTGCCGCAACCCAGCCCACTACAAGCAGTCGGTTGAGCAAGGTTGGTCCCATCCGGACCATTCTAGCGAGGAAAGCGCGCAATAGACGGCGGCGGCCGGGTAATGCCATGCATGCTAGTTTGCTGAAGCCCAGAAGCACCGGGTATTGGACCTTGGTCCCATCCCATCCCCCAGCCCATCGCGCTCGGGTCGCCATGAAAAACCGACCAGCCTCGCTCATTGGAATTGCGCTCGCCGTGTTCGCGACCTTCTAGGGCGTTTTCGCGTCGAGCTTGAGCGCGGCGCGGCGAGCCGCGAGCGTGTCGAGCTGCAGCGGGCTTTTGGTGCCATCGGATAGACTCTCTCAACCCCATGCGTCACAACGCGCTCGCGCCCCTCGTCGCCTTGGGAATTCTCGGCGGCTGCTCGGGAGAGACGCCTTCGACTTATCAGGGGTATGTCGAGGGCGAATACGTGCACGTCGCCTCGCCGGTCGGCGGCCGGCTCGAGCGCCTGCTGGTGCAGCGCGGGCAGACGATCGAGGCCAAGGCGCCGCTCTTCCAGCTCGAGGCGGAGGAGGAAACGGCGGCCAAGCGCCAGGCCGATGAGCAGCTCAAAGCCTCGCAGGCACAGCTCGCCGATCTGCGCGTCGGCCGGCGCAACCCCGAGCTCGACGTCGCCAAGGCGCAGCTCGCACAGGCGATCGCCGCCGAGCAGCAGGCCGCGCAACAGCTGAAGCGCGATGAGGCGCAATTCGAAGTCGGCGGCATTCCACGCGCCCAGCTCGACGATTCGCGCAGCAACCACGCGATCAAAGCGGCGCGGGTGCGCGAGCTGCAGGGCCAGCTCGATGTGTCCCGGCTGCCCGCGCGCGAGGACCAGATCCGTGCGCAGGACGCCCAGGTGGCCGCCGCGCGCGCCGCATCCAACCAGTCGAGCTGGCGGCTCGATCAGAAGCACATTTCCGCCGCACAGGGCGGGCTGGTGGTCGACACGCTGTACCGCGAAGGCGAATGGGTGGCGCCCGGAAGCCCGGTAGTGCGCATGCTGCCGCCGCAGAACGTGAAGCTGCGCTTCTTCGTTCCGCAGGCGGTCGCGGGAGGCTTGAAGCCCGGCCGCAACATCGCCGTGCGCTGCGACGGCTGCGGCGACGAAGTGCCCGCGACGGTGAGCTACATCGCATCCGAGCCCGAATACACGCCGCCCGTCATTTACAGCAACGAGACGCGCGCGAAGCTGGTGTTCATGGTCGAGGCGCGGCCCTCGATCGAGAACGCCGGTCGGCTGCGCCCGGGGCAGCCCGTCGCGGTGACGCTGAAATGAGCGAGCTCGCGATCGACGTGCATGGGCTGAACAAGCACTTCGGCGACAAGCACGTCGTGAACGACCTGTCGCTGCGGGTGAACCGAGGCGAGATCCTCGGCTTCCTGGGCCCCAACGGCAGCGGCAAGACCACCTCGATCCGCATGATGTGCGGCTTGCTCACGCCCGATTCGGGCTCCGGCACCTGCCTCGGCTACGACATCCTCAAGGAAAGCCGCGAGATCAAGCGTCGCGTCGGCTATATGACGCAGCGGTTCTCCTTCTGGGAAGATCTCTCGATCCGCGAGAACCTCGACTTCGTCGCGCGCATCTACGAGATGAGCTCGCGCCGCGAGGCAGTCGATCGCGCGATCGAGGGGCTGAACCTGAAGGCGCGCGCGACCCAGCTCGCCGGCTCGCTCTCCGGCGGCTGGAAGCAGCGCCTCGCGCTCGCCGCGTGCATGCTGCACCAGCCCGAGTTGCTGCTGCTCGACGAGCCGACCGCGGGCGTCGATCCCAAGGCGCGCCGCGAGTTCTGGGAAGAGCTGCACGCGCTCGCCGCACGCGGCATCTCGATCCTGGTAAGCACGCATTACATGGACGAAGCCGAGCGCTGCCACAAGCTCGCCTATATCGCGTACGGCAGGCTGATGGCGCAGGGTACGGCGGAGGAGATCATCGCAGCGGCGCGCCTGTCGACGTGGTCGGTGTCCGGCGAAGACCTCGCCGCAGTCGCGGCGAAGCTGCAGGGTGAGCCGGGCGTCGAGCAGATCGCCGCCTTCGGCTCGGCGCTCCACGTCACCGGCCGGGACGCTGCCGTGCTCGAGGCGTCGCTGCGACGCGCGACCGCCGGCACCGCTTGGCGCGTCGAGCGCGCCGAAAGCGGGCTGGAAGACGTATTCATCCATCTCATGAGCCGCTCGGACGACAACTTCGGAGCG
>Ga0070696_100000705_pt1 | contig 21330 bp, 13 predicted proteins | sample KBSK1253metaG_FD_65474 | JGI IMG/M metagenome (GOLD analysis project Ga0070696, IMG submission 65474) | Corn, switchgrass and miscanthus rhizosphere microbial communities from Kellogg Biological Station, Michigan, USA - KBS K1-25-3 metaG | ecosystem: Host-associated > Plants > Roots >... | reverse complement strand
ACCCTCAAGGCATCGGTCGAGATCGAGGAGGAGTTCACCGGCGATCGCCTGCAGCAGGACTTCAAGGCGCTGGAAAAAGGCGCCACGGGCGCGGCGGTGGACGAGCGGCTCCTGGCGTTGAAACAGAAGATGGGAGTGCTCCCCGCCAGCACGGGCGGAGGTACCCGCGGGGCGCTCGGCTCCGGAAAGTCGCGTGACGCCGAGACCGTGAGCGCCGAAATCGAGGACGTAACCGAAGAGAAGAAGACGCGTTGATCGGCGAGACGCTGCGGCGCTTTCGTTTCGCGCCGATCCTGACCGCGACGGTCCTGACGATCCTGCTGCTGCTGCTCGTCAAGTCCATCGCGAACGTCCTCGTCCTGCTCTTCCTCGGCATTCTCATCTCGCTGTACCTGCGAGCGCTGGCGTCCGCGATCGAGCGGCGTCTGCACGTGCCCGACCCGTTCGCGTACATCGCGTCGCTGGTCGTGAGCATCGCGTTCATCGCCATTCTGGGTTGGGTGCTCGTGCCTCCGGTCATCAACCAGACGCAGCAGCTGTTCACGGTGCTGCCAGACTACATCGCGGGCTGGGAAGCGGGACTCGAGCGGTGGATGGTGAAATACCCGGGGTTGCGCGAGATCGTGGGGCCTGGAGACCATCGCATTCTCCGCGCGGTGTACGACAGGCTCGCCGAGACGTTCGGCGATGTCGTTCCGCGTGCGCTGGGGCTGGTGCACGGCGCCATCAACGTCTTCGCGCTCGGCGTGATGGGGATCTACCTGTCGGTGCATCCGGCGCTGTACCGGGAATGGCTGATCGCGCTGTTCCCACCGATCCACCGCGACCTCGTGCGCGACGTCCTCGCTGATCTCGCGTCGACGCTGCGGTCGTGGATCGTCGGCCAGATGTTCGCGATGTTCGTTCTGGCGCTGCTCACGGCGATCGGCCTGTACGCATTGCGGGTCCCCTTCTGGCTCCCCTTCGGAATTTTCACCGGTCTCGTGGCCATCATTCCGTTCTTCGGAACGCTGGTGTCGACGACGCTGCCGGCGCTGTTCGTGTTGAACGGGCCAGGAATCGGCACGTTCGGCCCGGGCGGACACTCGATCCTCGTCGTGCTGCTCGGCGTCGTGATTCACCTGATCGAGGGCAACCTGGTCGCGCCGCTGGTGATGTCGCGCAAGCTCGATCTCCCGCCGGTGCTCACGATCATGTCGGTCCTCATCATGGGCAAGTTGCTCGGTGGTATGGGTCTCGTGGTGGCGCTGCCGACGCTCGCGGCGTTGATGGTCATCGTGCGCCGCATCCTGATCACGCGGATCTACGAGGGACAGGGGTTCCGCAAGACCACGCGCGAGCGTCCGCTGCTGCTCCGCGTTCCCGTACCCGGCGGCGGCGTGCTCGTGCCGGCGGTGGCGCTGGTGGACGTGATCTCCTTCGCGGAGCGCCGCGCGCACGCCGCGCGCTGAGAGTGGAATGACCGCGCGACAGAGGTCCGACGCCCCGGAGTTCCGGCTGTACAACACGATGTCGCGCAGCGTCGAGTCGTTTGCGCCGGCTGACAATGCCACGGTGCGTCTCTACAGCTGCGGCCCGACGGTCTACAACCCGGCGCATCTCGGCAACTTCCGCACGTTTCTCTTCAACGATCTCTTGCGGCGGACGATCCGGTTACGCGGTTGGGGCGTCCGACAGGTCATGAACCTGACGGACGTGGACGACAAGATCATCAAGCGCGCGAGCGAGCAGCGAAAAAAAATCCGCGAGATCACCGAGCCGGTGACCAAAATCTTCTTTGCCGACCGCGACTACCTTCGGATCGAGAAGGCGGAAGAGTACCCGAAAGCGACGGACTACATCCCGCAGATGATCGATCTCGTTCGTCGCCTCGTCGATCGAAAGGTCGCTTATCTGGCCGAGGACAAGTCGGTGTATTTCGCGATCGGACGATTCGACGGCTATGGACGTCTGTCGCGGTTGGACACCCGAGAGATCATGTCCGGCGCCCGCGTGGCCCAGGACGACTACACGAAAGAGCACGCGCAGGACTTCGCCTTGTGGAAGGCGGCCAAGCCGGAAGATGAGCAGGCGGGCGCGGCCTGGGATTCACCCTTCGGACGCGGCCGGCCGGGGTGGCATCTCGAGTGCTCGGCGATGGCGATGGATCTCCTTGGCGAGACGCTCGACATACACACCGGCGGGATCGACCTGATCTTTCCGCATCACGAGGACGAGATCGCGCAGTCGGAAGCGGCCACGGGAAAGCCATTCTCTCGGTGCTGGTGCCACGGGGAGTTCCTGCTCATCGACAACGCCAAAATGGCGAAGCGACTCGGGAACGTGTCCACGGTGCAGGCGATGCGGGAGGCAAAAATCTCGGGCGCCGCCATTCGGCACTTTGTCTTCACCACGCACTATCGCAAGGAGCTGAGTTTCTCCGAGGACGCACTAGGGGCTTCTACGGAGGCGGTTCGTCGCATTGGGGAGTTTGCCGAGCGGCTCGGCCAGGCAACCGGCGGAACGGAAGCGCTCGCCGCGGCAGCCGACCAGGCGGAAACCGAGTTCAGGGAGGCGCTGTTCGACGACCTGAACGCGCCGGAGGCCCAGGCCGCGTTGTTCACGTTCATCAAGGCGGCAAACCGGGAGCTGGACAGAAACGGGAACCAAACGGCCTCCCTCGAGCGGGCGCGAGACGTCTTCCGAACGATGGATGGCGTGCTCGACCTCGTTCCGGAGCGTGAGTTCGCGTCCGCAGAGTTCGCCGGATGGGTGGAGGGGCTCCTGACGGCGCGCCGCGCCGCTCGGGAGCGACGGGATTTCGCCGAGGCGGACCGAATCCGCGCCGAGTTGTCCGGCCGTGGGGTGGTGATCGAAGACGCGGCCGGGGGGACAAAGTGGAAGGTCGTCCGACCCGTCGGGGCGAGCTAACTTCGCTTGGCACCGCGCCTTGACACGTTTTTTCGGGTCCGCTATCCTAAGAGTCTCGCAAAAATGACCTACTGTCGCTGACGTAGCTCAGATGGCAGAGCAGCCGCCTTGTAAGCGGCAGGTCGTGGGTTCGATTCCCACCGTCAGCTCTGCATCTGATTTTTTGTCGTCTGTGACGGAGGCATTTTTGCGGGCGGCACGCCGGGGGGGGGCGCGTGCGGCGAATGCGGTGGGGTACCCAAGTGGCCAACGGGAGCAGACTGTAAATCTGCCGGCTCACGCCTTCGAAGGTTCGAATCCTTCCCCCACCATCTGCGCGGGGCGAACCAGAGACGGAGTCGGCGACGAATCGAAATACAACGCACCGCGGGAGTAGCTCAGCTGGTAGAGCGCAAGCCTTCCAAGCTTGATGTCGCGGGTTCGAGCCCCGTCTCCCGCTCTCGATCAGCCGAACTGGCTGAGCAACAATCGTCGCTCGCGTAGCTCAGTTGGTAGAGCACACCCTTGGTAAGGGTGAGGTCATCGGTTCAATCCCGATCGCGAGCTCTGAAGGAGGTGAGAGGTGATGGGTGATCGGTGATCGGGCCGCCCCCACAACCAACCACCGACAACCAAGCACCGGGTTCTTCCATGCCTAGAGACAAGATCATCCTCGCCTGTAACGAGTGCAAAAATCGGAACTACTTCACCACGAAGAACAAGCGCACGCATCCCGAGCGCGTCGAGTGGAAGAAGTACTGTCCGCGTTGCAACAAGCATCAGGTTCACAAGGAAACGAAGTAGATGGCAGCTGAAGCTGTCGCGGTCAGCCGCTGGCAGACGATCGTCACGTTCATCCGGGAATCGTACCACGAGATCCGGCACAAGACGACGTGGCCGGATTTTGCCCAGGTCCGTCAGGCGTCGATCGCGATCGTCGTGTTCGTGCTGATCGTCGGCCTGTTCATCACGCTGCTCGACCTGACGCTGAACGGTGTGCTCCAAAAACTCATTCCGTCGCTCTTCCGCTGATGCCGACCATGACCGAACACCGCTGGTACGCCATTCAGACGACGGCCGGCCACGAGAACAAGGTTCGCTCGCTGATCGCGCGGAAGATCGAGCAGGACACGCGTCCGCAGCCGGATCGCCCCATCCGGCAGGCGCTCGTCCCGACGCAGGAAGTCGTGGAGATCAAGAACGGCAAGAAAGTGAACGTGGAACGCAAGCTCTATCCGGGCTACGTGCTGGTCGAGATGACGATGAATCAGGAAACGATTCACACGATCAACTCGATCCAGGGCGTCATCAAGTTCGTCGGACAGGAGCGGTTGCCGCAGCCGCTGCGCCCCGACGAGGTCAACCGTCTCCTCGGCATCGCCGACGAGAAGGAGCAGGAGGAGCCGAAGGAGGAGATTCCATTCCTCATCGGTCAGGCGGTGGCGATCACCGAAGGTCCGTTCACGGATTTCAACGGAACGGTCGAAGAGGTGATGGCGGACAAGGGCAAGGTGCGGGTGTCGGTGTCGCTGTTCGGACGGCCGACGTCGGTTGAATTGGACTATCTGCAGTTGAAGGCATACTGACGGAACTGGTGATGGGTGGTGGGTGATAGGTGGTCGGGAAAGCCGATCACCAACGACCGACAACCAACCACCGACTCAGTCGGCGACCACACCGACTCTAAAGATCCCGTGGGAGTTCGCGGCGACTGGCGCCGCATACGACAAGGAGCGTGAATGGCGAAAAAGGTCGTCGGGTTTGTGAAGCTGCAGATCCCGGCGGGACAGGCGACTCCGGCACCCCCGGTGGGTACGGCGCTCGGTCCGCAGGGGATCAACATCATGGCGTTCGTGAAGGAGTTCAATTCGCGAACCCAGAATCAGCCGGGCATGATCCTGCCCGTCGAAGTCACGATTTTTTCCGACAAGTCCTTCACCTTCATCCTCAAGACGCCGCCCGCGGCGATCCTGTTGAAGAAGGAGGCGGGAATCGAGAAAGGATCCGGCCAGCCGAACCGCAACAAAGTCGGCAAGGTCACGAAAGCGCAGATCAAGAAGATCGCCGAGATCAAGATGCCTGACCTCAACTGCGATTCGCTCGAGTCCGCGATGGCCATGGTTGCCGGCGCCGCTCGGTCGATGGGCTTGGAGGTCGTGGACTGATGCCGAATCAATTGCACGGTAAGAAATACCGGAACGCAGAGAAGAATCGCGACGTCACCGCGTCCTATCCCTCGAAGCAAGCACTCGAGATCGTGAAGAAGGCGGCGTTCGCGAAGTTCGACGAGACCGTGGAAGTCGCCGTTCGTCTCGGCGTCGATCCCAAGCACGCCGATCAGGTGGTGCGTGGAACCGTGATCATGCCGGCTGGTACTGGTAAGACCGTTCGCGTGCTCGTCATCGCGACCGGCGACAAGGCAAAGGAAGCCGAAAACGCCGGCGCCGATTTCGTGGGCGCCGACGACATGGTCGCGAAGATCAAGGACGGCTGGCTCGACTTCGACGTGTTGATCGCGACGCCGGACCAGATGGGCAAGCTGGGTCAGCTGGGCCGCGTGCTCGGTCCGCGCGGGTTGATGCCGAATCCGAAGGCGGGAACGGTGACGATGGACGTGACGCGCGCGATTCGTGAGACGAAGGCGGGCAAGATCGAGTTCCGTGTCGACAAGGCTGGCAACGTGCAGGCGGCGATCGGCAAGGTCTCGTTTCCGCTCGAGTCGCTCGAAACGAACTTCAACGCGTTCATGGATCAGATCGTTCGCTCGAAGCCCGCGTCATCGAAGGGCGTGTATGTCCGGAACGTCTCGGTCTCCAGCACGATGGGCCCCGGCGTGAAGGTCGATCCCAACCCATACCGGTAACGAGCGATGAAGAGACCCGACAAAGAACGGCTCGTCGCCGAGCTGAAAGAGAAACTCGATGGAGCGAACGCGCTCTACTACACCGACTTCACGGGATTGAACGTGAAGCGGATGACGGATCTGCGGCGCCGGCTTCGCAAGGCGAACGTGGAATACGTCGTCATCAAGAACACCCTGGCCCTTCGGGCCGTGAACGAATCCGGGTTGGTCGGCACGCGTCTGAAAGGACAGACCGGACTCGTGATCGCCAAGGACGCCGTAGCGGCCGCGAAGGTGCTGGCCGATTTCGCGAAAGAGAACGACCAGCGTCCGGCGGTGAAGGGCGGCCTGCTCGAGGGCAAGGCCGTCGATACGAATCAGGTGAAGAAGCTCGCCTCGATGCCGTCGCGCGAACAGATGCTCGCGCAGCTCGCTGGCGGGTTGCAGTCCCCGTTGGTCGCCTTCGTCGGCGCGCTGAACGGCTTGTTGTACATGTTCGCCGGAGCACTCGAGGCGCTGCGGACGCAGCGCGAGAGCGCAGGGCAAGGAACTTCCCAGGCAGTTTGACCGATAACAATCCCCAGGGTTGCCTGGGATCATGAGGAGAAAAGGACAATGGCTAACGCGACGCTGAGCAAGGACGAGATTCTCGAGGCAATTGGCAACATGAGCGTCTTCGAGCTCGCCGAGCTGATAGAGGCTTTCAAGAGCAAGTTCAACGTCACCATTTCCGCGGCCGCGCCGGTCGGTGCAGCTCCGGCTGGTGGCGCTGGTGGTGGAGCCGCCGCGCCCGCGGTCGAGGAGCAGACGGAATTCGACGTCGTGCTCAAGGACTCGGGTGCAAAGAAGATTCAGGTCATCAAGGTCGTACGCGAGCTGACGGGTCTCGGGCTGAAGGAAGCCAAGGATCTGGTCGATGGCGCGCCGCAGACCGTGAAGGCCGGTGTTTCGAAGGACGAAGCCGCAACCGTACGAGCCAAACTGGAAGAGCAGGGCGCCGTCGTCGAGGTGAAGTAGTCGAACTGCGGAATCGGAAATGGGAATGGGAATGGGCGCGACCCATTCCCATCTCCCCCGCCCGCTTTGCGGGCACCCGCCATTCCGCCGTCCGCTCCTTCATCCGATGACACAATGATCTCGATCAACACAAACAATCCGTCAGTTCACGAACATTCCACCGACTCGAGGTCGAGCGGGGGCCTGTTCGTTTTTTCGCCTGCCGGTTTCAACCGGGTGAGACATGCCTGAAACGATTACGTCGATTTCTTTCGCCAAGCTCGAGCCGCGGATGGATATGCCGCATCTGCTCGACATCCAGACGCGCGCGTTCGAAGCGCTGTTACAGACGGATGCCGCCGCGAACGAGCGAGAGGACATCGGTCTCGAGCGGGTCTTCAAGGACCTGTTCCCGATCGCGGACGTCCACGAAAACTTCTCGCTGGAGTTCGTGCGCTATTCCCTGGGGGAGCCGAAGTACTCCGTCGAGGAGTGCATCGAGCGCGACATGACCTATTCCGCGCCCCTCAAGGCGACCCTCCAGCTCGTGATCAACGAGGTGGTCGGCGAAGTGAAGCGGCCGCGCAACATCATCGAGAAAGAGGTCTACCTCGGTGAGCTGCCGCTGCTCACCCCCCTCGGCACCTTCGTGATCAACGGCGCCGAACGCGTGATCGTGAGCCAGCTGCACCGCTCGCCCGGCGTTGTGTTCGAAGAGGCGACGCACCCGAACGGCCAGCGCCTGATCTCGGCGCGCATCATCCCGTTCCGCGGGTCCTGGGTCGAGTTCACGGTGGACATCCACGACGTGATCTACGTCCACATCGACAAGAAGAAGAAGTTCCCGGCGACCGCGCTCCTGCGGGCGTTCGGCTATGGAGAGAACCGCGACATCCTGCGCCTGTTCTTCGGCGAGCGCGAGCTGGATCTCACGAAGAAGCGCGAGAGCCGGACCGACGTGCGCGAAGTCGTGGGCGCGATCATCGCCGAGGACATCGAGCTGCCCGGCGAAGCCACCCCCGCCGACGCCCCCAAGGCCCGGACCAAGAAGCTGCGCGCCGAGCGCGAGCGCGCCGAGAACATTCTGCTCGTCAAGGAAGGCGATGAGCTGACCGACGAGGTGTTGAACCGCCTCCGCCGGCAGAACATCGACAAGGTCAAGGTCTTCGCGTCCTATCAGCAGGTGGATCTGCGCGACGAAGTCGACGCCATCGAGCGCGGCGAGCGTCCGACGCGGCGCCAGCTCGCCGTGGATGCCGTCGATCCGGACAGCGGCGAAGTGCTGGCGGAGTCGGGTCAGGCGCTGACCGATTCGGTCATCAAGAAGCTCCGCAAGCACGACATCGTGAAGGTCCAGGTCTTCGTGACCTCGGGCCGCGCCGAGTCGACGCTGATCAAGAACACGCTGGCGAAGGATCCCACCCACGCCGAAAAGGAAGCGCTGTCGCAGATCTATTCATTGCTTCGGCCGGGTGACGCGCCCGATCTCGACACGGCGCGGCTGGCGCTCGAGCGGCTGTTCTTCAGCCCCAAGCGCTACGACCTGGGCCGCGTCGGTCGCTACAAGATCAACCAGCGGCTCGGTCTCACGACGCCAGCGTCCACCACGGTCCTCACCAAGGAAGACTTCGTGGCGATCCTCCGCTACCTCGTGGAGCTGCACGAGGGGCGCGGACACGTGGACGACATCGATCACCTCGGCAACCGGCGCATCCGCTCGGTCGGTGAGCTGATCGCGAACCAGTTCTCGGTCGGTCTGTCGCGCATGGCGCGTCTGGTCAAAGAAAGAATGTCCATCAACACGGACCCCGAGAAGATTTCGCTCGACGATCTCGTGAACGCACGGACAGTGTCTGCCGTCATCCAGGCGTTCTTCGGATCCTCGCAGCTCTCGCAGTTCATGGATCAGACGAACCCGCTCGCGGAGCTGACGCACAAACGTCGTCTCTCGGCGCTCGGACCGGGCGGACTCACACGCGAGCGCGCTGGCTTCGAAGTCCGCGACGTGCATTACTCGCAGTACGGCCGCATGTGTCCCATCGAGACGCCGGAAGGTCCGAACATCGGGCTGATCACGTCGCTCGCGTGCTACGCGCGCGTGAACGATCTCGGCTTCGTCGAGACACCGTACCTCGTCGTGAAGAACGGCAAGGTCACGGAGGAGCTGGCGTGGCTCGACGCGAACCGCGAAGAAGACGTCACCATCGCGCAGGCAAACGCGAAGGTGAATCCGGACGGCACGTTCGTGGACGAGTTCGTCCTCTGCCGTCAGCGCTCCGACTACCCGCTGCTATCGCCGGACCGCATCGACTACATGGATGTCGCGCCCGAGCAGCTCGTCTCGATCGCCGCGGCGTTGATTCCGTTCCTGGAGCACGACGACGCGAACCGCGCGCTCATGGGCTCCAACATGCAGCGGCAAGCCGTCCCGTTGCTGAATCCCAAGACGCCTCTCGTGGGCACTGGGCTGGAGGATAAAGTCGCTCGGGACTCGGGCGCCGTGGTCATCGCGCGCCGGGCAGGGGTCGTCACGCGCGTCACTGCCGACGAGATCATCGTCGATGCTGGTCCAGCCGAACGAAAGAAGGACGAGGATCGCCCGCTGGCGCGCCTCACGCAGCACGACCGCTATCGCATCAAGAAGTACTGGCGCACCAACCAGGACACCGCGATCAACCAGCGGCCGCTCGTGCGCCTCGGTCAGAAGATCAAGGCGGGGGACATTCTCGCTGACGGAGCCGCCACTGAACGGGGGCAGCTCGCGCTCGGCTCGAATGTCACCGTGGCGTTCATGCCGTGGTACGGACACAACTTCGAGGACGCCATCGTTCTGTCGGAGCGTTTGGTAAAGGACGACGTTTATTCATCAATCCATATTCAGGAATTAGAGCTTCACGTCCGCGATACAAAGCGCGGGCAGGAAGAGATCACGCGCGAGATTCCGAACGTCTCGGAAGAGGCGCTGCTCGACCTCGACGAGCGCGGCATCGTCCGCATCGGCGCCCACGTGAAGCCGGGCGACATTCTGGTCGGCAAGATCACGCCGAAGGGAGAGACCGAACTTTCGCCTGAGGAGAAGCTCCTCACGGCGATCTTCGGCGAGAAGGCGAAGGACGTGAAGGATTCTTCGCTGAAGGTGCCGCCGGGCATGGAAGGCGTGGTCATCGACGTCAAGATCTTCTCGCGAGTCGAGGACCAGGTCGTCGAGAAGGACCGTGGCGAGCGCATCGGCGAAGTCCGCCGGCTCGAGGGCGAAGAGAAGCAGCGCGTGAACGAGGTTCGTGACTCGGAGCTGATCGACATCCTCGACGGTCAGACGGTGGCATTGGCGCTGAAATCGGGAACGGTCGAGGAAGCGATTCCGGCTGGGACCAAGCTCACGTCGCAGATGCTGCGCGAGATGAAGCTCTCGCAGGTCGACCTCAAGACGTTCCGTGTCGAGAACAAGCGGGTGAACGAGCGCGCCCGGACCATCATCGATTCCTCGAACGAGGAGAAGTCGAAGATCGAGGAGCGCGCCGAGGAGCGGATCGATCGCATCCTGCAGCCGGACGAGCTGCCCCCGGGCGTGATTCAGCTGGTGAAGGTGTACCTGGCGGAGAAGCGCAAGATCTCCGTCGGCGACAAGATGGCCGGCCGCCACGGCAACAAGGGTATCGTTGCCCGCATCGTGCCCGAGGAGGACATGCCGTTCCTCCCCGATGGCCGTCCCGTCGACATCGTATTGAACCCGCTCGGCGTGCCGAGCCGCATGAACGTGGGCCAGATCCTCGAGACACATCTCGGGTGGGCGGCGCGCATTCTCGGCTTCTACGCCAAAACGCCGGTGTTCGCCGGCGCGAGCGAGCGGGAGATCGGCTTGCTGCTCAAGCTGGCCGGACTGGCGTGGTCGCGCGACTCGCTCGCGCTGCATGCCCCGGCGCCAAAGGTCAGCTTCGCGGAAGTGAAGACGATCGTGGCCGACCTGGTGCCGGCGCGCGACGAAGAAGCATTCGAGAAGCTGGAAGAAGCGTCGCTGAACGACCTGTCGGCGCGGGGCATGTCGCAGACCACGCGCGACATCTTCCATCAAGTGCGCGACTTCCTGACCGCCGCCGCCAAGGAGCTGTCCGAGCGCGAGACGCAGGAGCTCGATCATCAGATCGCGTTCCATGGCGCCGAGCACGAAGGCCAGAGCGCGTCGAAGAAGGCGGAGTTCAAGCAGGCGTCCAAGCAGCTCGAGAAGCGCCGGGCGATGGACGCGGCCGAACGGCTCGAGGAGCAGGAGCTCCCCGCGCTCGGCGGCATGCTTGGCAAGAAATCGGAAGGCGATGTCGACGCGGCGGCGTCCGAGCTCATGCGCCTCGCCGGCCTCACCCCGTGGGGTAAGGTGTGGCTGCGCGATGGCCGCAGCGGCGAGCAGTTCTCGTCGCCGGTGACCGCGGGCGAGATCTACATGCTCAAGCTCTCGCACCTCGTGGACGACAAGATCCACGCGCGCAGCATCGGTCCGTACTCACTCGTCACGCAGCAGCCGCTCGCCGGAAAGGCGCAGTTCGGCGGCCAGCGTTTCGGAGAGATGGAGGTGTGGGCGCTGGAAGCGTACGGCGCCGCGCACGTCCTGCAGGAGATCCTCACGGTCAAGTCGGACGACGTGAACGGCAGAAGCCGCGTCTACGAGGCCATCGTGAAGGGTCAGAACCTGCCGGATCCCGGCATTCCCGAGTCGTTCAACGTGCTCGTGAAGGAGCTGCAGGCGCTCGGGCTGAAAGTGACGATGGGGCAAACTGGCGATGATTTCTCCGGCGACGGCGCGGGCACCAACCGTGTCGGCACCGGCACCGGAGGCGAGGAATAATCCATGATTGATTTCCGTAGCGTACGCGAGAACCGCGCGTCGGCGTTCGATTTCATCCAGGTGCGGATCGCCTCACCCGAGGAGATTCGCGGACCCAAGGACGCGAAAGAACGCGAGCGCGTGGAGCTGCAGGGTCTGCGCACCTGGTGGTCCTGGGGCGAAGTCACCAAGCCCGAAACGATCAACTACCGCTCGTTCAAGCCCGAGAAGGACGGGCTCTTCTGCGAGCGCATCTTCGGTCCGGTCAAGGACTGGGAGTGCCATTGCGGGAAGTACAAGCGGATCCGCTATCGCGGTGTGATCTGCGATCGCTGCGGCGTCGAAGTGACGCTGTCGAAGGTGCGTCGCGAGCGCATGGGCCACATCGAGCTCGCGGTGCCGGTCGCGCACATCTGGTTCTTCAAGACCCTGCCCAGCCCGATGGGCAACCTGCTCGACATCACCCTGCGTGATCTCGAGAAGGTCATCTATTACTCGAACTACGTCGTCATCGAGCCGGGCAAACAGGAAGTCCAGGTCAACCAGCTGCTCGACGAAGACGAGTACCTCACCCTGCGCACCAAGGCGAAGGAAGAGGGCGACCACGCCTTCCTCGCCGACATCGGCGCGCCGGCGGTGCGCGAGCTGCTGCGCCGGCTCGACGTCGATCGCCTGGCGACGGATCTGCGCAAGTCGGTGATGGACGAGTCCTCACAGCATCGCAAGAAGATGCTGCTCAAGCGGCTCAAGATCGTCGACGCGTTCGCCAACTCCAGTCAGGCCGGCGACGTCCGCAACCGTCCGGAATGGATGATCCTCGACGTGATCCCCGTGATCCCGCCGGATCTCCGTCCGCTCGTTCCGCTCGACGGGGGCCGCTTCGCGACGTCCGATCTGAACGACCTCTATCGCCGCGTCATCAACCGGAATAATCGGCTCCAAAAGCTGATTATGCACCGTGCGCCTGAGGTCATTCTCCGGAACGAGAAGAGAATGCTTCAAGAGGCGGTGGACGCGCTGTTCGACAACGGCCGCCGCTCCAAGGCGATTCGCGGCCGCGGCAAGCGTCCGCTCAAGTCGCTCAGCGACATGCTCAAGGGCAAGCAGGGCCGGTTCCGTCAGAACCTGCTCGGCAAGCGCGTGGACTACTCGGGTCGTTCGGTCATCGTGGTCGGCCCGGAGCTCAAGCTGCATCAGTGCGGTTTGCCGAAGCTGATGGCGCTCGAGCTGTTCAAACCGTTCATCATCCATAAGCTGGTCGAGAAGGGCATCGCGGAGACCGTGAAGCGCGCGAAGAAGATCGTCGAGCGCGAAAGCCCCGAGGTGTACGAGATACTCGAAGAGATCATCCGCGATCACCCCGTGCTGCTGAACCGCGCGCCGACGCTGCACCGGTTGGGCATCCAGGCGTTCGAGCCCGTGCTGGTCGAGGGCAAGGCCATTCGAATTCATCCATTAGTCTGCGCGGCGTTCAACGCGGACTTTGACGGTGACCAGATGGCCGTGCACGTCCCGCTTTCGTTCGAAGCACAGCTCGAGAGCCGTCTGCTCATGCTGTCGTCGAACAACATCCTCAAGCCGTCCGACGGCCGCCCCGTGGCAGAGCCCAGCCAGGACATCGTGCTCGGCTGCTACTTTGCGACGAAGGCGCCCGCGGATTTCGCGAACGCGAATCCGACCCGCCGCGTGATGCACGCGTCGGACGTCGAGATGCAGGTGGCGACGGGGCAGATCAAGCTGCCCACCCCCGTGCTCTTCTTCGTCAACGACGACAACGGGGCGCGCTGGGAGAAGACGACGGCGGGTCGGGTGCTGTTCAACTCGATCGTGCCGCCGGAGCTCGGCTTCAAGAATCACGACATGAAGAAGAAGGCGCTGTCGGAGCTCGTGTTCGAGTGCTACCGGCAGGTCGGCCTGTCGGCGACCGTGAACTTCCTCGACCGCCTGAAGGAGTTCGGCTTCCACAACGCGACGCGCGGTGGCGTGTCGATCGGCGTGGAAGACCTCGAGATCCCGACCGACAAGCAAACGCTCCTCACGGAAGCCGAAGAGCGCGTCACCCGCTTCCAGAAGGCGTACTCCACCGGAAACATCACGAACGGTGAGCGCTACAACAAAGTCATCGACACCTGGACGCACGCGAACTCGGACATCGCCGACGCGATGGTGAAAGCCATGGCGCGCTCCAAAGGCGGGTTCAACCCGGTGTTCATGATGTTCGACTCCGGCTCCCGCGGCTCGCGCGACCAGATCCGTCAGCTGGCCGGCATGCGCGGACTCATGGCCAAGCCGCAGAAGAAGCTCACGGGAGGCATCGGCGAGATCATCGAAAGCCCGATCAAGTCGAATTTCAGAGAAGGCCTCTCCGTGCTCGAGTACTTCATTTCGACGCACGGCGCCAGAAAGGGACTTGCCGACACCGCCCTCAAGACGGCGGACGCCGGATACCTGACGCGTCGTCTCGTGGACGTGGCGCAGGACGTCACGATCACGGAAGAGGATTGCGGCACGATTCAGGGACTCGAGATCGCCGCGCTGAAGGAAGGCGAGGATATCATCGAGCCGTTGTCGGAGCGCATCGTCGGCAACGTCGCCGCGGAAGACGTGGAAGATCCGCACGAGCGCGACGAGGCGGGTCGTCCCCTCATTCTCGTCGAGTCGGGTCAGCTCATCGACGAGGATACCGCGCGCGACATCGAGGAGTCCGGCATCGAATCGCTGAAGATCCGGTCCGTGCTCACCTGCGAGGCCAAGCGCGGACTGTGCCGCATGTGCTACGGCCGCAACCTGGCCACCATGTCCATGGTGGACCTCGGGGAAGCCGTCGGCATCATCGCCGCGCAGTCGATCGGTGAGCCGGGCACGCAGCTCACGCTGCGAACCTTCCACATCGGTGGAACGGCGGCCCGTATCGCCGAGCAGACCGCGCGGAAATCGAAGCTGGACGGCGTGGTCGAGTACGGCGATCGCCTGGTGGTCGTCGAGAACAATGAAGGCCAGCGCATCGTGACCTCCTACGAAGGCGAGATCGCGATCAAACAATCGACCGACAAGAACGCGGCGGTCGGCGCGCGTCTCGCGGTACCGCTCGGCGCCATCATGATGGTCGGCGACGGCGAAGCCGTGAAGCGCGACCAGGTGATCTTCACCTGGGACCCGTATACGACGCCGATCATCTCGGACGTCGAGGGCACGATTCGCTTCGTCGACATCGTCGAGGACGAGTCGGTGGCCGAGGAGCTCGACGAGCTCACCGGTCTGCGCCAGCGCGTCATCATCGAGGACCGCGAGAAGAAGCTCCACCCGCACATCGAGATCGTGCAGGAGAAGGGCGGAAAGGAGCGTCGCGTGCGCGACTTCGTCATTCCCGTGGGCGCGCAGCTCACGGTGGAGGACGGGCAGAAGATCAGCGCGGGCATCACGCTCGCGAAGATCGGACGCGAGGCGTACAAGACGCGCGACATCACGGGCGGTCTGCCTCGTGTCGCGGAGCTGTTCGAGGCGCGCCGTCCGAAGGATCCCGCCACGATCTCCGAGATCGACGGTGTGGTCCGATTCGGCGACATCAAGCGGGGCAAGCGCGAGATCTTCGTGCACCCGACGACCGCCAGCGGCGCCATCGAGGAAGGCACCGAGCCGCGTCTGTACGAAGTCGGCGCCGGCAAGCACTTGCGCGTTCACGAAGGGGATCGCGTTCGGGCTGGTGACCGCCTGTCCGAGGGTCCGGTGAATCCGCACGACATTCTGCAGATTCGCGGGCCGCGCGCCGTGCAGGAGTACCTGCTGAACGAAGTGCAGGAGGTCTACCGTCTGCAGGGCGTCAAGATCAACGACAAGCACATCGGCGTGATCGTGCGCCAGATGCTGCAGAAGGTTCGCGTGCTCGAGCCGGGGGACACGGAGTTCCTCGAGGGCGAGCATGTCGACAAGCAGATGTTCCGGGCCGAGAACGATCGGGCCAAGAAGAAGAAGCAGACGCCATCGAAGGCCGAGCCGCTGCTGCTGGGCATCACCAAGGCGTCGCTCACGACGCAGTCGTTCATCTCGGCGGCGTCCTTCCAGGAGACCACGCGAGTGCTCACCGATGCCGCGATCCGTGGTGCCAAGGACGACCTCCTCGGCCTCAAGGAGAACATCATCATCGGTCACCTCATTCCGGCCGGTACGGGTATGTACCGGTATCAGGATGTGGAGATGGAGCTCGGCGAGCTGCCGGAAGGCTTCGAGGCGCTTCCGGCGGTGCCGGAGCCGGCCGGTCTGGCTGCGCTCCCGTCGACATTCGCCGAGACCGCATTCCCATTCGGCAACGACGAGTAATTCGTTCGAAGGTGAAAGAAAAAAGAGCGCCGGCTTTTCAGCCGGCGCTCCTTTTTTCCATCGATCACGTGGTCATTGAATGATCTGGGTGGGCGTCTTCTTGAAGACTCCCGTGCCTGGGCTGCCTAACTGGCCACTGTAGTTCGCGCCCCAACAGTACGTTGCGCTGGCCGTGCGACCACACGAGTGGTTGGCACCTGCATCGATCGTAACCCAGGTGGTGATCCCACCGGCGACAGTGACAGGCTGATTGGAGTCTGTCGGTGCGTTGTCGTCGCCCAACTCACCATTGCCGTTGTTCCCCCAGCAATAGCCGACGCCACCGGACACGCCGCATGTATGAAAGTTTCCTGCCGTAAGTGAGCTGAACGTGAGGCCTCCAAATACCGTTACCGGTGAGCCGTTGTGTATGTTGGTCTGGTCGCCGAGTGCGCCAGTTTGATTGTAGCCCCAGCACCGGCCCGCATTAGCTGCCGTCACGCCGCACGAGTGGACGTAGCCCGCCGTGACGGACGTCCAGAGCAGCCCGCCTGCCACTAGAGTCGGTACCGGCCTGTCGACACCTCCGCCGGACGTGGTGACCTGTCCGTCGCCGATTGCGCCCCAGTAGCCGTATCCCCAACAGTAGGCATTCCCGTTGATTGCCCGCGCGCAGGTGTGATTACCCCCGGCACTGACCTGTGATGCACGCGTTGTTGTCTGTAGCGGCTCGGCAGCTCTCACTGGAACCAGACTCTGGGTGGTCGAGTTGTTTCCGAGTCGACCGTTCGCGTTGTTTCCCCAGCAATAGACCTGACGATCTTCGGCGGCAGTGCCACTCGCAGCCGTAACGCCGCACGTATGGCTGACACCTGCGTCGATTTGTGCGAAAACGTGACCGCCGGCGACCGCGACCGGAACATCGGTGCTCGTTTGAGTATTGTCTCCGAGCTGACCGTTGCCGTTATATCCCCAACAGAATGCAGCACCCGCGGCCGTAAGACCGCACGAATGGTCGCTGCCTGCCGTTACGGAGACAAAGGTCTGGCCCGAGCGGACGAGCGCAGCCACGCTGTCGGACTGCGTGTTCCCGGTAAGTGCGCCAAGCTGGCCGCTGCCATTGGCGCCCCAGCAGTACGTTCCGCCGGTCGCGATCGCGCAGGTATGTGAGCCGCCAGAGGAGACAGCCAGTTGTGAGATGGCGAGGTTGATGTTGAATCCCGTGCTGACCGCACCTGTGAGTCCCGGTGAGGTCGCGACGACGCTATACCCCGGCGCCGGCTTATCGACCCGCAAGTTGTTGAACGTCGCCACGCCTCCGATTGCCGCGCGAGTCGGCGTCCCGGAAAGCGCGCCGCCGGCCGAGAATACGGTCTTCCACGGATTGCTTCCGAGTGAAACCGTTACGGGATTGGTGGCGGTGGTTGCATTGTCGAATTGATCGGCAATTGTGACAGTCAGGAACGGCGTGATCACGACGTTGCCCTGCGTCCCTGTCGGCTGCTGCGAGAAGGCGAGTTTCGCCGGCGCACCGGCCGAGATGTTGAAGCCCGAGCTTGTGGCCGCTATCAGGGCGCCTGAGCTCGCGGACAACGTGTATCCGGTTCCGGTCTTGTTGATCCACAATCCGGTGAAGCTCGCGATTCCGTCGATGGCGTTCACCACCTTGGTACCGGTCAGCGTTCCGCCTCCGGCATTATTTGCAATGGCGATGGTGACTCCGTCGCGCGCGTTGGTGACCCGGTTTCCGTTGGCATCCTGAATCTCTACCTGGACGGCGGGAGACAGTGCATCGCCGGCGACACTGGTCGTCGGCTGGATGCTGAACGCCAACTTGTTTGGCGACAGCGCACCGACAGTGATCGTAGTGTTTCCCGGGGTTCCCTTTGCCACTGCGTAGATGGTTGCCTGGCCGCCGGAGATACCAGTCACGAGACCCGTCGGACTGACTCTCGCCGCGGCCTGGTTATCCGACAACCACAACCAATTGGTGATCGTAACGACGTTGTTGTCCGCGTCGCGCGCCTCGGCCGTCATCTGCTGTGTTGCGCCGGCTGCAATCGTCGGCGCTGCTGGCGTCACTGTTACGGTGGCCACGCCCTGGAACACATAAACGGTCTTCGCGGGGCTCGCGACGCCGCCGGTCGTCACAACGGCGTTCACGGCCTTCACGGTCACGTAGTACTTGCCTTCATCGGCGACCGTGATGTCGGTGCTCGTACCTGTTACCGATTTCGTCTGCGCGCCGGTCATGGCTGGCGACGTGCTCCACGCGACGATGTAGCCCGTGGCGTTGGCAACGGCGCCGTAGTTGATCGTGAAATGCAAAACGTCGCTCGTGTCGACGACGGTCGACGCGGGGATGAGCGGCTGAAACGAGTTGAAAGTGATCGACGCCGGGGTGCTATTGCCCGCGGTCACGCTCACGCCAGTGGTCTGCCCAAAGTGGTCGACTGCCCCACCCACGAGTCCCTCGACCGTGACCGTGTACGAGCCCGGTGCCAGATCGGTGATCGTGAGGTCGAAGAACCCGCCGGCTGGCGAATTGGTGCTCGCCGTCTTGGTAGTCGGTCCGGTCACGGTGACGCGGATGCCGTCGAGCACGACATTCGACACCGCTCCCCCACCGGTTACCGCGGAGGCGATCTTCGAGTCGCGCGCCGAAACGATCATCGGTGCGCCGTTGGTTCCTGAAACGAGAGTAAGGGTGATGTTCCCGGTGGTCGGCGGCCGCGTCGGGCTGTCGCAGGACAGTCCGACACCCAGCACGAGCGTCAGGGACAGCGCCAGTATTTTGTTGTGCTTCACTATCGCCTCAGAGTCAGGGGTTGTTCACAGGTATGTGTACTGTCAGCGATCCAGTCGTGGTCGGTGGGGGAGGGGTCGTACCTCCGCCTCCGCCGCCGCCACCACCAGCGAGAGCTGCGACGGCTCCGCCGCCGCCGATTCCCGCGAGAATCCACCACAATTTCTTGCTGCTCTTTTTCGGCTGCGCGGTCGAGGGTCCAGCCGGTGTCGCCGCGGCGACGGCCCGGAGCGCGACCATCAATCGCTGCTCCGCGCCAGGTCGAATCGTGATTTCCTGCTCGCGACGCAGATCGCCGGGAGCGGTCACCTCGACCTTGTAGCGTCCCATCGGCCCCGCGAACGCAAAGGGTGCGGTCCCGCCGGACTGGAGTCCGTTCCAATGCCACGACTCGAGCGGCGTGATCTTCGCCGTCGCTCCTGTCACGTCAGACGCGATCACTACGGAGCCATACGCGTGATTCTCCCGACGCGACACGTCGGCGATTGCGAGCAGCTGGGCCGCGGTGACGTTCCGTCTCGCCTGGGCCAGCAGGTTGACGGCACGCGTGCTCGGCGCCGCCGCCGTCCCGCCCGTCCAGACGCCGGCAACGCGGCCGTCCACGCCCACAAGAGGCGAACCGAGGGCAGCGCCGATTGGCGGATCGCTGAGCTGGAGATTGCCGCGCGGTCGGTCATTCCATTGGCTGACGCGCGCGCGGACTTCGGACGGTGTCCGGCAGTCGGCAAACCGAATCGCCCACACGGACTGTCCATCGGCGATGGTCGATGCCGGAACGAGCGAATCGGTGCGCGGCGTCGGCGGCGCCAGCTGCAGAACCGCGAGATCACCTGCCACATCGTAGGCAGCAACTCTCACGGTACCGGTGTTGGGCTCGGCGGTAAAGCTGTCGGCACCGCGAATCGCCTGGTACGACGTCAGCAGAAGTCCGTCACGGCTCATGAAGCCGCCGACCGCGCACGCCGGCGCGGTGCCGAAGCGTCGTACCGACAGCGCCGCCACGTTCGCGAAGGTATGGCTTTTCACATTGTCCGCGATGACGTCGCTGGCGACTGCCGCTGACGTCAGAGAGAACGTGAGGACCGTGGTGATCCCGGGAAGAATTTCGCGAGTCAGGCGCGCGGGCAGGTAGCCGGGCGCACCCGCTTCGATTTCATAGCTGCCGGGGTCGAGCGACAGACCAGCTCCGGGCGGCACGAGACCGCCAGAGACGACACGCACGTTCACTGGAACGGGCATGTTCCCCGCGTCGATGATGATGCGACCGCGTGTCTCCGTGGAGCCGCGACCAACCCATCGCCACGACGTTTGCGTCACCGCGTCACCGGACGTGCGTGCCCCGGTGAAGGCGCGGGCTTCGCGGAACGCGGAGACGACTCCCGCAAGGAAATTCACGGTGTCGATCGACATGTCAGGGGCGACGCGCGCCGCCCAGCGCGCCCACGTCTTGGCGAGATCCTGCTTGCCGCCCTCGACGAGAATCTGTGTGAGGAGGTGGACGCCGCGAACCCACGCGGTGTCCGTGGGGCCGAGCGCTGGATTCACCGCAACCTTCAGGAGGTCCGCCGCGCGATCGGGCGCGAAATCGTCGTACGCGGCGGTCGCGGTGCGAAGCAGCTCGGCCCGCGATTGCTGCGCCCTCGCGATGCTCGTGGACGTGGCGACGAAGAGCACCGCGATGGCAATGCGACGAATCATTTAGGGTCTCTCGCTCAATTGAATTCTGACGGTTGAGACTTGGCCCGCGCCGAGCGTGACGACGGTGTCCTTGCTGACAAAACCTTCCTTGACGATCCGAAGCGTGTGTGTCCCGGGCACCAGGTCCACGGGAATGCGGCTCTGCTGGCCTTTGTCGACGCCGTCAACGAACACGTTGGCCGGCGGCGAGAGGATCAGTCGCAACGTCGCGAGCCCTTGCGTGGACTCCCGCGATGGTGACTGGCCGACACTGGCTGCCGCAACACGCGCGCGGCGTTCGAAGGTGACCGGCAGCCGCTCTCCGGGCTTCAGGGTCACCCGTCGTGACATCGGCTCGAATCCAGGGGCCTCGACGCGAAGGTCGTGGGTGCCGGCGCGCACCGTGATCTGATTCCCGGCCTGTCGACGCCCATTCAGCGTGACGACCGCGCCCGAGGGCAGCCCGTTGAGCGTCACTTGTGCCGGACGATTCGCGGCAGCGGCCGACGACTTCTCTGTCGTCGCGGGTTCGGCCGCGCTCGTCGATGGCGGAGTAGCCGAAGGCTGTGGATCGGCGGCCTTCGTCTCCGTCGGCGCGGTCGCCACCGCTGGCGCGGAATCCGTCCGCGTCGCCTGGTTTCCAGCCGGAGTGACGACCGGAGGGGGTGCCGCAGACTGGCCAGACATGGCGCGCCAACCGAAATAGCCGCCACCGACGACGACCATGAGTGCGACTGCCGCCCCTGCCAGGACACCGGTGCGACTCTTGGTCTGCGGGCGCCTCTCGACAACCGTTCTCGCGGCGGGCGCTGCCGACTTCTCTACGCTGGTCGCGGCGGTCTTCTTCGTCACCGGAATGGGGCTCATCGGGACGCTCATCCGCACCTTCTTTTGCGGCCCGTTCTTGACGAGCGAGATCATCTGCGTACGAACGACGTCGCCCTCTTTCTTGAGCGGCGTTCCGAGCTCGATTGCAGCGGCTTCCAGATCCGGGAACCGTTCGGCGGG
>Ga0070696_100000703_pt1 | contig 21376 bp, 16 predicted proteins | sample KBSK1253metaG_FD_65474 | JGI IMG/M metagenome (GOLD analysis project Ga0070696, IMG submission 65474) | Corn, switchgrass and miscanthus rhizosphere microbial communities from Kellogg Biological Station, Michigan, USA - KBS K1-25-3 metaG | ecosystem: Host-associated > Plants > Roots >... | reverse complement strand
GCGACCGACCCTCGTCCAGGACGCGGTCATCACGATCATCACGCGCTTCGGCCTCGCCGTCCTGATCTTCGCGACGGACATCGTCCTCGCCCGCCTGCTCGGACCGGACGCCAAGGGCCGCTTCACGCTCGTCCTGCTCTTCTCGCAGCTCGCCGCGTTGATCGTCGGCTGGGGCATGGACAGCGCGATCGCCGTCGTCGCCGGCCGGAGCCGCGACGACGCGCGGGCGGGTTTCGCGAACGCGGTGATCTGGACCGCCGTCGTCGGCGGGTTCACGGTCGTGTTGTCCGGCCTCCTCTACGGCTTGCCGACCGATGTCCGGCCACGTGGTCCGCTGGCCGTGGTCGTGCCGAACCTGTCGGCCGCCCAGTTCACGTACGCGGCGCTCGCGATCCCCGGCGAGCTGTTCTTCTCGATCGGTCTGATGGCGCTGCTGGGTCGCCGGCGCGTCGCCGAGTACGCCGGGATCCGCGTGCTGCGGCGGCTGTTGCTGCTCGCGCTGATCGTGGGTGTCGCGGCGATCGCGCGGCTGTCCCTCGACGTCGCGCTCGTCGTGAACCTCGTGACTCTCGTCGCGACTGGGGCGGCCATCGTCTGGGTCGCGGCGCGGGACGGGACCGCCAGCCTGCAGCCGTCGGGCGATCTCTTGCGGGAGGAGCTGGGTTTCGGCAGCCGGGCGATCCTCGGCACCTTCGCCGAGCGCCTCCAGTTCCGGGCCGACTCGTTCATCATCAACGCCGTTCGGAGCGTCCGCGAGACCGGGATCTACTCGGTCACGAGCGGCCTCGCCGAGACGCTTTGGTACATCCCGAACGCGCTCGGGACGGTGATGTTCAGTCGAGCCGTGGACCCCAAGGCCGACGCCGGCCGGATCGCCGCCGTCCTGACGCGGACGACGATCGCGGTCGCGCTCGTGACCGCGATCCCGGCGTTCGTCTTCGGGCCCCGTCTCGTCCGGCTCGTCTACGGCTCGCAGTTCACCGACGCGGGCGTCGCGCTCCGCCTGATCCTGCCGGGCATCGTCGCGTACAGCGTCGTTGCCGTCCTGTCGCGCTACATCGTCGGACGCGGCCGGCCGGGAACGGGGACGCTGATCCTGGTCACGGGATTGACGGTCAACATCGTCGCGAATCTCATCCTCGTGCCGCGGTTCGGGATCAACGGCGCGGCCGCGTCGTCGTCGATCTCGTACGGGCTGACAGCGATCGTGACCCTGGCGGTCTTCCAGCGGCTGTCCGGGCGGTCGATCGTCGAGACCCTCGTGATCCGGCCGTCCGACTTGCGCGCCGCCCGCGGGCTGCTCGAAGCGGTGGTGCGGCGGCTACGGGGCGGCCGTGGCGAAGACATCGAGGTGCCCGGGAGCGAGACCGCCGCCGAGATCGTGCTGGCCGAGCGCGAGCCCGGCGAAGAGGCGTAGCGATGGGGATCCGCGTCGTCGTCATCGACGACAACCCGCACCTCCGCTGGGACGGGCGGGTCTATCCCGTCAACGCCACGTTCCATCGGTTCCTGGCCGGCGTCCTGGACGTGCCGGGATCGCCGGTGTCGTCGATCGCTCACTGCGTCCCGTTGCGGGAGGCGATCGCCGAGCCCCGGACCCTCCCCCTGGACTCCCGTCTGGACGTCGTCGGGACATCGCCCTTCGATGGCATCGCCGGGTACCTGCGGCGCGCCCCTGCGCTGATGCGGGCAAACGCTCCTCTCCTGCGCCACGCGATCGCGACGGCCGACCTCGTCTGGATCAAGGTGCCGGCGTCGAACGCGTTGTTGGCGGCGTGGCTGGCGTGGCGGGCCGGCGTCCCGCGGTTCGGGTACGTGGCCGGCAGCGCCCGCGCCGTCGCGGGCGGCCGGGGCCTGGGGCCCGGCGCCCAGGCGGTCGGGCTGGCGTACGACGTCGCGGGGCGGGTCGCTGGCGGCCGGCATCGGATCGTGGTGGGGCGTGGGCTGGTCGATGGCAGCGGGATCGTCACCAGCCTCGTCGAGCCCGCGGAGATTCGGGACGTCTCGGGAGCGCCGTGGCCGGCGATCCCGTGGAGGCTGCGACTCGGATGGGCGGGGCGGCTGGCGGAAGGCAAAGGGCTCGAGGCATTGATCGACGCCGCGGGGCTCCTCGCTTCCGCCGAGCTCGAGGGTCACCGGGTCGAGCTGGTCCTGATCGGCGACGGTCCGGCGCGCGGAGACCTGGAAGCGCACGCCGCCCGAGCCGGAATCGCCGACCGGATCCACTGGCTTGGGTATGTCGCCGACCGACCCACGTATCTCGACGCCCTCGCCTCGTGCGACGTCTTCGTCTCGCCGTCGCCCGCCGAGGGCTTTCCCAAGGTGGTGCTGGATGCGATGGCGGTGGGTCTGCCGGTCGTCGCGACCCCGAGCGGAACCCTCGACGAGCTCGTGGCGGGGCGTCGGATCGCGGCCGCGGGCAGCGACCCGGACGGTCTGGCGGCGACGATCTCCGCGCTCGTCCGACGCCCGGAGACGGCGCGCGCGCTACGGGAGGGCGGCCTCGCGTTCGCCTCGGAGCACACGCGGCCGGCCGAGGCCGCGAGGTTCGCCGCCCGAGTTGCCTCCTGGGCGAAACGACCCGTTGGAGCCTGAGCTCGAAGCTGCCCAGCTCGGCGCAGGCCCGAGCTCGGCTCGAACGGTGGCGCAGGGGGCGGCAGCCGTCGGCGTTCCCCTGATCGGCGGGGTCGTTCTCTCCGTTGCCGTCAGCCTGGCCGTCGCCCGCTGGCTCGGCGCGGCGGAGTTCGGAACCTACGCCTACGTCTCGTCGTGGGTCCTGGTGCTCGGCGCGATCGCCGTGTTCGGGCTCGAGAACACCATCGTCAGCCAGCTCCCGATTCACGTGTCGGCGTCTGCGTGGGGGTTGGTGCGTGGCCTGTGGCGCTGGGCCAGCGTTCTCGTGGCGCTCGTCGCGCTGGGTCTGGTTGTCGTCGGTCTGCTTGGGCGCTCCGTCTTGCTGGCGGACGGAACGTCGCCGTCGATCGCCATCTGGGTGATTGCGGGAAGCCTGGTTGGACTGACCGCCCTGCTGCGCGTCCAGCAGTCGGTGCTCCGGGGCCTCCATCGCGCGGCGTTGAGCCAGGTGCCGGCGTCGGTGCTGCTACCGGTGCTCGTCCTCACCCTAGTGGCGCTCGTCCAGGGAACGGTTGCCCCAACGGCGACGAACGCCCTGCTGGCCGTCACGGGAGCCACGGCCACGGCGCTCGCGGTCGCGGCATGGCTGGTGGTTCGAAGCTTCCCGCGCGTGGCGCGAGCCGCTGACCCACAGTATCGGCATCGTGACTGGTCCCGGATCGGGAGCCGGATGCTCCTGCTCACCGCTCTGGCCAGCGTCAACAGCCGGATCGGGATCCTCATCCTCGGCGCGATGAGCGTCCCCGCCGTTGTCGGCCCCTACTCGGTCGCGGTCCGGGGGGTCAGCTTCGTTCCGTTCGCCATGGATGTGGCCGTCATCGCCCTCGCGCCGTCGATGGCGGCGGCCAATGGCGCCGGCCAGATCGAGCGGGTTCGCCGTCTCGGCGGACAGGTTCGTTGGATCGCACTCCTCGGCGGCGTTCCGGTCGCGGTGGCGCTGGTCCTGTGGGGCGGACCCTTCCTGTCCCTGTTCGGTCCGGGCTTCGAGGTCGCGGCCACGCCTCTCGCGATCCTGGCGCTCGGAGAGGTCGCGAACCTCACCGCCGGCCCGGTCGCGACGATGCTGTTGATGACCGGGCATGAGCGCGACGCGGTCGTGGGACTCGCCGTCGGGACCGCCGCCAACGCCGCCCTGTGTCTCATACTCATCCCGACCTTTGGCATCAACGGTGCGGCCGTCGGCGCCGCGGCCGGTGTGCTGCTGTGGAACGCAGTCCTGTGGCGTTTCGTGCGGCGGCACCTGGCCGTGAGGCCAATGACGCATGGCGGAGGGGAGTCCGCCGGTGGGCCGATCGTCGCCTGAACGTCGTGCCGACCAGTCCACCGAGGGAGGACCTGGAATGGAGTTGCTCGGGCAGTTCACCGCGATCTTCCCGGACGTCACCATCGGTGACGGCACGCGCATCGGCAACTTCGTGATGATCCGCAGCCAGACCTCGATTGGCGAAGGCTGCACGATCGGGTCCTACGTCGACATCGAAGGCGACGTCACCATCGGCCATCACGTGTCGCTGCAGAGCGGGTGCTACATCACGCGCGGCGTCGTGATCGAAGACGAGGTCTTCTGTGGCCCTCGGGTCATCACGATGAACGACAAGCGCATCGTGCATCGCCGGCCCGGCCTGACGTTCCTCCGAGAAGGTCCGCGGATCGAACGCGGGGCGCGGGTGGGCGGCGGGAGCGTCCTGCTGCCGGGCGTCACGATCGGGTCCAACGCCCTCGTCGGTGCCGGATCGGTGGTCACGAGGGACGTGCCGCCCGGCGCGATCGTGGTCGGGAACCCCGCCCGTGTGGTCGGGACGGTACGTCCCGAGGAGGTCATCTGAGGACGGCTCCGATGTGGCCGGCCAGGCCGGCAGCTGACGATCGCTGATGGGCCTCCGAGTTCTGATCACGAATCTGAACCTGTGGCCGCCCACCGGGACGGTGCTCTATGTCCGCGATCTGGCCCTCGAGTTGCAGCGGCAGGGCCATTCGCCGTCGGTGTTGAGCTCGACGGAAGGCGACATCGCCGACGAGCTGCGCGGTGCCGGCATCGAGGTGTCGTCAAGCCTGCGTAGGGGCCGACCGTCGCCTGACATCATCCACGGTCATCACTATGCGCCGACCATGGTGGCGCTCGACCGCTGGCCGACCGTTCCGGCGATCCACGTCTGCCATGACCACGCGTCACCGGACGATCGGACGCCGATCCACCCGAACATCAGCCGCTACTTTGGCGTGAGCCGTGTCTGCGTCCGGCGGCTCATCGCCGAGGGCGTCCCGGAGGTCGATACCGGGCTGTTCCTCAACTTCGTGGACCTCGCGCGATTCGTGCCACGCGCTCCATTGCCCGAGCGACCGCGACGAGCTCTCGTCTTCAGCAACTACGCCACCGAGGACACGCACTTGCCGGCCGTCCGCGAGGCGTGTCGCGCAGCAGCTCTGGAGCTGGACGTCGTGGGCGCGGGGGTGGGCAGGATCGTGGGCACACCGGAGCGCCTGCTCGGGGACTACGACATCGTCTTCGCCAAAGCCAAGGCGGCGATGGAGGCCATGGCCGTCGGCAGTGCGGTCATCCTGTGTGACTTCAACGGCATCGGACCCATGGTCACGACGGCCGAGTTCGACCGGCTGCGACCCCTCAACTTCGGATTCGAGGCCCTCCGTGATCCGCTTCGACCGGAATTCCTCCTCCGCGAGATCGCGCGCTACGACGCGGCAGATGCGCTGCGCGTGCGAGACTGTCTCCGGTCCGGCGCCGGGCTCGCGGCCGCCGTCGACAACCTCGAGAGGATCTATCGTCGGACGATCGACGAGCATCCACGCCGGCGACCTGGGACGAGCATCCAACGACTAGCGCTTCGGCAGCGGCTGTTCCTGCGACTCTACTGGAGCTGGCGGAACCGGCCGACGGCGAGTCGGGACCGGATCGCGGCGCTCCCTGGCGGGCGCCACGTCGTGCGCGTCACCAAACGGCTCCTCGGTGCGGGCGGACGATCGAGCGAGGGGATCCGCGAGTCGTGATGACACTGTCCGGGCGGACTGCGAAGCCGACATGACGGGACTTCCAGACCGCGACGGAGCGTTTCGGCCAGACCTCTAGGGACTTCGCGCTGTCGCGGTCCTGCTGGTTCTCCTCTACCACGCTGGGATCGCCGGGTTCGCCGGCGGGTCCGTCGGCGTCGACGTGTTCTTCGTCCTGTCAGGCTTCTTCATCACCGGGGTGATTGACCGCGAGCTCCGTCGCACCGGCCCTCGGCTAGGCCTTCCCGAGTCGCGACGTTCGTGGGAGCCGAGGCCTCGACGACCAGCACGGTCGTCAGTCCGAGCAGACGTTGCCGGTGAAGCCGTGGCGCCGCCCCGCGGGGAAACATGCCCATGAAATCCCGGGCTCCGAGCGGATTCAGGGATTCGATGCTGGCCCATCGGGCATTGCCGGTCCAGCGAAGCACGACCGCCCGAACGCGTCGCGGCAGCCAGTGCACGAACGGGAGCAACGTGTGGGGGTCAACAGGAAACCGCGCATTCGGCGTCGCAACGAACACCCTGCGACACGTTCGCAGGAGCTCCGCAACGAACTGCTGCTGTTCCGCCCGCGTCCCAACGTGCTCGATGACGGCGTTCGAGAACCCGATATCGAACGCGCCATCGTCGAAGGGCAGGTGTCGTCCGTCTGCGACGCGAAACTGGACGTCGGGGAAGAGTCGTCGGAACGTGGGCATGTCCTCGAGACCCACCGCGGTAATCCGACTCGGCCAGGGATATCCGCTCTCGAGGAAGTTGCTCGCGCGCCAGGCGCTGTCCGTGACGCCCACGTCCAGGATCGATTCGGACGGATGTGGGCGCATGACCGCCACGAAGCTTGCCAGTCGCTTGGCCCTCGAGCGCTTCGTGAACGAAGCCGTCAGCCGCCAGCGGAGGCCCCGCGGAACAGCGTCGCCGTAGTCGCCCCCGTCGCCGGAGTCGCCCGCCGCGCCGGACCCTGCCTTGAGGGTCGATGTGCGCGGCATGCTATCCCCTGGGCGGTGACGAGGCGACGACGTGTTCTCTCACCGATGCACGCAGCTCTCTCAGCTGGACCACCAGCTCGGGCATCGGCACCGTCGGGACCAATGTCATGTCACGCGGGTTGTCAGTCCGGACCTGTCGAACCTCGATCCTGTGGCCGAACGCGTCGGCAAACATCTGGAGCAACTCGTACTTCGAGACCGCGGTCGTCGTTGTGGGTTGATGCAACCCGGGACCAAGCGGGCGAGCGCCGCTGAGGATCTCGATGCACAGCTCGGCCCAGGCGAGCGTCGTGATGCCGTTCCATCGATGGTCGACCCAGCCGTCGACGGGTCCGGTCTGCGAGAGGAACCAGGCAAGAAGCCCGCGAGTCGTCACCGCCTCCGGTCCGACGAGCGAGGTTCGGAGAACAACGACATTCGGCTCCACCACGCACGCCTCGCCCAGGCGTTTCGAAAGCCCGTACGGGTCGAGCGCGTTTGGGTGGTCCGCGAGGCCATACCCGCCTCGCCGGCCATCAAAGACACAGTCGGTGCTCGCATGAATGAGCGTCCGGCCGTCGAGTCGCGCCGCCAGCTCCATCGGCAGCAGCGCGTTGGCAATCAGAAGTGACTGGTCTGTGGCTTTGCGGGCTGTCGTGATCCCGAGGCAATTCACGACGGAATCGGCTTCGGAGCGAACGACATCTCGGATCAGCGGGTCATCAGGAGCGCCCGTATACCTCTCGTCGCTCGTCAGGACCCGGGATCCAGCAGAAGCCAACGTCCGGTGGACCATTGACCCGAGCATCCCCCGATGGCCCAGGACGAAGACGACCCGTTGCACGCTACTTGCTCCGTCTGACGCTGTCAGGCATGTTGGTTGATCTCGAACGGACCAACCGGAGCCTGTTGAAGAGACGAACTTCGGCTGACCGCAGGTCCGGGAGCCGGCGAGCAACGCGCGACCGAATGAACCATTGCCTCACGTGATCAGAGTCCTGGAAGCAGCAAACGCCAAGCGACTTGCCTCCGATCGTCGTCCCCGGGGCTGGGCGGTCGACGCCGCGTGTCGAGGGATCTTACCCAGAGTATGGAACGTCGTCCGGCCTCGCGACGACCGCCTCGGCCGCCTCGAGCCGACCTCGAGCAGCCGACTGCCGCCGATTGATCGCGGCAACCGCACGCCGCCGCATGGGCGAAGGCAGGCAGCTCACGAGCAATGTGACGACGTGTCGCGGGCTGTCAGGACGTCCGCCTCCTGCCCGATATCGAGCCAGGATCTGACGAGCTCGACCTGGCGCGTCGGCGACCTCGGACCACGCGGCTCGGACACGGTAGGTCCGCAGGAGGGCCAGCCGCCGCTGCTCCGCGTCGACGGAGGTGAACGAATGCCGCTCGAGGGTGTCGGCAATGGTCGTCCAGGTCTCGGCCGTTTGGGCCCGGCTCGCCGCCCCGTGGTGATCCCGATATCGCCAGAGGCGCTCCTTGACGAACCACACCTCCGAGACCTGGCTGATGCGGAGGGCGAGGTCGAAGTCGGCCGCCGATCCGGCTCTCGGGTCGAAACCGAGCTCCCGAACGAGCTTCGTGCGGTACAGGCAGCCGCCGAGCCACAGCTGACCACGCAATGCGGACATCGCGGGGTCGACCTGGAGGCCCGGAGGTGTGACCTGGTACTCATGAAACGCGTCGAGACGTGCGGTTTGGCTTGGTCGTTGCGCCCCGGCTCCGTCGATCACGTCGAACATGCAGTAGGCGACACCGGCCCGACGCTCCGTTAGCCCGCCAAGGAGCTTCTCGACGAAGCTTGGACCGAGGACGTCGTCGTCACCGATGAAGCAGACAGCGTCGCCGGTTGCATGCGCGAGCAGATGGCTGAAGTTCTCGAAGACACCCGGGCGGGGATTGTCGGTGAGGAGCCTGATCCGAGGGTCCTGCGTCGCGGTGGCGCGGACGAATTCGACCGAGCCATCGTCCGAGCCATCGTCCGAGACCACGATCTCGAGGTCCGAATACGTCTGTTCACGAACGGACTCGATGCACTCTTGAAGCCAGGCGATGCGGTTCCGGGTCGCGATCAGCACCGAAACGCCCGGGACCGTGCTCACGAGACACCTTCGTGGATGACACGGACGAGCGCCCGCAGCCCAGTCGAGCCGCCAATCCAGGCAAGGACTGCGAACGCCGCGACGCCAAGCGCGACGGCGAGGGGAAACGGTGCGCCGACGAGCGTCGCGCCGAACAGGACCAGCCCGATCAACAGGGCGACGGGCAACTCCGCGGCGTATGACCGGACATAGGCCATCGATTCGCGATCGAGCATGGCGATGACGTATCCGGCCAGGGCAACGACCTCGGCTGCGACCGCGGCCAGCGCCGCCCCGACACCGCCCAATGTCGGCGTCGCCACGATCGCGACGATCACGCTGATCCCGGCCGACGCCCACGCCACGCCCATCGCCATGCGCTCGGACCCCTGCGCGACCATCGCCTGCCCCAGCGTCATGTTCAGGTACCCGAGCAGGGGGATCACGGTCAGCAACCGGAGGACGGGTGCCTGGCCAGCGAACTCGTCGCCGAACAGGAAGGGCAGCGCCTGGTCCGCCAGGACAAACATGCTGACGGCGATCCCAATGCCGAGCACTCCCATGACGGCGCACAGCTCCGTCATCAGCGACTTCGTGTGCTCGCGCGTCACCCAGTGCGAGGCGATGCGCGGATACGCGGCACCCATGATCGCCCCCCCAAGGAGAAGCGCATAGGAGGCAAGAGCGTACGGCGCCGCGAAGAGGCCGAGGACCCCGGTGCCCTTGACCGCCCCGAGAACGATAGTCGAGCCATTGAGCACCACTTGGATCGCCAGCGCCGACCCGAGGAACGGCACGCCTCGTTGGAGGAGGTGCCGCGCAGACGATCTGGTGGGGGCGGACCGTGACAGGAACTTGCGCCGGCTGGCCCACTGAAGGGGAGGCCCGGCATTCACCGTCGCGGCGAGCACCAGCGCGGCGGCAACCGCGAGAAGGCTGTGGACCACAAGTGCGCCCAGGACCACCGCCGCCACCAGCACGACCTGGCTCACGATTCGCAGGCGGCTGATCGCGGCCGCCTCTTCCATCGCGATGAAGACATAGGTCACGTTTGACGCTGCAGCGACAGCCGTCAGCAGGACGACAGCAACGATCGTCGCGTCCGCCGAGCCCGCCAGGCCAACCACGGCGACCGTCGCGGCCGCGACGGGCACGGTGACGAGAGCGCGGAGCGCAATGACCGGCCACCCGTAGTCGGCAACGGCTGCCGGATCGCGGGCGATCTGGCGGATCGCGAGTCCTGAGAGCCCAAGGTCTCCCACCACGATCACGAGCGCCGCGAGGGCCTGGGCGAGTCGCAACTGCCCGAAGTCACCTGCCCCGAACGTCCGCGACGTGACCGCGACCACGAAGATCCCGGCCGCCAACGCCGTGGTCTGCCCGGCAAAGAGCCAGATGGCGTTCATCGCGAGCCGCCGGTCCACCTTGCCGCGGCCGCCGCGCGACCCGACGGACAGGCCCAGATCAAACGGTGACTCGTCGGTCATCGTTCAGTGGATCGAATGTGGACTGGGCCGTCGCCGACGCGCCGCCGTCGGCGTCGACACCAGGGTTTCGTCACGCGCTGCCGACCGCTGACAGGACCGCTCGCGAGCGCCGTGGCAATGCGGCGTAGGCGGTCACGCTGGCTCCGGCGGCCGTCCAGAACAGATATGTCACCGAGAAGTCGCCCCACACGGCGCTGGTGAGCGCGACCGGGAGCAGCGCGGCGCCCCCAAACGCTGCCAGCAACGCGAGTCCAACGTGGGTCCCGGAGGGCTGCCGCCATGCGCAGGCGAACGCGAGCAGAACGGATCCGCCATACGAAACCAACGCGAAGATGAGGCCAGCGACGCCGAGCTCTCCAGCGATGCCAAGGATCGCGCTCTCTTCCGGTCCGGTGCCTGTCCCGAATCGGAAGGTCGATGCGCCGAGCCCGAGCCCTGCCGGGTTCCGGATCACGAGGGGCAAGCCCTCGACCAGGGCGCGGATGTGTCCGCGGATCGACGAGTCCTCGCCCGAGACCATCTGATCGATGATGTCGCTCGTCGGCGGAGGGACCGTCCCGTCACCGGCTCCGGGGCCAGGCGGCCGATCGGAGGCCTGCCGAATGACTGCGGTGACCAGTGCGGCACCGGCTGGCGGCCGGATGTCCGTGAGTTGATGGTCGACGATCGGCCCAAGGCTCGGATACAAGAGAAGCCCGAAGAGCGCGCCTGACACCACCAGACCGAGGACGGCGACGGCCTCCTTCCTCCGCAATACGACCACGAGCGCCGCGGCCTCCGCCACCAGGCACAGGATCGCAAGGCGGGTCAGGCTCATCGCGATCGCGGCGACGACGATCACGAGTGCGACCCACACCCAGCGCCGGACACGGGCGAAGGTCGGCGAATCCAACATCCCGACGGCCATGGGAACGACGAGCAGGCCCGTGTACGCGATCCCCAACGGGCTCAGATAGGACGACACCATCCGCCGGAGCAGGAGGCCGGAGCTCGTCGCTTGAAAGAAGTTCTCGGGCAAGCCGGCCGGCCCGCCGTACGCGTATCCCTGCAGGCTGGAGAGATCAGCCATTCCGATCGACGGCCAGACGGACGTTGGAACGAACCAGAGCTCGAAGAATCCAAGCAATCCGACCGCGGCTGCGGCAGCCAGCGTCACGCCCATCATCACGGCCAGGCCAACTGGAGGCTTCATCGCCCAGTACCGCCCCAGGACGTAAAACGCGGGGATCAACGCCAACAAGCGGAAGCCGATCACGCGCTGGCCGAGACTCGGCGCCTCAGGCCCGAAGAGCGGCTGGGGCAGGAAGAGATAAACCACCAGCAGCGTCGAGAACGCGGCCACCGACAGGTCGGTGACCTTGACACCCATCGATGACGCCTTCCACGAGTCCAGCCAGCCGGCCGCTCGACCAGTCCGTGCCCCTTGGATGATCTCGACCACGACCTTCACGAGCAGGACGGCGATCACCGCCTCCTTCCACAGCTGGAGGACGCGGACCAGGAGGGCGGGGGTATCCACTGACACGAGCAGCAGGACCGCGAGGTTGTGGAAGGCAATCCCGCCCATCAGCACAGCCAGGCCCCAAACGGGGCGGCGCCACGTCCACCAGATCAACAGAGCGACGCCAACGAGAAGCGGGACGGCGATCACGGGCCACAGCGTCATCGTCCGTCGAGTCCAGTGGGCGAGTGCATCAGCGGTTCGGATTTCGCAGGATCGGGCGGCTCAGGGGCGGCGGTTGCCCGATGGCAGAGGTATCCGTGCTGGACGGATCGGGCGGCGACTCACGCGTTGACGTCGACAACTCCCTCGTGCCACCTGTCGAAAGCAAGTCCACTCGCCGGCGCGCGCGGCGGGCACTCTATCACCGCCGCCAGTTTCGCAGGCTCGACACGACGGCGCCGCTCGACGCTGACTGCGCGGGGCGGCTCAAGGGCATGGCCGGGCTCGGAACGGTATGGTTCGGCCGTCCCATGCGAGTTGGCTACGACCTGTCGATCCTTCGTCGCCCGGCCGCGGGAACCGCGCGCTACGCGGTCGAGCTGCTGCGCGCGATGCGTGAGACGGAGCCACGCGAGACGATCGTCGAGTTCCAGGGCTGGCCGCGAACGAGGCGAGGCCCCTCGCCAGTTCGGCGAGGGACCAATCTGGCTTCGGAGGTCGGCTGGCTGACCGTCGGATCCATGGCGATCGCTGTCCGGCATCGACTGGATGTGTGGTTCGCCCCGGCCAACGTCGTGCCACTGCTCCTGCCTCGCCCATCGGTCGTGACCGTCCATGACGTGAACATCCTCGACGTTGCGGCTGCGTATGACGGTGGCTACGCCGCCTACGCGGAACGTGTCGTCCAACGATCGGTACGGCGGGCGCGAGTCGTTCTGACGGACTCGGAGTATTCGCGCGGGCGTATCGTCGCCAGATTGGGCGTCGATCCCGATCGCGTCGTGGTCGCGTACCCGGGGATCGATCATGTCCCGACGTGGTCGACTGACGCGCCTCGCGCGACCCTCGGACTTCCTCGCGACTACGCCCTGTTCGTGGGGCAAACCGAGCCCCACAAGAACGTCGGAGCGCTCGTCGAAGCGTGGCCGTCGTGCCCGCCCGACCTCGACCTCGTCATCGCGGGTCGGATCGGGAGGGACGAGGCCGCCCTGGCCGCCAAGATCGACGGATCACCGGCGCGGCTCCGGATCCACCGCCTCATCGACGTCGCGGAGGCCGAGCTCGGGCAGGTGTACGGCGGCGCGCGCATGTTCTTGTTCCCGAGTCGTGCCGAAGGATTTGGCCTGCCGCCGCTCGAGGCGATGCGCCTCGGGGTCCCCACGGCCGTCGCAGACGCCGGCAGCCTCCCCGAAGTGACGCGAGGCGGGGCACTGCTCTTTGATCCCAGCGAGCCCGCGACCATCGCGGACGTGGTTCACGAACTCCATTGCAACGACGACGTTCGGCGGCAGCTCGAGTCGACGGGTCGCCATGTCGCGAGCCAGTACCGGTGGGCGTCGACCGCAGATGTCGCCTGGAGCGCCATCCGCGCCGCCGCCCAGTAAAGACGCGGGTGCGACGCGTCCGCCCTCTGCCCGTTGGCGGCGATCATCGGCCCATGGCGCGGCGATACGCCAGGATGGTCCCGTCGGCGCATCGGTCCCAGGTGAACTCCGCAGCGCGCAGGGGGCCGGCCTGCCGCAGGCGACGACGAAGCTCCTCGTCCGTCGAGGCCCGCACCAGCCCGTCCGCCATGGCCTCTTCGCTCGATGGATCGACGAGCAGCGCCGCGTCTCCGACAACCTCCGGGATCGATGTCGCATCTGACGCCACGACGACGGCTCCAGCCGCCATCCCTTCGAGCACGGGCAGGCCAAATCCCTCGTACAGGGAGGGATGGGCGATGAGGGTCGCCTGGTTGGCGAGGGCAACGAGCGTGTCCTGGGGCAGGTACCCAACCCTGTGGACCCAGCTGTCGCCCTGGACGCGCCGCACCTGCTCGTCGAGCTCTGCCGAGCGCCAATGACGTTGCCCGGCAAGGACGAGGGCGAGGTCTCCCGCCCCGGATGCACGCGCCGCGGCCACGGCGCGAACGAGCCGCAGGACATTCTTGCGGGGCTGCAGATTGCCGATCGTCAGAACGAATCGTTCCGGTAGGTGAGCTGGTAGCTGGCCGGCTTCTGTGGCTGCGGAGAGGCTCGCTTCCATCTCAGGACGCGAGAGCCTGCGCCAGGACGGACTGACCCCGCCCGGCGCGAGCACGACGCGATCGGGTTCCAACCCGTAGTGCTCCATGATGCGGTCCCGCGTGAAATTCGAGAGGGCGAGCACGCACGCCGCGCGGCGAACCGTGCTTCGGATCGTAGCCCGCAGTCGAACCGCCGCTGCACGGGGAAAGAGCCCTGGCACGTCAAGAAACGAGACGTCGTGCACCGCTGCCACGATCGGAACAGGAGAGATGGGCGGCGCAACGTACTGGACGTGGAGCAGCTGGGCACGGTCGCGCCGCACTCGGACCGGGAGTTCGACGGCGAGCCGCACGTAGCGGGACCTGAACGTCAAGGACCGGAGGTTCGGGGTCGGATCATTCGGCCAGACGGCGCCACGGTCGACGTAGACCGTCGTCATCACCTCGTCCCGTCGACTGAGTGCATGTGCCAGCTCGACGATGTACGTCTCGTTGCCCGTCTGTCGACGGCCGACAACGTGGGCGTCGATCGCGACTCGAATTCGATCGTTCGAACGGGTCACGACGGCATCATGGAAACGCCGGTCCCCGCCGGGGCGGGGACGTGCGATGGCGGCACCTTCATCATTACGTGGATGGGCACGTCGTGAGAATTGCGATCATTGGCACACGCGGCATCCCGGCGAACTATGGCGGCTTCGAAACGTTCGCCGAACAGCTTGGGACGCGGCTTGCGGCGCGCGGCCACGAAGTGACAGTGTACGGACGGACTCGGTACGTGGCCCGCGACCTCTCGACCTGGCATGGGATCCGGATCGTCCGGCTGCCGGCCCCGCGCTCCAAGTATCTCGAGACCGTCGTCCACAGTCTGTTCGCCGCGCTCCATGCGACGCTTCGCCGCTTCGACGTCGTGTACGTCTGCAACTCGGCCAATGTCCCGGCCGTGATCCTGCTTCGGATGACCCACCGAAACGTCGTCCTCAACGTCGACGGCCTGGAGTGGCAGCGAGCGAAGTGGAACGCGCTCGGGCGCGCGTACTACCGTGGCTGCGCGTGGCTGGCTGCCCGCCTCCCGGTCCACGTGGTGACCGACGCCCGCGTGATCCAGGATCACTATGAGCGCGCCTACGGGCGGTCGACGATGTTCTTCCCGTACGGCACGGATCTCGACCCGGTCGCCGACGACGGCACGCTCGGGTCGCTCGGCCTCGAGTCTGGTCGGTACGTGTTGTTCGTGAGCCGGCTCGAGCCGGAGAACAATGCCCACGTCGTCATCGAGGCGTATCGAGGCGTTCGCACGGACCTTCCGCTGGCGATCGTGGGCGATGCGCCGTACGCGTCGGACTACATTGCCCGGCTCCACGAGAGCGACGATCCGCGGGTCAAATTCCTCGGCGCGATCTACGGCGACGGGTACCGCGTCCTTCGGTCTCACGCCGCAGCCTACGTCCAGGCAACGGAGGTCGGCGGAACGCATCCAGCCCTGGTCGAGGCAATGGGGTTCGGAAACGCGATCATCGCGAATGACGTCCCGGAGCACCACGAGACGCTCGGAGAGACAGGCCGCTTCTACCGCGGCGCAGGCGAGCTGACCATGGCCCTCCAGACGCTGCTCGACGACCCGGCCGCGGCGCGCGCGCTCGGCCGGGCGGCCCACGAACGCGCGGCCGCCCACTACAGTTGGGATGCCGTCACCGACTCGTACGAGGCTTGGTTCAACGAGCTGCTCGGCCGGAAGTGAGAGCCTCGCAGCCTATACTCCCGCCGATGTCGAACACCGCTCTCATCACCGGCATTACGGGCCAGGACGGCTCGTATCTCGCCGAGCTCCTGCTCGAACAGGGCTACCGGGTCGTCGGGATGACACGCCGTTCCAGCACGGACAGCAACGAGCGGATCGCGCACCTCGGGGACCGTGTCGAGATCGTGCAGGGCGACCTGCTCGACCAGGCGTCGCTCGTCGCGGCGCTCCAGAGTGTCGAGCCGGACGAGGTCTACAACCTCGCCGCTCAGAGCTTCGTCCCCACCTCCTGGAACCAGCCGGTCCTGACGGGCGAGTTCACCGGCCTCGGCGTCACCAGGATGCTGGAGGCGATCCGCCAGGTCGACGCGGACATCCGGTTCTACCAGGCCTCGTCGAGCGAGATGTTCGGCAAGGTCCGGGAGATGCCGCAGACGGAGCTGACGCCGTTCCACCCGCGAAGCCCGTACGGCGTGGCGAAGGCATATGGCCACTTCCTGACGGTCAACTACCGTGAGAGCTACGGGATGTTCGCGGTCTCGGGGATCCTCTTCAACCACGAGTCCCCTCGCCGCGGTCTCGAGTTCGTGTCGCGCAAGGTCACGGATGGCGCGGCCCGGATCGCCGTGGGCCTCGCGACCCACCTCCCGATGGGCAACCTCGACGCCGAGCGCGACTGGGGGTTCGCCGGCGACTACGTCCGCGCGATGTGGCAGATGCTCCAGCAGCCGGAAGCCTCCGACTACGTGATCGCGACCGGCATCGCCCACTCGGTCCGAGAGCTCTGCCGGATCGCGTTCGCCCGGGTCGGGCTCGACTACGAGCGGCACGTCACGGTCGACCCCGCCCTCTACCGCCCGGCGGAGGTCGACCACCTGCTCGGCGATGCCTCGAAAGCGCGAGACGCGTTCGGCTGGCGCCCGACCATGTCGTTCGCGGACCTCGTCGAGTCGATGGTCGACGCCGACGTTGCGCGTCACGAGGCTCGTCTGCGATCCGAGGAGGCGCCGGTCCCGGCCCGGACGTGAAGGTCCTCGTCACGGGGGCGTCGGGCTTCGCCGGGCAATGGCTGATCCGCGAGCTGACGTCGGCAGGGCATGAGGCGGTCGAAGCTCCACCGAGCTCGTCACTCGATATCACCGACGCTGCGGGGGTCCATGCGCTGCTGCAGTCGACGCGCCCTGACGCGGTGGCCCACCTCGCCGGTCTCGCCTTCGGGCCCGATGCGAAGCGGGACCCCGACCGGGCAACCGCCGTGAACGCGGCTGGCACCCGTCACGTCGTCGACGCTGCCGGCGACATCCCGGTCCTCGTCGTCAGCTCGGCGGAGGTCTACGGCGCGCCAGCGGCGGCCGACCTGCCGTTACGCGAAACGGCGCCGCTGGCGGCCGATCAGCCGTACGGCCGATCCAAGGTGGCCCTGGAACGAGCGGTCGCGGAGATCGGGGCGGCCCACGTCGGTCGCCGCGCGATCCTCCGACCCTTCAACCACATCGGTCCGGGCCAGCGCCCGGAGTTCGTGGTCCCAGCCGTGGCCCGCCGGATCCTGGAAGCCCGAGACCGCGGCGACTCGACGATCGTGGCGGGCAACGTCGACGTCCGGCGCGACTTCAGCGACGTCCGCGATGTCGTTCGCGCCTATCGCCTCGTCCTCGAGGCCCTCGCCGAGACGACGCCGACGGCGATCCCGTGGGTCTACAACGTCGCGAGCGGCTCCAGTGTCGCCATCCGCACCATCATCGAGATGCTCGCGGCCTTCGCCGGCATCGCGATCGAGGTCTCGATCGATCCATCGCTCGTCCGGGCGGCCGACCCGCCGGAGATTCGCGGCGATGCCACCCGCTTGTCCGCAGACCTGGGTTGGCAGCCCATGATCCCGCTCGAAACGTCACTTCGTGACGTGCTCCAGGACGTGGAGCGGGCCTACCAGGGGAGAGACTGAGGATCGCGGAGGCGCGTGCCAGACGGTGACCGCGTACCCTGTCGGAGTGCTCGCGGCCATCCTGTTCTGGGCGTCGATCGCGATCCTCGCCTGGATCTACGTCGGGTATCCGGCTCTCGTCGCGATCGTCGCAGCGGTGGCTCCGGCGCGGCTTCACCGGACGGACCCGGCGTCGGGTCTGACCGTCGCGATCGCGGCCCATGACGAAGGCGCCCACATCGCCGAGCGGATCGCCGACGCCTTCGACCAGGAGCGCTCGGGCGCCGTCATCGCCGAGGTGATCGTGGGCAGCGATGGCTCGTCCGACGACACGGACACGATCGTGCGGCGACTCGGCGAGACGGAGCCGCGGCTGCGCCTGCTGTCGCTGCCCCGCGGTGGCCAAACGGCCACGCAGAATGCCCTCTTCCAAGCGGCGACCGCTCCGGTCGTCGTCCTGACGGACGCCGAGACACGGTTCGCGCCAGGCTGTCTCGCTGGTCTCGCGGAGGCCCTGCGCGATCCTCGCGTCGGCTGCGCGACCGGCCGGATCGAGTGGCGGAACGTCCACGCGACGGCCACGTCGACAAACGAGGGCGCCTACTGGCAGTACGAGCGGCTGGTCCGCGGCCTGGAGAGTCGGGCCGGGTTCCTGACGGCGGTGACCGGCGCGCTTCTCGCCGTCCGTCGGTCGGCCTGGCGGCCGGTACCGCCCACCGCCTCGATGGATCACCTCCTGCCGCTCTACGTCCGACAGGCCGGCGAGCTGGTCGTCTACGTGCCCGACGCGGTCGCGACGGATCGGCCCATCAGCGGCCTTCGCGAGCAGTTCCGAAACCGGTCCCGAACGGCGACGCGCGGGATCCTCGCGAACCTCTCCGTCGTCGGAGCGCTTGCCCCCTGGCGGCGGCCGAGGGCCGCTCTCACGATCTGGTCCCACAAGCTGCTCCGCTGGGCGACCCCCTGGTTCGTGCTCGTCGCGGCTCTGGCCGGCCTCGCCCTGGGCGCCGCGGTCTCGCCGCTCTACTTGATCGTGCCCGTGGGGCTGCTGGTCGGCATCGCACTGGCGATCCTCGCCCATCTCCTGATCGCGGCCGGGATCCGGCCGCCGCGCCTCCTGGGGTTCAGCCGCTCGTTCGCGGTCGTGAACGTCGCGTTCGCCCTTGGCTGGATCAACGTCCTCCGCGGGCGCCGGATCGACGTCTGGCATCGGTCCGAGTGGGAAGCGTCAGCGCCGAGCGGTCGACGTCCCTGATCCCTGGCGATCGAGCCGGCACGATCAACCGCCACGGAACGGTCATCGGAGCCACGTCTTCAGCATCACCCGAAGGAAGCCGAGGCCGTAGCGCCAGTTCGGCCCCTTCTTCGTCACGCCGGCCGATCGGCGGCGGATCGTCACGGGCACGTCCAGGACGCGGAGCCCGGCGCGCGCGGCGCCGAGCAGCAGCTCCGGGTTGTGGAACTGGTCCTCCGTGAAGGCGATCTCGGCCAGGCGCGAGGCCCGGATCGCGCGATAGCCGTTGGCGACGTCGGAGACATCGGTCCCGCCCAGCAGATTGATGAGGCGGGTGTAGACGGCGATCCCCGCGTCCCGCGACGCGGAGTCGCGCTCGTAGTCGCCCATGCGGCGCGAGCCGACCACGAAGTCGGCCTCGCCGGCGACGATCGGGCCGACGAGCCGGTCCATCTGGCGGGGGTCGTGCTGCCCGTCGGCGTCCAACGTCACCACGACGTCGACACCGACGCGTTCGGCCACGAGGTATCCGGTCTGGAGCGCCGCACCCTGGCCGCTGTTCATCGGGTGCGACACCACGTGTGCTCCCGCCGCAGACGCGATCGCTGCCGTCCGGTCGCGCGATCCGTCATCGATCACGAGGACGTGCGTTCGGAGCCCCGCCACCTCCGCCGGGATCTCCGCCAGGACCGCGGGCAGGCTCTCCGCCTCATTGAACGTGGGAAGGCACACCAGCACCCCGCCCCACCGACCGCCCGTCCGGTCGACCTCCAGCTGGGCCGCGGAGAGGGCCCGGACCAGGCGGCTCACGCGCTGGTTGGCAAGCTCGGCCCGTCCGAGCGCTGCGAACAGGAGGACGTAGGCGAGCCCGACCGCAGCGACCAGGACGGTGACGAGCCGGCCCAACGGCTCGCCGGAGAGGCCCAGGACATCCTGGATCGGGCGGACGATGTCGGGCTGGATCGCGATGGCGCCGAGGGCGATCCCGAGGAGGAGCCGCCCTGCGGCGGGGACGCGGCTCCGTTTGTCCCGGCGTCGAAGGCGAAGCACGGCCAGCCAGATCAGCCCGACGGCGACGACCAGGCCGAGGATCCGCAGGAGGCTGACCGGCATCGGGGCCAGTGTAGCGCCGCTCAGGCGCGCCTCCGGCGGCCCGGCACGACCCGGCCGATCGCCTGCCGAGGCGCAAGGAGGAGCGCGGCCATCAGGCTCGCGACGATCGCCGTGACCGCGGCGCGCCAGAGATCGACCGTCGGCGTCGTCGAGTCGTGGGCAGCGCGGTCGACCACTGGATCGACAACCCGCAGCAGGAGGATCCCGTCCGCCGACCATGCGGGTTCGAGACCCGGCGCACCCCGCACCGCCGCGACGGAGCCGCCGACGAGCGCGTCCGCGCCGAGGAGATCGGGGTGGTCGACGACGAGGACCCATGACGCGCCCAGGCGGTCGATCAGCGTTCGGTCCGTCGGGCGGTCGAACCAGGTATGAACGTCGAGGAGCAGCTGGTTCGCGCCCGTGAGGAACGCCGGGTCCTCGATGAGTGGCTGGCGACCCTCGAGCGGATCCTCGACACGCGTGAAGGACTCGACCGTACCGGTCGTCAGCGCGTTCGTCAGCACGACGTCACTCGGTCCCGCGAGGCCCCGCAGCGCCCCAAGGGCCTCGACGCCCGACTCCGGGATCCGAGCCTCCGCGCGATATCGGGCGGTCGCGGCGGGGAGCAGCCAGACCAGGGCGACGACGGCGATGACGAACGGGGTTCCTCGCGGCAACCGTCGTTCGGCGAGCCAGGACCACAGCCGGACGTAACCGGCGGTCGCCACGGCGAACAGGATTCCGGCTCCCAATGGGGCGTACTGGCCGAATCGCACGAGTCCCGTCCACCGCGGGACATACGTCTGGAAGCGGATCGCAAAGAACGCGATCGCGAGGCCCATGAACGACCCCGCCACGAGCATGCCGATGGTCGCCGTCTTGAGGCGCCGGCCGCCGAGGGCAAACCCGAACGCGGCACCGATCGCCGCGACGGCGAGGAACCACCAGCCGAACGCGGAGGTGATCCGCAGCCCAGCCCACGGCGTCGTGACGCCACCTGCCAGCGGCCGAGCCGGAGGTGGCGGCGCAGGCTCGACGAAGTTCCCGGTGCTCCGGAGGAAGAACGTCCACGTGGGGTCCTCGCCGGCGACGATCGTCGGATTGCCCGCGGCCGGTGCGACGGTCGCCCGTCCCTGGACCGCGACGCCCATCGCCACGCTGATCAGCAGACCCAGCAGAGCGGCCCTGACGAGCCAGACCAGCCGAACGGTCCGCTCGCGCCGCAGGGCGAGCCATTCGACGAGGGCGAACGCGGCGACGATCAATCCGACGACCACGGCGGCGATCACGTGGATCGACAGCGCGACCCCGAACGCGGCCCCGCCGGCCAGGACCCACAGGGGTCGACCGCAGCGGATCCCGCGGACGATCAACCATCCAGCGGCCAGGCCGACGAGGGTCCCCACGGCCTCCGGCTTGTAGGCGTCGAACTTCGCCAGGAAGAACACCGAGCCGGCGATCGCCGTCGTCCCGGCGATGGCCACGGACCGGCCGACCCAGAGCCGGAGCGCGACGAAGACCAGGACGAGCGCGAC